>ENA-ORCN01001898-ORCN01001898.1-human-gut-metagenome-genome-assembly--contig:-NODE-1898-length-12669-cov-6.226652_pt1 | contig 12669 bp, 10 predicted proteins | sample MGYA00242984_ERZ507984 | MGnify/ENA primary metagenome ERZ507984 (study PRJEB26167, sample SAMN06115395) | human gut metagenome | host: Homo sapiens | place: China:Hubei | collected 2016-05-19... | reverse complement strand
CATCTCGTTTTCCCCTTCCAAATAACTTAAGCAGAGATGAAAACCTCTTTTCTTTCCCATCCGCGGGATGGCCGTCATTCATAGCTTTCCTCCATATTTATAAGTTGTTCTTTAATAAATAATTATCATTTCAATAATAACACATTATTATGCTGATAGTCAATTCATCTCAAGGCTTACAGACAATGCTTTATTCACCTGTCCTATTATATCATTATCAAGGTGACATACCTTATCTTTAAGTCTTCTTTTATCTATTGTTCTCAACTGTTCTAACAGAATAACCGAATCCTTTACCATATCGTATCTGGCAGAATCGAGTTCAACATGCGTCGGCAGTTTGCTTTTATGCATCTGGCTTGTTATTGCTGCACAGATAACTGTCGGACTATGTTTATTCCCCGTATCATTCTGAATTATAAGTACCGGTCTTATTCCCCCCTGTTCTGAACCAACCACCGGTCTTAAATCTGCATAAAAAATATCTCCTCTTTTTATTACCACAACTGTCACACTCCTAAAGCTATATTTCTTACCTTGGCTTTAGTATTGCCTGATTTTAAGTGTGTATTCAGTTATCATTTATCTTTTCAGGACATATGCAATTGCTTCTGATACATCTGCTGCCGTCATTCCGGCCCTGCCTTTGCCTGATGCCGCATAATCCCCTGCTTTGCCATGAACATATACAGAAAGACATGCTGCTTCAAATGCATCTAACCCCATGGCTGTCATTCCTGCAATAAGTCCAGTAAGCACATCACCGCAGCCTCCTGTGGACATTCCGTCATTTCCAGTACAGTTAATATATACTTTCTGTCCGTCAGTAACTACTGTTCTTGCATCCTTTAATATGCATATACATGAATGTTGTATTGCATATTCCTTAGCAGACTCAATCATATGCTCTTTAATATCAGCAACTGTCTTTCCTGTAAGCCTTGACATTTCCATAATATGAGGTGTGATTATAATCTGCCCTTCTCTGCTTCCTTTATAATCAATATGTTCGCCAGCAATAATGTTAAGTGCATCTGCATCAAGTATTCTTACTTTATCATCTGTTTCAAGAACACATCTGGTAATCTCTGCTGCTGCCACGTTCATAGATAATCCCGGTCCCACAGCTATACTTTTTGCCCATTCAAAATCTGCTTTAAGTTCTGCTGCCAGCGGCATATTATCCTGATATGTTGATATCAGACATTCTGGCATTCTGCATAACAGTGCTGTCTTATTAATCTCATGTGTAAGTACCTTTACAAGCCCTGTTCCACTTCTGTATGCGGCTGATGCACTAAGAATTGCGGCTCCTCCCATATTCTTAGAGCCTGCTATAATAAGTGTTCTGCCATATGTTCCTTTATTAGAATCAGGTTTTCTTACAAGAAGTCTGCCCACATCTTCATCGTCATATGTAAAAATACTGCCGAAACATTTGACTTTTTTATGTAATATATCCTCTGTTACAAATCCGGCATTAATGACTTTTACACTACCACTGTATGAAGCTCCCGGGTAAAACATGATACCTGTCTTATTATATCCAAATGTGATTGTGTAATCTGCTTTGACAGCAATTCCCATAATCTGTCCATTATCTGCACTTATGCCTGACGCAATATCAACGGCAATTATCTTCGTATCAGGATTCTCCCGGGCTTTATTAATTGCTTCTATAACCTGCGCATATCTTCCCTCAACTGCTCTTGATAAGCCAATGCCAAATATTGCATCTATTATATAATCATATTCAGAAAAATCAATATTGCCATCATATTCAACACAGTCAATTCCAAGATTACCGACAATTGATTTCTGAAGCCTGTATTCATCAGTTCCCTCCGATGTACCAGCAAACACAACAGTTACATCAATTCCATCTTCATTAAGCTGTCTTGCTGCTGCAAGACCATCTGCACCATTATTCCCGCTTCCGCATACACACACAACTTTTATTCCTGTTTTCTTATTGTTGTGCTCTGCATGCTTTCTTAAAAAAGCTGAAACCCCCAGTGCTGCTCTTTCCATAAGCACCACTGAGGGAATCCCAAATTCATGTATTGAACAGTTATCAACTGCTTTCATTGTATGTGAATCAGTTAAATATCTCATACCTCTTCCTCATTTACCTTATCAAGTTCCTTCATAACGTCAGGTCCTAATATGTCATGCATTGCAGAATACATGCGGTTATTAACCTCTTCCTTATCTTGCTTGATAAGTATATTCTTCTTTAACTTTACTCTTGTTGCATTAATCCACTTATCCAGAACCTCAAGGTCTTCCTTATTACTGTTAATCTTGTTATAACACACCTTTACTGTTTCAATCATAAGACGCTCATTGGCATTAACAAGATCTCTTGGAATATCGAGTGCTTCATCTTCAAGAGAATTAATCTTATCCTTAGCTTCCTGAATAAGTCTCTGATTCTTCTCCATCACTTTTGCTCTCTTAGGATCATTATCCTCATCCTGCATATTATCAACAACATCCTGAATAAGCTGATTCTTTATTTTTTTTACTTCCTTAATATCATTATTAACCTGTCCCTGCTTCTTAAGAAGCTCATTAACCTGTTTTTCCCAATAACAGATTTCATCAGTCTTTAATTTATCCGTTATAAGATGATACCATCTCTCATCGAGAGTAAGTATCGGTATCTGTTTTATGGCTGTACAACTTTTCAGCTTTTCAATATCAAGTTCTGCCATATTATCCTCCCAAACAGTTACTTCCTGTTAGCAATAGTGTATGAAAGTCTCATAAGACTTTCTGACAAATGTACATTTTCAACAATAACGTCATCCGGAAGATTAAGATCTGTATGTGCAAAGTTCCATATAGCCTTAACTCCTGCATCAGCAACAACCTTCGCTATCTGTCTGGCAGCTTCCTTCGGAATAGTGAGTGCAACAATCTCAATTTCATTATCTTTAATAAAATCAGTAAGCTCATTCATCATTCTTACTTCTATTCCACGAATCTTAGTTCCTTTAATCTTAGGATTATTATCAAATATTCCCTTAATAACAAAACCTCTCTTCTCGAAATCACTATAGTTAACAATAGCCTTTCCTAAATTACCGGCTCCGATTATAACCATATTGTGATTACGGTCTATACCAAGAATCTTACCAATCTCTTCATACAGATACTGAACATTATAGCCATATCCCTGCTGTCCAAATCCTCCAAAGTTATTAAGATCCTGTCTTATCTGTGAGGCTGTTACCTTCATTCTGGCACTCAGCTCTTTAGATGATATTCTCTGTACACCAGACTCTATCAGCTCTCCCAGATATCTGTAATATCTTGGCAGTCTTCTTATTACCGCCGACGAAATCTTTTTCTCTTCCATTACACCAAACCTCCAGACCACGATTGCTCATTTTACCAAGATATAAACGAGTATATAAATAAACTATAACAAGCTATACATAGTATAACCATTTTTCTTTAATATGTCAAAATTTTAACCAAGAACTCTTTTAGCAATATCAACAGATTCTTTTGCATCTTTTGCATAGAAATCTGCATCTATCTCTTTAGCATATTCCGGTGTAAGTACCGCACCTCCAACCATGACCTTGCAGTCAAGATTATTTTCTCTTATAAGTGCAATTGTTTCCTTCATAGATACAAGTGTTGTTGTCATAAGAGCTGATAATCCGCACAGTTTAACATCATTATCTCTTATTGCATCAACAACTGCCTGGTACTCAACATCCTTTCCAAGGTCAATAACATCATACCCATAATTCTCCAGGAGAACCTTAACAATATTCTTTCCTATATCATGAACATCACCCTTGACTGTAGCTATAACTATCTTTCCTTTGCTTACAGGGGCATTATCAGACATAACCATATGCTTCCTTATAACTTCAAATGCTGCCTGTGCAACACCTGCTGACATAATAAGCTGTGGAAGGAACAATGTACCCTTCTCGAATTCAGCACCTATCTTATCAAGTGCAGGAATAAGCACCTGATTAACAATCTCCATTGAATCCATAGTCTTAACAAGTGCCTCTGTTATCTCAGCACCTTCGCTCTTAAGTCCTTTTTCAACCGCATACCAAAGATCATCTCCTGTGTAATTTCCATCTTTCTTTTCCTTCTTGACAGGATCAATCTTAGAAACATTTGGCATAGCGCCATAGTTTTTTATGTAATCAACTGAATTCTTATCAATATTAGCAAGAAGCTTATACGCCCTTACCGCGCCTGTCATCTCTGGGATGTTAGGATTGATAATTGCAAGGTCAAGTCCGTTAGTAAGTGCCATTGTAAGGAAAATGTGGTTTACAAGCACTCTGTTTGGAAGTCCGAATGAAATGTTAGAAACACCAAGCACTGTCTTTAAGCCAAGCTCATTCTTAACTGTATGAAGTGCATTAAGAGTTTCCATTACGCCCTCCTGCTCAGCAGAAGCTGTGAGTGTAAGGCAGTCAATATAAATATCTTCTTTAGGGATTCCCATTGCAGCAGCCCTGTCCATAATCTTCTTTGCTATCGCAACTCTGTCCTCTGCCTTCTTAGGAATACCATCTTTATCAAGTGCGAGTCCTATAACTCCTGCACCATATTTCTTAACAAGAGGAAGAACATTGTTAAGAGACTCCTCCTCACCGTTAACTGAATTGACAAGCGGCTTACCATTGTATACACGGAGTGCTGCCTCAAGTACTTCTGGTATTGTAGAATCAATCTGCAACGGAACATCCACAACTGCCTGTAATGACTTTATTGTATCAATCATCATTTCACGTTCATCAATTCCCGGAAGGCCTACATTGACATCAAGAATATCTGCGCCACCTGATATCTGCTCTAAAGCCTGTCCAAGAATATAATCCATATCGTGTCTTAACAAAGCTTCCTTAAAAAGCTTCTTACCTGTAGGATTGATTCTTTCACCGATAATTCTTGGTTCATCAACAACAACAGTGCTTGTAGCTGAACACACTGCACCTGGAATATATTTGTGTGGTACTGCCGGATTGCCTTCTCTTTTTAACATCTCTGATAATTCTTTAATGAATTCAGGGTTAGTTCCACAGCAGCCACCGAATATCTTAATGCCATATTTTCTTAAATCCTTCATGAAATCTGCAAACTGGGCTGCAGTAACATTGTAAAGATTAGTTTCAGGGTCAGGAAGTCCTGCATTAGGCTTTACTACTATCGGAAGATTAGTCCATTTTACAAGTTCTTCAATAACCGGCTCTAATTCTTTAGGTCCTAATGAGCAGTTAACGCCAAGTGCATCAACACCAAGTCCTGTAAGTGTAAGAGCCATTGCCGATATAGAGCAGCCTGTAAAGGTTCTCATATTCTGTTCAAATGTCATCGTGGCAACAATAGGAAGGTCGCTGTTTTCCTTCGCTGCAAGTACAGCAGCCTTAACATCTAAAAGGTCAGTCATTGTCTCAAATACAACAAGGTCTGCTCCCACAGCTGCTCCTGCCTTTACTATCTCGGCATACATATCATATGCTTCTTCAAAGCTTAATACACCTGTCGGCTCAAGAAGCTGTCCGATTGGTCCTACATCGAGTGCAACAAGGCCGTCCGGCTTTACTGTATCTCTTGCCTTCTTTGCATTGACAATCCCGGCAGTTACAAGCTCCTCAACACTTTTTCCGCATTCTTCAAGCTTATATCTGTTTGCACCAAATGTATTGGCATATACCACATCTGATCCTGCATTGTAATACTGCTCTGCAATTGAAACAAGAAGCTCAGGTCTTGTTATATTAAGTACTTCCGGCGTCTCTCCCATCTTCATGCCCGCTGCCTGAAGCATTGTCCCCATAGCACCATCAAATATTATATAATCCCTAGTTTTTAAGAGTTCTCTGAATCTGTCAGCCACTACAATGTCCTCCCATTCCTCTGTATGCGCAGGTTTTATTAAGATTGCATGTTGCACAACCTCTGTTCTTAGTACTTACAGGCTCCTTAGTAAGTCCAATAACCGCAGTTACCGACTTTACCGGAGCCAGCATATATGATTTATTAAGATTAAGTCCTATCTTTTTACCGGCATCTAATACCTTCAAGAAAGGCTCCTGCATACTTATCGGCAAATCACCGTAGCCAATCCCGAACCTGAATGTCTGGTAATAATCAGGATATTCCTCTCTTAAAAGTTCTTCAACCTTATCGCATGCCTGTTCAACAGCTACACTTGCCAGGCTGTCAAACACCAGGGCCTTAGCCATATCCGTAAGCTGCAACACTCTTAGCTGTCTGTCAATACCTTCCGATATCGTTACAGCCATGCATATTGCACTGTCACATTTATACAGATGCTTCTTAATGGACTCGCCCGGAAGCACCATGCTTGTATTCTTAAATGCCACACCGTCTTCATTAACTGTAAAATCAAACTTCTTATAAATAAATCTTGGAACTGCGGTCTTTAACACAAGCTCCTCACATTCATCCATAAGCTCTTCCACCCGCTCATCAGGTGCATTTTTCTTATAACCAAGATATCTTAACGCTTCTTTTCTGTTAAGACTGGTAAGCTTAATACTTTTCTCCATTTCTTCTTACCTTGCCGCTTTTACTTCTGCGTTCTTTAAGTTTGTCATGTTTTCCACGGGACTCGTCTTTTCTTCTTCTTGTATCTGGCTTTGACTTGGATTTTCTTGCAGGCTTGGCAGATACATTCGCTTTCTCTACATTAACCTTTCTGCCCTTGATAAGTACATTGTCATTCATTGCTGCAAGTACTGCTTCCGCATGCTTTGCAGGAACATCAACAAATGTATAATTATCCATCATATCAATTGCACCGACAAGTCTTCCCGGCATTCCGGATTCTCCTGCAATCGCTCCAAGAATATTGGCTGGTGTAATCTTGTCCTTCTTACCAACATTAATAAAGAGTCTTACCATTCTTGATGTATCTGCATTTTCATCAAAATGAAAATTCTCTACCTCATCGATTCTGTCCAATGTATCTCCAACTATCATCTTAAGAAGAGCTGCTGCCATATCCATTGATGTATAATCTTCCTGATTAACATGCTCCTCAACCATATCAAGCATGGCTCTGTGCTCATCAGCTTCAATCATCTCTTTAATCTTGTCAAATATACCATCCATCTTGGTGTTCTTGACATCATCAAGTGATGGGATTGGCTTTGCAAGAATCTTGGTCTTGCAATATCTCTCGATATCCTTTAACTTATATACTTCTCTTCCAGATATAAATGAAAGTGCAAGTCCCGATTTTCCAGCCCTTCCTGTTCTTCCTATTCTGTGTACATAATATTCTTCGTCCTGTGGAAGGTCATAGTTAAATACTATATCAACTCCGTCAACATCAATTCCTCTTGCCGCAACATCAGTTGCAATAAGAATTTCTGTCTTTCCACTTCTGAAATCGTCCATTACACGGTCTCTCTGTTGCTGTTTCATATCTCCGTGTATACCGTCAGCAAAATATCCTCTGCCCTTAAGCTCTGATATAAGCTCGTCTACCTGTCTCTTAGTGTTACAGAACACAACTGACAGCTTAGGATTGTATATATCAATAAGACGGCTTAAGATTTCTGTTTTATTCTTAGGTCTTACTTCATAATAAAACTGATCAATATTAGAAACTGTAAGTTCTTTTCTTACAACCTTGATAATCTTAGCGTCTTTCTGGAATTTTCTTGCAATCTCCATTATAGGCTTAGGCATTGTAGCTGAGAAAAGAACTGTCTGTCTTTCCTCTGGTGTCTCTGTAAGAATTGTTTCCATATCCTCACGGAATCCCATATCAAGCATCTCATCAGCTTCATCTAATATAACCATAGATACCGAATCAAACTTAACAGTCTTTCTTCTCATATGATCCATAACTCGTCCCGGTGTTCCAACAATAATCTGTACACCGGCTTTTAACGACTTAATCTGTCTTACAATCTCCTGTCCGCCATACACCGGTAACACCTTAATGTCACTCATGTACTTGGCAAGCTTTCTTATCTCTTCTGCAACCTGTACTGCAAGCTCTCTTGTAGGGCAGAGTACAATTGCCTGTGGTTTCTTAACATCTGGATTAATCTTCTGTAACATAGGGATAGAGTACGCAGCAGTCTTACCTGTTCCGGTCTGTGCCTGTCCGATAACGTCAATTCCTTCCAATACTGCAGGAATGGCCTGTGTCTGTATAGGAGATGTCTCCTCAAAGCCCATATCCTCTACCGCTCTTAAAATTCTTTCATCAATATTTAATTCATCAAATTTCATTCTTTAATCTCCATTTCTATAACTTGTTAATTTTACATTACGGAAAGCCATAAGTCAAAGTAATAATTGCATTTTATTTCTTGTACATATATAATCGATTGTGAATATTAATTCAGGCTTTGCCAATTTTGCTATATACTTATATATCTGCTCATGTGGCGGTGTACGTTTGCTGCTGTGTCTGTGTGTGCCATATGACCGATATATTGCGAACTGTGTGGGAGTTAATGCCGCTATATACATAAGGGCGGTGTGCTAAAGCTCGTTCAAGCGAAGCGCGTTTGCTTTCGCACACCGTAATAAGCTTTGTAGATAGCGGCATTTACTCCCACTAAGTGTAGCAATCCTTGAGGGCATATGGTATACACAGACACAGAAGTGAATGCACACAGCCTCATGAGCGGCTGAATATATGATATGGCAAAATTGGCAAAGTCTGAATTTCAAAAGGAGTTTTTATGATTTTATCTTGCAATAACATTAGTAAATCTTTCGGAACGGACATTATTATTAAGTCTTGTTCTTTTAATATAGAAGACCATGAGAAGGCTGCCATTGTTGGAATCAATGGTGCCGGTAAATCTACTCTGTTAAAGATTATCACCGGTGAAGAACCTGCTGATACAGGCATTGTCACTCTTGCTAAGGATAAGACTCTTGGTTATCTTGCTCAGCAGCAGGAACTTCAGTCTGACAGAAGCATTTATGATGAGCTTCTTTCTGTAAAGCAGTATATCCTTGATATGGAGAGTGAATTAAGAAGAATTGAGGATGCCATGAACAGTGCTTCAGGTGATGAGCTTGATGCTCTTATGAACAGATACACCAATCTTAATCATGAATTCGAGATGAATAACGGTTACGCATATAAAAGCGAGATTACAGGCGTACTTAAAGGTCTTGGTTTTGCTGAAGAGGATTTCTCTTTACATGTAAATACCTTATCCGGTGGCCAGAAAACCCGTGTATCTCTAGGTAAGCTATTACTTTCCAAGCCTGATATTATTATGCTTGATGAGCCTACCAACCACCTTGATATGGAATCTATAAGCTGGTTAGAGAATTACCTTCTTAATTACAATGGTGCGGTTCTTATCGTTGCACACGACAGATATTTCCTTGATAAGATTGTAAGCAAAATTATCGAGATTGATAACGGTGACTGTACTGTATTTTCTGGTAATTACACAGATTATGCCTCAAAGAAGGCAATTCTTCGTAATATGAAGTTAAAGGAATACTTAAATCAGCAGCGTAATATCAAACATCAGGAAGAGGTTATTGCCAAGTTAAAGCAGTTTAACCGTGAGAAATCCATCAAACGTGCGGAGAGCCGTGAAAAAATGCTTGATAAGATTGAGGTTGTTGACAAACCAGTTGAGCTTAATGCCAAGATGAACATTAAACTTGAGCCATCTGTTATAAGTGGTAATGATGTCCTTACTGTTACTGACCTTACCAAATCGTTTGACGGCAATACTCTTTTTAATAATATTAATTTTGAGATTAAGCGTGGTGAACGTGTTGCTTTAATAGGTAATAACGGAACTGGTAAGACTACTATATTAAAGCTTATTAACGGCATTATCCCGCCAGACAGCGGAAGCATTTATCTTGGTGCTAAAGTTGCCATCGGTTATTATGATCAGGAACACCATGTTCTTGACCCTGACAAGACTCTTTTTCAGGAGATTCAGGACGCATATCCTGACCTCAACAATACACAGATAAGAAATACTCTTGCAGCATTTCTTTTTACTGATGATGATGTATTCAAATATATCCGCGATTTAAGTGGTGGTGAACGCGGACGTGTTTCACTGGCAAAGCTTATGCTTTCCAATGCCAACCTGCTTATTCTCGATGAGCCCACTAACCACCTTGATATTGTATCCAAGGAAATTCTTGAGAACGCCCTTAACAGCTACACTGGCACAATTCTTTATGTCTCACACGACAGATACTTTATTAATGCAACAGCAACAAGAATAATTGAACTCACTAACCGGAATATTGTTAATTATATTGGTAATTATGATTATTATCTGGAAAAAAGGGATATACTTACAGCAAAGGCTTCCCCTGATGCACAATTGAGTTCTTCTGATAACACTACCAAAAAAGATTCAAAGCTCTCATGGCAGCAGTCGCGTGAAGAACAAAATAAGCTTAAGAAAAAGCAGAATGAAATTAAGAAAACCGAAATAAGAATTGCTGAAATTGAAGACAGATTATCCGCTATTGATACAGAATATTCAGATCCTTCAATAGGCAGTAATACAGCCCGTTTAATGGAACTTCATAATGAATCCACTCAACTAAAGAAAGAATTAGACGAACTGTATGAACACTGGGAAGAATTAATGGATGAAATGTAAGTATTTATATTCAGCAAAAAGTGCCAAAAATCCCCATTTTGAGCCACTTTTTATTGACAAATCATGAATCTAGGAGTATAAATAATCTATACTTATTATTACTTAATTTTTTAAGGAGGACAATTAAATCATGAATAAGACAGAATTAGTTGCTGCTATCGCAGAAAAGGCTGGACTTTCTAAGAAGGACGCTGAAGGTGCTGTTAAGGCTTTCACAGATACTGTTGCAGAGCAGTTAAAGGCTGGCGAGAAGATTCAGTTAGTAGGTTTCGGTACATTTGAAGTTGCTGAAAGAGCTGCTAGAACAGGAAAGAATCCTCAGACAGGCGAAGCTATTAAGATTCCTGCTTCTAAGGCTCCAAAGTTCAAGGCTGGTAAGGCTTTAAAGGATGTTGTTAACACACCTGCAGCTCCAGCTAAGAAGTCTAAGAAGAAGTAATTAATTATGACTTTTAAAGGCTGTCACTTATGTGGCAGCCTTTTTTCTCTTTATTTAATTAAGTTCATGAAATCGAGGTTTATTAATTATGGAAATCGAACGCAAGTATCTTGTGTCAGGCATCCCTGACAATATAGATTCTTATCCCTGCCGCTTTATTGAACAGGGCTATCTTAACACTGCTCCTGTTGTCCGTGTAAGACGCGACAATGATAATTACTATCTCACTTATAAGGGTGGCGGAATGATGGCTAGGGAAGAATATAATCTTCCACTTAACAAAGAAGCCTATGAACATCTGATTAAGAAAGCTGATGGCAATATCATCACCAAGAAGCGTTATGAAATCCCTGATGGCAATGGATATACTATTGAACTTGACATATTTGAGGGGCTCTTTGCTGGCACTATCCTTGCAGAAGTTGAATTTCCAACTATCGAAGCTGCTAATTCATACACTGTCCCTTCATGGTTTATTGATGATGTTACTAATGATCCTGCTTATCATAACAGTAATATGAGCAGAAAAGTTTTCTAATATAGAGGTCTGGAATATGGATAAAGAAATTATGTTTGAATATATTCAACGGCTTAAGCTTGCAGTAATAACTCTTTTCAAATGGTTATTCTGCTCGGTTGTATGTGGCTGTTTTATTGGTTCTGTCGGTGCTGTATTTCACCTGATGCTTGGTTATGTAGGCAGCCTGCGCGTTGAATACCCATTTTTACTATTCGGACTGCCTGTTGCCGGTATCATCATTGTATTCATGTACAACATAGTCCATGAAGCTGGAAACCGTGGAACTAACCTTGTCATAACTGCAATACAGTCGAATGATGAAGTCCCGGGAAGAGTTGCTCCCCTTATAATTGTATCAACACTGCTTACCCATCTGTGTGGTGGTTCTGCCGGACGAGAAGGTGCTGCACTTCAGGTAGGAGGTGCAATAGGCAATACATTTGCAAAGCTGTTTAAATTCGATGAGAAAGATACACGAATTATGATTATGTGTGGCATGAGTGCCTGTTTCTCGGCACTTTTCGGAACACCTATTGCGTCAGCTGTTTTCTCCATGGAAGTAATCAGCGTCGGTGTTATGTATTATGCTGCTTTAGTGCCATGCGTACTCGCTGCATTTATAGCACAGGGCATAGCCTCTGCACTAGAACTTGAATCTACACATTTTGTAGTTGATGAAATCGCTTCTTTTTCTTTTATTAATGGCAGTAAATTCATCATCATGTCCGTACTTTTTGCTCTTGCAAGCATTCTGCTGTGTGTTGTTTTACACGGTACTTCAAAGCTCTACACTGATTACATAAACAACCCATACATAAGAATAATTATTGCCGGTGCTCTTGTTATTGCCATGCGTTACATATTTGGCACAACTGATTATCTCGGTGCAGGCTCAGATATTATTGCAAGAAGCTTTGTAACAAGTTGTGCATGGTATGTATTCCTTTTAAAAATGCTGTTTACAGCCGTAACTTTGGGCGGTGGATTCAAAGGTGGCGAAATTGTTCCTACTCTTTTCGTGGGTGCAACGCTTGGAAGCTTCTTAGCACCTATATTCGGACTCCCTGTCGGAT
>ENA-ORCN01001895-ORCN01001895.1-human-gut-metagenome-genome-assembly--contig:-NODE-1895-length-12676-cov-6.329391_pt1 | contig 12676 bp, 12 predicted proteins | sample MGYA00242984_ERZ507984 | MGnify/ENA primary metagenome ERZ507984 (study PRJEB26167, sample SAMN06115395) | human gut metagenome | host: Homo sapiens | place: China:Hubei | collected 2016-05-19... | reverse complement strand
CAAGAGGATTTCTTTTTGTAGACCAATTGTTAATCGTTTTTTTTTCACTATCTTTGTGCAATAATGCATTATAATAAAGTATATGGGATTCTTTAGTTTTTTTTCAAAAGAGAAAAAGGAAACATTGGATAAAGGTTTGTCCAAAACCAAAGAAAGTTTTTTTGGAAAGATAGCACGTGTTATAGCTGGAAAAACGAAAGTAGATGACGAAGTGCTGGATAACCTTGAAGAAATACTTATCACTTCGGATGTTGGTGTAGAGACTACACTCAAAATCATTGAAAGGATAGAGAAGAGGGCTGCATCTGAAAAATACATGAATACACAGGAACTGAACCATATCCTGCGTGATGAGATTTCGATGCTGCTTACAGAAAATAATACAGATGATGCCAATGACTTTGATGCACCTATTGCAAAGAAGCCATACGTAATTATGGTGGTAGGTGTAAATGGAGTGGGAAAGACGACTACGATCGGAAAACTGGCTTATCAGTTCAAGAAAGCCGGAAAATCTGTTTATCTAGGAGCTGCCGATACGTTCCGTGCTGCAGCTGTTGAGCAGCTTGTGATATGGGGCGAAAGGGTTGGCGTTCCTGTTATCAAGCAGAAAATGGGCTCTGATCCAGCTTCTGTAGCCTTTGATACATTAAAGTCTGCTATGACCAATGATGCTGATGTGGTTATCATTGATACTGCAGGACGACTGCATAACAAGGTGGGCTTAATGAATGAATTGACGAAGATAAAGAACGTCATGAAGAAGATAAATCCAGATGTTCCCAATGAAGTATTGTTAGTATTGGATGGCTCTACCGGTCAAAATGCTTTTGAGCAAGCCAAGCAGTTTACTCTGGCAACAGAAGTGACGGCTATGGCGGTAACCAAGTTGGACGGAACAGCCAAAGGTGGAGTTGTTATTGGCATATCTGATCAGTTCAAGATACCGGTAAAATATATCGGATTGGGTGAAGGAATGGAAGACTTGCAAGTTTTCAATAGAAGAGAGTTCGTAGATTCGTTGTTTGGTGAGAACAGATGAAAAAGAATACAATAGACATCATTACTTTAGGTTGCTCTAAAAATCTGGTTGATTCAGAACATTTAATGCGCCAGCTTGAGGAAGCTGGTTATCACGTAACCCATGACGCAGAACGTCCTCAAGGGGAAATTGCAGTTATCAATACATGTGGCTTCATTGGTGATGCCAAAGAGGAGTCCATCAACATGATTTTGGAATTTGCTCAGGCAAAAGAAGAGGGATTACTCAAGAAACTCTATGTCATGGGATGTCTTTCCGAACGCTATCTGAAGGAACTGGCTATTGAAATTCCTCAAGTGGACAAATTCTACGGTAAATTCAACTGGAAAGAACTCTTGCATGATTTAGGAAAGAATTATCGGGAAGAACTTCACAATGAACGAGTTCTTACAACTCCCGCTCATTACGCTTATCTGAAAATATCTGAAGGATGTGATCGGAAGTGTTCCTATTGTGCTATTCCTATCATCACGGGGCGTCACGTTTCACGGCCGATGGAAGAAATATTGCAGGAGGTTCGGTATCTGGTCGATCGTGGCGTAAAAGAATTTCAGATCATTGCACAGGAATTGACCTATTATGGTGTGGATCTGTATCATAAACAAATGCTTCCGGAATTAGTGGAGCGTATCGCTGACATACCTGGAGTAGAGTGGATACGGTTACATTATGCTTATCCGGCACATTTCCCGACTGACCTCTTCCGCGTAATGCGTGAACGTCCCAATGTGTGTAAATATATGGACATTGCCTTGCAGCATATCAGTGACAACATGTTGCAAAAGATGCGCAGGCATGTTACCAAAGAACAGACTTATCAATTGATAGAAAACTTCCGAAAAGAAGTACCGGGTATTCATTTACGCACTACTCTGATGGTAGGTCATCCTGGAGAAACGGAAGCGGATTTTGAAGAGTTGAAGGAGTTTGTGCGTAAGGTCCGTTTCGATCGAATGGGGGCTTTTGCATACTCGGAAGAAGAGGGAACTTTTGCAGCCAATAATTACGAAGACAACATTTCTCAGGAAGTAAAACAAGCACGTTTGGATGAATTGATGGCTATTCAGCAGGAGATTTCATCAGAACTTAGTGCAGCAAAAATTGGTCGACAGATGAAAGTCATTATCGATCGTGTAGAAGGCGATTACTATATAGGTCGTACTGAGTTTGACTCTCCTGAAGTGGATCCGGAAGTATTGATTGAAAGAAACGGAAAACAACTGATTATCGGTAATTTTTATCAGGTAGAGATTGTAAATTCCGATGATTTCGACCTTTATGGACGCATTATCTAAAGTTTTTTCAAAAACATATTGCTCATGTGACGGAATTTTGCTAATATAGCATCCGTAAAATATAAAACAGAAAAGGACGAGTGAACAATAAAGATTTTACGTCAGAGTTATCAAAAAGGCTGGGATATACCTTGAAAGATACTTCGGAATTAATATCTTCCTTACTTTCTGGCATGACTCAACAGCTGGAAGAAGGAAACGTTGTGGCTATTCAAGGATTTGGAACTTTTGAAGTAAGGAAAAAAGCAGAGCGTATTTCTGTGAGCCCTACAACCAAGCAACGCATGCTGGTTCCTCCTAAGTTGGTACTTACATACCGGCCTAGTACTCTGTTGAAAGAAAAGTTTAAATAAAATCTTCCTCTAGACCTTGGGTGATTTGCTGCTATGAATGAAAAAGTGAACATACAGAACTTGATAGAATTGCTTGTTGAAAAGCATCGTATTACTCCCAAAGAAGCGGAGGAATTCGTAAAGACTTTCTTTGCAGTAATAGAGGAAGGGCTGGAGCAAGACAAGTATGTTAAAATAAAAGGATTGGGTACGTTCAAGCTGATTGGTGTCGAAAGTCGCGGAAGTATCGATGTCAATACTGGAGAACGGATTGAAATACAAGGGCATAGAAAAGTCTCCTTTACGCCTGATTCAGCACTTAAAGAATTAATAAACAGGCCGTTTGGACATTTTGAAACTGTAATTTTAAATGAGAATACTGTCTTGGAAGATACACCGATAGAAAAGGCTGGCGAGGATGAGTTAGAAGATGTTTCTATTGGGCAAAATGTCGCAGATGAGTCGGATACGATATCGGAAATTCATTCTGAGCCTGCTTCTCCACTCATTGAATCGGTTATAGCGACTGAAAAAGTTGCTACGGAAGAGGATGCTGATGAACAACAGGAAGAGGAAGGCGAAATTTCTACAACAGAAGAAACACTGAAAACCTCGCAACAAAAGGAGGATACGGATGAGGGCGTTCTGCAGCAAACAGATATAAAGGAAAATAAGGATAATGGTTTGAAATGGTTTATGATTGCACTGGCATGTGTTTTCTTGGTTTGTGCAGGCATTGTTTTCTATCTTTATTATCCCGATTTGCAAGAGAAATCGATTCCTGTATCGTCTGAGGAGGAATACATTTATCCAACTGTTACAATGGGTTTGCAGCAAGATTCTATTCAGGGAGACTCTCTCAAAAGAACCGAAGATACACTTCGAATTCCACAACCGACTACTGCAGAGGAAAATCCTGCTTCAAGACAGCAAGTGGAGAAAAAAGTTGTTTCTGAGGAGCCTCAGAAAGTTGTCAAAAAAACAACAGTCAAGTCACAGCCTGTAAATCCGGATTCTGTCAATTATGAAATAGTGGGGACAGAAACGACATATACAGTGAAAGAAGGAGAAACGTTGACACGGATTTCTTTACGGTTTTACGGAACAAAGGCTTTATGGCCTTACATTGTGAAGCATAATGCGGATGTGTTGAAGAATCCGAATAATGTGACTTCTGGTACCACACTTAAAATTCCGAAATTGATCAAAAAGCAGTAACGATAGGTAAACTATATGTCCATTATAGTTTCTGTAAACATCAACTTTAGCCTTGTAAAGTGCCACTTTAGAAAGCTAAAGAGGAACTTTATGCAGCTAAAACAAGGGCTTTGTTTGTTCTTTTGGGAAGCATTGTTTTGACATCCTACAATATCTTTTTCTGTGAAAGGAACTCTTTTATGTCATTTCCTAAAGTGAAAGATACCGGTATACTTTGCAAATACCTACTTAAAATCAGATTTAGTGTCAAACCCTTCATGCTTTCAATTTTAGTATAAGTACTTATGAAATAGTGAGATATGGTGAAATCAAAGTCTCACGGTATATGATGGCCGGGAACTTCTCTACAGATACGTTGTCATTCCAAAATTTATAGAAAGGATGAACGTAAATTATTGATACGGGAGTGAATTTAGTTTAATCTAAAGGTTTGGCCTCTATTTTTAATAAAAATTAGTTGGTATGGTTAATGAATTTCCTGTACTTTTGGGGAGCAAAAAAAGAAAGGCTTGCGCCGATGCAATAAAAACAGAAAAATAGAACTTAAAAAATATTGATTTATGGCTGAAACTATTGATATCCGTGAACTGAATGAGCGGATTGAAAGACAAAGTGCTTTCATTACCAATCTGACTGCTGGAATGGACCAGGTCATCGTAGGACAAAAACATTTGGTAGAATCTTTGTTGATCGGTTTGCTTTCCGACGGACATGTATTATTGGAAGGTGTGCCGGGCTTGGCGAAGACTTTGGCGATCAAGACACTGGCTTCTTTGATCGATGCCAAATACAGCCGTATCCAGTTTACACCGGACTTGTTGCCGGCCGATGTTATCGGTACCATGGTTTATAGTCAAAAGGACGAGAGTTTTCAGGTAAAGAAAGGTCCCGTTTTTGCCAATTTTGTATTGGCTGATGAAATTAACCGTGCTCCTGCCAAGGTACAGAGTGCATTGCTCGAGGCGATGCAGGAGCGCCAAGTGACTATCGGAAAAGAAACATTCAGGTTGCCCGAACCCTTCTTGGTAATGGCAACTCAAAATCCGATTGAACAGGAAGGTACTTACCCGCTTCCCGAAGCTCAGGTGGACCGTTTTATGTTGAAGGTCATCATTGATTATCCGAAACTGGAAGAAGAAAAGTTGATTATCCGTCAGAATATAAACGGAGAAAAAGCAAACGTACGTCCTATTCTGAAGGCTGAAGAAATTATCGAAGCACGTAAGGTGGTGCGTCAGGTGTATTTGGATGAGAAAATCGAAAAATACATTGTAGATATTGTTTTCGCAACCCGTTATCCTGAAAAATATGATCTGAAGGATTTGAAGGAGATGATAGGATTCGGCGGCTCTCCCCGTGCTTCCATCAATTTGGCACTGGCTGCACGCAGTTATGCTTTCATCAAACGTCGTGGTTACGTTATTCCTGAAGATGTGCGTGCCGTTGCTCATGACGTATTGCGTCATCGTATCGGATTGACTTACGAGGCTGAAGCCAGCAACTTGACTTCGGATGAGATTGTAAGTCGCATCCTGAACAAGGTAGAAGTGCCTTGATGCATCAACAAAAAGGGATATTCCGCGGTAAGCGGAAATATTTCTGAAAAGTTGTAGATTATAATTGGTATATTTAAGTCCCTTGTATGCGGGACTCTGATAGTTTATTTTTGAAACTTGCAGATGGAAACCACTGAACTATTAAAGAAAGTTCGCCAAATAGAAATCAAAACACACGGCTTGTCCAGCAATATTTTTGCAGGACAATACCATTCGGCCTTCAAGGGTAGGGGAATGGCTTTTTCCGAAGTGCGCGAATATCAGTTTGGCGATGACATTCGTGATATCGACTGGAATGTAACGGCACGTTTTAATAAACCTTATGTCAAGGTCTTCGAAGAAGAACGTGAATTGACGGTGATGTTGCTGGTCGATGTTTCCGGTAGTTTGGAATTTGGTACGGTGAAGCAGATGAAGAAGGATATGGTGACCGAAATTGCTGCCACATTGGCTTTTTCGGCCATTCAGAACAATGATAAGATTGGAGTCATCTTTTTCTCTGACCGGATAGAAAAATTCATTCCTCCCAAGAAGGGACGTAAGCACATCTTGTATATCATCAGAGAATTGATTGATTTCCATGCAGAAAGTCGACGTACGAATATTCGTATGGGGCTGGAATACCTGACAAATGTCATGAAACGTCGGTGCACGGTTTTTGTCCTTTCTGATTTCATCGACCAGGAGAGTTTCAAGAATGCTATGACCATTGCCAACCGTAAGCATGACGTGGTGGCCATCCAGGTGTACGACCGACGTGTGGAAGAACTTCCGGCCATCGGCCTGATGAAAATAAAGGATGCTGAAACGGGGCACGAGCAGTGGATAGATACGTCATCGCGTGCAGTGCGCAAAGCTCATCACGAATGGTGGGTGAATAAGCAGGCTGAACTGAATGAAACATTTACTAAAAGTAATGTGGACAATGTTTCAGTGCGTACCGACCAAGACTATGTGAAAGCCTTGATGACACTGTTTGCAAAGAGGAACTGATGTCGTAAAGAAAAGATCGTTTGAATGATGAAAAGATATTTGTTTTCTATAGCTCTGGCACTGATTTTTATGGGTAAAGGGTATGCTCAATCCGTAACGGTGGATGCGAGTATCGACTCTTTGCAAATATTGATTGGTGAGCAGGCAAAAATTAAACTGGAAGTGTCGCTTGACGCCAACAAACGAGCCATATTTCCGGCATACAGAGATACGCTGGTACGTGGAGTGGAAATCGTTGATGTGGCAAAACCCGATACACAGCTGTTGAACGACGGGAAGCGTACCCTGATTACTCAGGAATATATCATCACGTCTTTCGATTCGGCACTTTATTATCTCCCACCGATGGAAGTCTTGGTAGACAATAAACCCTACCGGTCAAAGGCATTGGCACTGAAAGTCTATTCTATTCCTGTGGATACGTTGCATCCTGACCAGTTTTTTGGTCCTAAAACAGTGATGAACGCTCCTTTTGTGTGGGCAGACTGGTATTTGTTTATAGCTTGCGTACTGTTGCTGGCTCCCTTCTTGTTGGCTGCCATCTATCTGGTGAAGCGAATTCGCGACAACAAGCCCATTATCCGTAAAGTGAAAGTGGAGCCCAAGTTACCGCCACACCAAGTAGCTATGCAGGAAATTGAGCGCATCAAACAAGAGAAAGTATGGCAGAAAGGACAACCGAAGGAGTACTATACGGAATTAACAGACACTCTTCGCACCTATATCAAAGAGCGTTTTGGTTTCAATGCGTTAGAAATGACTTCCACTGAGATTATCGAAAAGTTGTTGGAAACAAATGATAAAGAGGCTTTATCTGATCTGCGCACATTATTTCAGACAGCCGATTTGGTGAAATTTGCCAAACACAATCCGCTGATGAATGAAAATGATGCCAACCTGATTAATGCGGTAGATTTCATTAATGAGACCAAAGAGAAAGAAGACGAAAACGCCAAACCGCAACCTACCGAAATAACGATTGTAGAGAAGCGTTCCCTGCAAACTAAAATTTTATTGGGAGTGGGAGCTGTCCTGGCTGCTGCAGCCTTTATTTGGGCAGTAGTCTATATATGTAAAGAGTTGTATAATTACTTTGCTTAAAACGTAGAAACAATGGTTTTTGCTAATATTGAATATCTATTTCTATTGCTTTTGCTTATACCTTATATAGTATGGTATATCATGAAGCGCAGAAATAACGAGGCAACCCTTCAGATTTCTGATGCACGTGTTTATGCCCATACTCCTAAAAGTTATAAGAACTATCTGCTTCATGCACCGTTTGTTCTGCGTATCATCAGTTTGGTTCTGCTTATTTTGGTATTGGCACGTCCTCAGACTACGGACAGCTGGCAAAATAGTGAGATAGAAGGTATAGACATCATGATGGCTGTCGACGTTTCTACCAGTATGCTGGCAGAAGATTTGAAACCAAACCGATTGGAGGCAGCGAAAGATGTGGCTGCTCAGTTTATCAATGGTCGCCCCAATGATAATATCGGTATCACACTCTTTGCAGGTGAGAGTTTCACACAATGTCCGCTGACAGTAGATCATGCAGTATTGCTGAATTTGATAAAGGACATCAAATGTGGTGTGATTGAGGATGGTACAGCTGTGGGCATGGGTATAGCCAATGCGGTTACCCGACTGAAAGACAGCAAGGCTAAGTCCAAAGTCATCATCCTTCTTACTGATGGAACGAACAACAGGGGAGACATCTCGCCTCTGACGGCAGCCGAGATAGCCAAGAGCTTCGGTATTCGCGTTTATACCATTGGTGTGGGTACAAACGGAATGGCTCCCTATCCTTATCCGGTAGGAGGTACGGTACAGTATGTCAATATGCCTGTAGAGATAGACGAGAAGACTTTGACGCAAATAGCAGGCACTACAGACGGTAACTATTTTCGTGCTACAAGCAATTCCAAGCTGAAAGAGGTATATGAAGAAATCGACAAATTGGAGAAAACCAAACTCAGTGTCAAGGAGTTCAGTAAGCGACAGGAAGAATATCGCTGGTTTGCTCTAGGTGCATTCTTGTGTGTATTGCTTGAAGTGCTGTTACGCAATACTATTCTGAAAAAAATTCCATAATAGTTGGAAGGGAACAGCAAGTGTATATGAAGTATAATTTGTAATTAGAGTATATAAAGATATGTTTCGCTTTGAAGAACCTGCATATTTATATTTGCTGATACTGTTGCCATTGTTGGTTGCATTTTATTTGTATTCCAACTATCGCAGACGTAAGGCGATCCAGAAGTTTGGCGATCCGATATTGATGGCCCAGTTAATGCCGGATGTTTCACGATACCGTCCTGATGTAAAGTTTTGGTTTGTATGGGCTGCTATTGGCTTTTTTTCTGTATTGCTGGCCCGCCCTCAGTTCGGATCAAAACTTGAAACAGTCAAGAGACAAGGCGTAGAAGTGATGGTAGCGTTGGATATCTCAAATTCAATGTTGGCACAAGACGTGCAGCCTAGCCGATTGGAAAAGGCTAAACGATTGATGGCTCGACTCGTGGACAAGATGCAGAATGACAAAGTGGGGATGATTGTGTTTGCAGGTGATGCCTTTACTCAACTTCCTATCACGAATGATTATATTTCGGCCAAGATGTTTTTGGAAACAATTGATCCTTCATTAATATCCAAGCAAGGAACTGCTATCGGAGCTGCAATCAATTTGGCCACTCGCAGCTTTACACCGCAGGAAGGTGTAGGTCGTGCCATTATTTTGATTACCGATGGTGAGAACCATGAGGGTGGGGCCATGGAAGCTGTTAAGGCTGCTACGGAAAAAGGTATTCAGGTCAATGTGTTGGGAGTTGGCTTACCAGATGGAGCTCCTATTCCTGTAGAAGGAACCAATGACTATCGCCGCGACCGTGAAGGTAATGTTATCGTGACGCGTCTGAACGAACAGATGTGTCAAGAAATAGCCAAGACGGGTAATGGCATTTATGTTCGTGTGGATAATACGAATAATGCGCAAAAAGCAATTATCAGTGAAATAGATAAGATGGCCAAGGCGGATGTGGAAACCAAGGTTTACACTGAGTATAATGAACAGTTTCAAGCAGTGGCATGGATTATCTTAATTCTTCTGTTGGCTGAAATGCTGATATTGGAACGTAAGAATCCACTGTTCCGCAATATCCATTTATTTTCAACTAAGAAAAAGGAGCAATGAGTATGAGTTATCAGAAATATATAGGTTTGTTTTTTCTGTTAATAGCAGCTACGACCGTACATGCACAAAAAGCAGAGCGTGATCTCATACGAAAGGGTAATCGTATGTATAACGACAGTGTGTATGAAAATGCTGAAGTTAATTACAGGAAAGCTTTGGAGATTAATCCGAAATCAACTGTTGCCATGTACAATTTGGCAAATACGCTGATGCAACAGAATAAACTGCAGGAGGCTATGGAGCAATTTGCCGGTGCAGCCAAAGTGGAAAAAGAGAAACCTAATCTGGCACAGATTTACCATAATATGGGTGTCATTTTCCAATCACAGAAAGATTATGCAAAGGCAATAGAGGCATATAAAGAATCGCTTCGTAATAATCCGAAGGATGATGAGACACGTTATAATCTGGCTTTGGCGCAGAAATTGCTGAAAGATCAACAACAAGATCAGCAAAATCAGGATAATCAGCAAAACCAACAGAAGCAGGAAGAGAAGCAAGATCAGCAACAAAATCAGCAACAGAACCAAAATAATGATCAACAGCAGGAACCTACTCAGCAACAGAAACAGGACAATCAGATGTCTAAGGAGAATGCTGAACAGTTGTTGAACTCCGTAATGCAGGATGAGAAAGACGTACAAGATAAAGTGAAAAAACAACAGCAGGTTATCAAAGGTAATCGCTTGGAGAAAGATTGGTAAATTAAATAACAACAAATAATATATGAGAAAAATTGTTTTCTTATGGATGGCATTGTTTGCCACGGCTTTGTGCAGTTATGCCGATGACAAAGTGACATTCACAGCATCAGCAGCTCCTGATGTTGTAGCTGTGGGAGATCAACTCAGGCTATCATATACAGTAAACACGCAAAAGGTGAAAGATTTTCGAGTTCCGTCTATCAAAGGATTTGATGTACTGATGGGACCTAGCCGTTCCTATAGCAGACAAAATTTTAATGGGAATGTTACGGAAAATCTTACCTATACTTATATTTTATTGGCCAAGGCAGAGGGCGAATATACGATTCCTGGTGCTACACTTTCGGTGGGAAAGGATCAATACTTATCCAATTCTGTGAAGATCAAAGTGTTGCCAGCTGACCAATCGTCGAATGCACAAGGTGCAGGAAGTGGACAAGGAGGAAGAAGCTCATCTTCATCAAGCGGTACTTCTATTTCCAATAACGATTTGTTCATTACGGCTACACTTAGCAAAACTAATGTTTATGAACAGGAAGCCATTCTGTTGACATATAAAATATATACAGTAGTGGATCTTCGTGGATTTGATAATGTAAAGCTCCCTGATTTTAAAGGATTTCATTCTCAAGAGGTAGAATTACCCAATGACAGACGGTGGGGATTAGAACATTATAAAGGTCGCAATTATCACTCAACAATCTATCGTCAGTTTGTGCTTTTCCCACAACAGTCCGGAAAATTGACTATTGATGCAGCTCGATTTGATGCTTCGGTTGAGAAAATGGAAGAAGTCGTTGATCCATTTGAAGCTTTCTTCAATGGAGGTGGCGGAAGTATACAGATAAAGAAAACTTTGATGACTCCCAAACTGACGGTTGATGTCAAATCTTTGCCGGCTGGTAAACCGACAGACTTTAGCGGAGGAGTAGGAGAGTTTACTATATCTTCTTCTATCAACAGCACGGATGTGAAGACGAACGATGCCATTACGATAAAGCTTGTCATTTCTGGAACAGGAAATCTGAAGTTGGTATCAGATCCGGAAGTCAAGTTTCCCGAAGATTTTGAAGTATATGATCCAAAAGTTGACAACAAGTTCCGTCTGACCAATGCCGGCCTGTCCGGAAATAAAGTGATAGAATACTTGGCCATTCCACGTAATGCAGGAACCTATAAGATTCCTCCTATCAAGTTTAGCTATTTTGATATCAAGTCACGTTCGTACAAGACTTTGACCACTGAAGAATATGTCGTTCAAGTAGCTAAAGGTGCAGGAAATGCAACGCAGACTATTGCAAACTTTACCAATAAGGAAGATCTGAAAGTACTGAATGAGGATATCCGCTTTATCAAGCAGAATGATGTGAAACTAATGCCCAAAGGAGAATATTTCTATGGCTCGACAACTTATTGGTTATTCTATCTTATTCCTGGCATTTTGTTTATCACTTGTTTTGTCCTTTACCGTAAGCAGATTGCAGCAAACGCCAATGTGGCAAGAGTCCGTACGAAGAAAGCCAATAAAGTGGCAGTGAAACGCATGAAACAAGCTGAAAAATTGCTTGCCGCTAATAAAAAGGATGAATTCTATGATGAGGTACTGAAAGCTTTGTGGGGTTATATTAGTGATAAACTTAATATTCCAGTTTCGCGCTTGTCTAAAGACAACATTGAAGAAGAATTGCTCAAATACGGCGTATCTGACGATTTGATAAAGGAATTCCTCAATGCATTGAACAGCTGTGAATTTGCCCGCTTTGCTCCAGGAGATGCCAATCAGGCTATGGATAAGGTCTATACAGAATCATTTGAAGTGATCAGTAAAATGGAAAATTCAATCAAACATTAAAAAGAGGAGAATATATAGCATGAAAAAAATATGGGTTTTAACTATTATATTAATGGCATCGGTAACATTGTTTGGTCAAGATGCCGTCCTCAATGATTCTGTCAGCTCAGATTCTTTGACGAAGTCAGATGCTTCTGCTTTTTCTGCAGCTAAACAGATTGTAAATGCAACTAAAGCTGAAGGAGACAGTGCATACATTAAGAATGACTTTGCGTCTGCCATACAAATCTATGAGGGCTTGTTGCAACAAGGGGAAGCACCGGAAATATATTATAATTTAGGTAACTGCTATTATAAAACGGATGATATTGCACGTGCCATCCTCAATTATGAACGTGCTTTATTATTGAGTCCAGGAAATGCTGGAGGATCGGATTCTTTGTATGATTTGACGGTGACGCTGCACAATGTTGGCGCGCAGTAGATGAGAACCCGAATAAACCCAAAATGAATTGATCTATGCCAATTATAGTAAATTTAGACGTAAT
>ENA-ORCN01001892-ORCN01001892.1-human-gut-metagenome-genome-assembly--contig:-NODE-1892-length-12709-cov-6.165294_pt1 | contig 12709 bp, 10 predicted proteins | sample MGYA00242984_ERZ507984 | MGnify/ENA primary metagenome ERZ507984 (study PRJEB26167, sample SAMN06115395) | human gut metagenome | host: Homo sapiens | place: China:Hubei | collected 2016-05-19... | reverse complement strand
ATGGTCTCACCCCCTTTCGGGTGGTGGGGCCGACCGCCTGCCGTCTGTGCAGCGTCCCTCAAAACGATTGTACCATACCACGCGAAAAAGTCAAGCCCTCCCGGCCGGGAGGGCTTGCTGCGTATTCAGCGTGGGATACGCAGGCAGCGGTAGGTGCTGCTGTGCGCGTTGAGCGTCGGCTCGTCCGCCGGACGGGGCCACGCTCTTCCGAGCTGCTCCAGGATGCAGCAGGTCTTGGCGTGCGCCATGTCCATCAAGTCCAGCACGCGCTCGTGGGGCGTGCGGTCATCCGACCGGTACGGCACAAACGGCACCTGCGGTTCCGTTTTCTTCATGTCCTCACCTCCTCCCCTTTTGCGCCGCCGGACCGGCGCGGGGCACACATCCGTGCAACCGAAACGAAAAAATTCAAAAATAGATAACAAACCCTTGCGGTTCTGTGCTATAATCAGCACAAATATATCACCAAAGGAGATGCCCCTATTATGGCAAAGAAACAATTCAAGGCAGAATCCAAGCGCCTGCTGGACCTGATGATCAACTCCATCTACACCCACAAGGAGATCTTCCTGCGCGAGATCATCTCCAACGCGAGCGACGCCATCGACAAGCTCTGCTACCTTTCGCTGACCGACGACAAGGTCGGTCTTGACCGCGGCGATTTCAAAATTGAGATCACCGTGGATAAGGACGCGCGCACGCTGACCGTGAGCGATAACGGCATCGGCATGGACAAGGACGAGCTGGAGAACAATCTCGGCCTCGTCCGGCTCGTACAAATTCCGTCAGGAGGCCGAGCAGAAGGAGGACATCGACATCATCGGTCAGTTCGGCGTGGGCTTCTACTCCGCGTTCATGGTCGCGGACGAGATCACGGTCGTCACGAAGAAGTACGGCGCGGAGACCGCCTACCGCTGGCAGTCCTCCGGCGCGGACGGCTACACCGTCGCCGAATGTGAGAAGGGCAGCGTCGGCACCGACGTCATCATGCACCTCAAGGCGGACACGGACGAGGAGAAATATTCCGAGTACCTCGATGGCTATCGGCTCTATGAGCTGGTGAAAAAATATTCCGACTACATCCGCTACCCCATCCGTATGCTGCGCCCGACGCGCAGGGTCAAGGAGGGCAGCGACCCCGAAAAGCCCGAGTACGAGTATGTGGACGAGATGACGACGGTCAACTCCATGGTGCCGCTCTGGCAGCGTCCGCGCGGCGAGGTGACGGACGAGGAGTACGAGAAGTTCTACCAGTCCATCGCTCATGCCTTCGACAAGCCGCAGCGCGTCATCACCGCAAGCGTCGAGGGCGCTGTGACCTATAAGGCGCTGCTGTTCATTCCCTCGCAGCGGCCGATGGACTTCTACAGCGAGGGCTATGAAAAGGGCTTGCAGCTCTACTCCGCGGGCGTGATGATCATGGATCACTGCGACGCGCTGCTGCCGGATTATCTGCGCTTCGTGCGCGGCGTGGTGGACTCCCCCGACCTGAGCCTGAACATCTCGCGCGAGCTGCTGCAGCACGACCGTCAGCTCAAGGTCATCGGGAACAGTCTGGAGAAGAAGCTCCGCGCCGACCTCGAAAAGCTGCTGCGCGACGACCGCGAGGGCTACGAAAAATTCTACGAGAACTTCGGCCGCGCCATTGGCTTCGGCATTGCCGGGCCGGACGGGCTGAGCCGCAAGGAGGCGCTGCAGGATCTGCTGCTCTTCTACTCCTCGACGGAGAAGAAGCTCGTCACCCTGCGCGAGTACGTCGACCGCATGGCAGAGAGCCAGAAGTATATCTACTACGCCGCGGGCGAGAGCGCGGCGGCCATCGACCACCTGCCGCAGACCGAGCTGCTGAAGGACAAGAACTACGAGATCCTCTACCTCACCGGTGAAACAGACGAATTTGTTCTGCAAATGCTGGGCAAGTATGCCGACAAGGAGTTCCGCTCCATCCTCGACGGCGAGTTGGATCTCGGCGGCGAGGAGCAGAAGGACATCGACGAAAAGCCGGAGCTGATGCAGTTCGTCAAAGAGACGCTCGGCGATAAGATCAAGGAGGCCCGCGCTTCCCGCCGTCTCAAGACGCATCCCGTGTGCATGACTGCGGGCGAGGGCCTGAGCTTCGAGATGGAGAAATACTTCAAAAACTTCCAGATGCCCACGCCCGTCAAGGCCGACCGCATTCTGGAGCTGAACACCGACCATCCCGCTGTGCAGGCGATGGAGGCCGCCATGACCTCCGACCGCGCCAAGGCGGAGCTGTACGCGAAGATCCTCTACGATCAGGCGCTTCTCATCGCGGGCCTGCCGCTTGAGGACCCGAGCGAATACACCGATCTGGTCGCAGAGCTGATGAAATAAGGATCGCCCCGAAAACGCATTTTGGAGGACGCCGCCATGAAAAAGCTGTCCGCGCTGCTCCTGTCCCTGCTGCTCCTGCTCACCGCCTGCGGCACGCCCGCTACGCCGGGCGACGCCGCGACACTGCCGACGCCGAACGACGAGATCCTGGTCGAGGAGGGGCTGCGCGCCGAGGATCTGCCCGAGGTCTGCCGCCTGTGGTTCGACCTTGCCGAGACCTCCGGTGCGGCGGACAAGAACAGCAAGCTTCCGCTTGCCTCCCGCGCCGACGAGGGCGCGTGCGATTACCTCGCCGTCCGCCTGCCGGACGGAACGTACACCGATCTCATTCAGGAGGGCAAGCTTGCCGATGAGGGCGTCACGCTTGCCGATTTCTCCGGTGGCAGGGCGAAGCAGGAGGGCTCCTACGGTCAGCTCGCGTGGAACGGCGAGCTGTACCACGCCTTCACCGTCTCCGCAGCAGACTGCACCCTCCCGAACCTCACCGCGCCGGACGGCGGCATCCTCCGTCTGAACATCTCCGGCGACTGCACCGTGGACGGCGGCGGCACGGAGTACGCCTGCTTCGAGGGCTTTGACTGCTTGCTCGTCACCGGCGACGGTACGCTGACGGTCTCCAATGCCGCCGCCCTCGACTGCGGCGGCGGGGATCTCCCCATTCCCTCGCTGGTGCTTGACGGCGATGTGACGCTGCGCTGCGACGACATTCGTCTCGCCGCTCCGAACACGGTCGACGTGCCCGCGCTCGCCGTGCTCGGCGGCACGCTCTGCACCGATATGCTCTGGCTCAATAACGGCGCGCTGGTCAACGCCGGCGGCACGCTCAGCGTGCAGGGCTCCGTGCAGGAGCTGAAGCGCGCGGTGTTCCGCGGCGGTACGACGCTCCTCGGCGCAGCCGAACAGAAGGCGGAATTCATCCTCTCCGGCGGCACGGCGCACCTTGCGGGTGGCCTTGCCGAGGGCTCGACCGTCGAGGGCGGCGCGGGCGTTTTTTCCGCACAGAGCTTTTCCGGCGCGGCGGTCAACGACTATGGCGCCGTCCTGTGGGACGGCGCGGATGGCTCCGCCTATCGCGGCGTTTATGGCGCGGGCTATTACCCGACGGACTACAGCCCAGATTGGGCGGGTACAGTCTCTGGCGCGGTGTGGGATGCGTTGACGGTCGCCGGTCCCTATGAAAACGACTGGTTCGCCGGTACGCTGACGCTGGAGAACGCTCACGCGCCGGAGCTACTGCCGTGGGGCGGAGCGCACCTGCGTGTCCTCGGTGAAAACAAAGTCGACGGGACTCTCGGCGGAACGGGTCTGCTCTTCACGGGCGGCGGTTCGCTCGCCGCAGGCGAGCTGAACGTTTGGGCATGGGGCAGCGTCCGCGCGCCCATCCTCGCCGTGCAGGACGGCACGAACGTTCGCTGCGGCGCGCTGCACATGGGCAGCAATGCCGAGGAGAAGGGCACGCTGCTCGTGGAGAGCGGCAGCCTAACGGCGGACGGTGAATTCTGGCTGCAAAATGCCGCGCTCGGAGTCACCGGCGGCAAGCTGACGCTTGCGGGCGACGCGAGCATCGACCGCGGCGAGGTCCGTATCAGCGGTGGAACGGTCTCGTTTGAGCACGGACTGTGGCTCGGTGAGGGCGACATCGTCATCACCGGCGGCACCGTCATCGTTCCCGGCGGAGAAGCGGGTCTGACCGCCGAAAACGGCAAGGTCACCATTTCCGGCGGCGCCGTCCGCGAGCCGTGACCGCATAAGAGAAAAGAGGCGCGAGCCGACGGCTCTCGTCTCTTTTTGTCGATTTTCGGCGACAAACCGTATAATTTATAGGCAATAATACATTTTGTATTCATATTTTCAGCCACGTCGCCGCCAGATGCACGGCAAAGCAGACCGTCATGCCCACCGCCGTCGGCAGCGCGACGCCGACGAGCGTCCATTTCAGGCTCTTCGATTCCCGCGCGAGCGTGAGCGTGGTCGTGCCGCAGGGGAAGTGGAACAGCGAGAAGAGCAGCATACAAAGCGCGGTCGTTCCCGTCCAGCCGTTCGCCAGCAGCATGGTCTTGAGCTCCGCGAGCGACGCGCCGTCCACCAGCGTTCCCGCCGAGGAGTAGCCCATGAGCAGAATCGGCAGCACGATCTCATTCGCCGGAAAGCCGAGCAGAAAGGCGAGCAGGATCATGCCGTCCAGCCCCAGTGCGCGCCCCAGCGGATCGAGCGCCGCCGCGCCGTGTGCAAGCAGCGTGGTATCTCCCACGGTGCAGTTTCCCAGCAGATAGATGAGCAGGCCTGCGGGCGCGGCGACCGTCACCGCGCGGCCGAGGACGAATACCGTCCGATCCAAAAGCGAGCGCACCAGCACCTGCCCCACGCGCGGACGGCGGTAGGGCGGCAGCTCGAGGGAGAAGGCGGAGCTTTCTCCCCGCAGCAGCGTGGCGGACAGCAGGCGTGAGACGAGCAGTGTCACGCACACGGAGAGCACCAGCGCCGCGAGCAGTCCTGCGCTTGCACCGAGCATGGCTTCTCCGGAAAGGAACGCGGTCAAAAGCGTGATGAGCAGCGGAAAGCGCCCGTTGCACGGCACAAGGCTGTTCGTCAGCATCGCGATGAGCCGCTCGCGCGGCGAGTCGATGATGCGGCAGCCCGTCACGCCGCAGGCGTTGCAGCCGAGACCCATGCACATCGTCAGGCTCTGCCGCCCGTGCGCCCCGGCGCGGGCGAAGCAGCGGTCGAGCACGAACGCCACGCGCGGCAGATAGCCCACGTCCTCGAGCAGCGTAAAGAGCGGGAAGAAGATCGCCATCGGCGGCAGCATCACTGATACGACCCACGCAAGCGTGCGGTACATTCCGTCCACCAGCGCGCCGCGCCAGAACGGCGGCAGGAAGGTGAGAAGCCCCCGCAGCGGCTCCTGCGCCGAGAACAGCGCCCGTGAGAGCAGCTGCGACGGCACATTCGCGCCCTCGACCGTCAGCCATAAGATCGCCCCGAAGAGCGCAAGCATTACGGGGATGCCCGTCGCGCGGGAGGTAAGCAGGCGGTCGAGCCGCCGGTCACGCCGCTGCGCGGCGGTCTCGTCCCGCTGCTCGCACAGCCGCACCAGCGCCGTAGCGTGGGCGGAGAGCGCACCCACCAGCGTGTCGCGCAGGGCGTCGCCGGTCAGCTCCCCCAGCTCGGCGCGGGCGCGGACGCAGACCTCCCCGATGCGCTCCGCCGCCAGGTCAGGCAGATCAGCGCCGAAGCGGGCGAAGAACAGAGCGTCGTCCTCCAGCAGCCGCAGCGCGTAGAATCGGCTCTGCTCCCGCGCGAACGGCACGAGTGCCGGCTCCAGCACGCGCACCGCGCGCTCGACCGCGCGGGGATATTCGACTGCCGTCTCTCTCCGCCGCGGCTTTTCGCGGACGGCGGCGGCCAGCGCCGCGCGCAGTTCGTCCAGCCCCTCTCCGCAGCTCGCTGCCGTGCCGACGACCGGCACGCCGAGCGCGCGGGAGAGCGCGGGCAGGTCGAGCACGATGCCCTTCTTCGCCGCTTCGTCCAAAAGATTCACGCACACGACCGCAGGAACATCCGCCGCCTCGAGGGTTTGCAGCACAAGGTTCAGGCTGCGCTCCAGACAGGTCGCATCCGCCAAAATGAGCACGGCCTCCGCCTCGCCGGAGCAGAGATAGTCCCGCGCGATCTCCTCCTCGGCGGAGTTGGGGAACAGCGAGTACGTCCCCGGCAGATCGACGAGCGTGAAACGCTCGCCGCCGTATGTAAGATCGCCGCGCGCCGCGGCGACGGTTTTCCCCGGCCAGTTGCCCGTGTGCTGCCGCAGCCCGGTGAGGGCGTTGAACACGGTGGATTTTCCCACGTTCGGGTTTCCCGCCAGAGCAATGATATGCGCCTCGTTCGGCATGGGGCGATCCCTCCTGAAAAATCAAAGCATTTCGATCTGCACGCCGCCCGCGTCCTCGCGCCGCAGCGCGATGACCGCGCCGCGCACACCGTAGGCGACCGGGTCGCTCCACGGGGAAACGTGCAGGGCGCGGACGCACGAGCCCGGCACGAAGCCGAGGTCGAGCATCCGGCGGCGCTGTGCACCGGTGGAGCGCAGCGCCGTCACTACGGCGCTCGCGCCGACCGGCAGCGCGTCAAGTGTCATCTGCATCGGGGCCACTTCCTCTCCCTTTGTCAGGGTATGCGCGAGGCCGTGCGGTGGTGCGGAGCCGAAAAAACAGCTGCCCCGAAGGGCAGCCGTCCGGCATGGTCTGTTTGATTGTCTGTCGGGGCGTTACACCTGTGGGTCCCAGGAGATGCTGTTTTCCCCGACGCGGATGTCTGTGGCAAGGCAGATGCTGCGGCTCTCCGCCCCGTTCGTCACGGTGGCGGAAAGCGTAACGCCGCCGTACCGCGGAACATTCAAAAGCCGCACGGTGCAGATGCCGCCGTCCGTCGTCGTTTCAACGGAGATCAGACCGTTGTTGTCCGGCGCGCAGCTCGCCGACCACTCGTAGCCCTCGCCGCTGACGCTGGGGACGAAGCGGAATACCAACGCAATACCATCGATGTCGAGCGTCAGACCGCTGATGGTGATCGTGTCCGGCAGGGGTGCGGGCGTCGTTATTTCATTGCTCGGTGCCTTGCTGTTTTGGAGTGAACGGTATCCCGACAGCATGGTCAACACGCCGCAAATCAGCACCAGTATGCCTACGACGTAGCGCAGAGATCTGTTCTGCTTTGCGATCCTCCGGATCTCCTCCGCAAAGGCTTCTCTCTCGGCAGCATCCCCCGCGAAAGCCGTTGCGGGTACCTCGCCGCACAAAGCAGCCGGCTCGCGGCCGCACAGCTCGTCCGTGCTCACGCCCAGCTCGTCGGCGAGCGCCGCGAGCTTATAGAGGTCGGGGAGCGATTCCCCTGTTTCCCACTTGCTCACCGCCTGCCGCGAGATGCTCAGCCTTGCCGCCAGCTCCTCCTGCGTCATACCGCGCGCCTTGCGCGCACGGATCAGATTTTCCTGAAAGCTCACCGCCGCTCTCCTTTCTGTTTTCTGTCCCCATCGTAGCGCATTCTGCGGTGGCAGGCAAGAAAAGCTCTCGGGATTTGCGCAACGGACGGTTGCATCAGCCGTTTTTCGCGGCCCTTTCGGCGCGTTTGAGCTTGTAGAGCTCCTCGGCGGCGAGCCGCGTCTTGGCGACCACATCGCCATTCCCCTGCGGGAAGCAGTAGTAGAGCACGTCGCGGTCGCCGATGCAGATCATGTCGCCCAGCTCATACCAGAAGTAGTCAGCGTAGAGACTGTAGCTGGTCTCGGGCTTCTGCGTGAAGTCCAATTTTCCGCCGCAGCCCGTGAGGCGGAAGCCGTTCGCATCGTGGCGCAGGCGGCCCTCGCCGACGCGGCAGATCTGCCGGAAGTTGACCATCACGCAGATGCTCACCGGAGCGTCGAGCAGATAGCTGCCCTGCTCCAGCTCCTCGCGCACGCACGCGCGTTCCCACGCATACCAGTCGGGAACATGGGTGAATTTCGCCTCGGCGTTTTCGCATTCGAGCGCGCCCAGCTCCGTCAGGCGGTAGCGCACGCCGCAGTCGCGGCAGATAAGCTCCGTGCCGCGGCCCTCCGTTTCGCCCTCGGTGCCGCAGTGCGGGCATTTGTAGAGCACGCGGTTGAGACCGTCGGCGCGGAACGGCTCGTTCACGACGACGCCATTTTCCTGCTGCCAGCGGAAGTTATCAAAGGAAAATTCATCCGCGAGCAGCGCGTTGATCTCATCCGCGCTCTTTTCCGCGGCCTCCCCGGGCGAGAGCAGATAGCGCAGTTCCGCGGAGACGTCGACCCTGCGGTTCTGCAGTCCGTTGTAGAGCGGGTCGCGCGCGAACGCGCCGCAGGTACGCAGCAGCACGACCGGCACGCCGAGCGCCTTGACGCACTTGCCGAGACTGTCCGGCAGCGGCGTGGCCGTGCCGTCGAAGCTGTAGCTCGCCTCGGGATAGAGGAGGATGGAGCTTTTGAGCTTCTTCACCGCGTAGAGCATATCGCGCACGAGCGCGGTGTCCGGCTGAAACTTCCGCGTGGGGATGCAGCCGAGTGCGCGCATCAGTCCCGCCTTGCCCACAAAGCCGTCCGACGTGCAGACGATGTTGAAGGGGCGCGGATAGAGCACCGCCGCAGCGATCTTCAGATCCAGAAAGCAGGAGTGATTCATCAGAACGAGACAGGGCTCGTCAGGGCCGAGCCGCTCCATGCCCACGCGGTCACAGCGAAAATGCGTCGCGCGCAGGTCAGGCGCGGACAGCGCGCGCAGGAGCGCGCGGAACAGCATGGACGGACGGCGCGGCGGCGTGTGCTTTTCTCTCGGCTGCGCGAGCGCCTGCTCGTAGGGCATATCCACGACCTTGATCTTCATGGCGGACCTCCTGCAAGGGGATTTATGTTTCCTCAACAGGATACCATGAACAAGGCCGCAATGCAATCCAAAATCAGGCGCGGGCGAGAACGTGGCTGCGGTCGAGCACCGCGTAGACCGCGACGCCGGCGGCAATGCCGAACACGCCCTGCACAAGGTTGCCGGGGATGGACGCCGCCGCGGCCAAGCCCTTGCCGAGCCACAGGCTCGCATAGCCGAAGTAGCCGAGGACCATGATGATCTCTGCCGCCGCGCCGCCGATGAGCTGCGCCGCCAGCTTGCCGCTGCGCTCCCGCATGGCCTCAAAAATATACGCCGCGGCAACCGCCATCGTGAACTTGATGACGAGCGTGCCGGGGGCATAGTGCGGATAGCTCAGCAGGTCGGCGAGCATCGAGCCGAGGCCCGCCGCCGCGCCGCCGTACCACGGCCCCAGCACCCACGCTGAGAGCAGCACGGCGCAGTCGCCGAGGTTGACGTAGCCCTGCATGGGCGAGGGCACCTGGATGACCATCGTCATCACGGTGCAGAGGGCGGCGAACAGCGCCGCGAGGACCAGCTTACGCAATTTCATATCCGTCATGAAAATCATCTCCAAAAAAGTCTTGCATTTCTGCTTGGTCTGTATTTTAATCAGAATTGGACTTAATAAAAGCATCAAATCAATATATTTTCATAGAACCAGATTGGAGACGCCCATGCTCACCTACGATCTTGACCGGCGCGGAAAGCTCGCGCGCTACGATTATCTTTACCGCTGCATCCGTGAGGACATTCTCGCGGGCCGCCTGACGGCGGGCGAAAAGCTGCCGAGCAAGCGCTCACTTGCAAGCCATCTGCAAACGGCGGTCATCACGGTGCAGAACGCCTATGCCCAGCTCGAGGCGGAGGGCTATCTCTACACGCGCGAGAAGCGCGGCTACTACGTCGCCGACGTGGAGCGGCACCTCGCCGCGCCCGGGCGCGCCCCGGCCCGGAGCGCGCCGCAGCCGCAGCGCTCGTGGCTGCTCGATCTCAGCTCCGGCGGCAGCGGGACGGAGGACTTTCCCTTTTCCGTGTGGGCAAAGCTCATGCGCCGCGTGCTGAGCGAGGAGGGCGAGGCACTGCTGCGCGCCACGCCGCCGAACGGCGCGGACGCGCTGCGCAGGGCCATCGCGCAGCATCTCTACCGCTTCCGCGGCATCTCCGCCGCGCCGGAGCAGATCGTCGTCGGCGCGGGCACGGAGTACCTCTATAACCTCATCGTCCAGCTGCTCGGGCGCGAGGCCGTCTACGGCGTGGAGGACCCCGGCTACTCCAAGGCCGCGCGCATCTACGCGCTCGGCGGCGCAAGGACTGCGCCCGTGCTTGTGGATGAGGGCGGCGTGAGCCTGAAATCTCTGGAAATGAGCGGCGCACAGATCCTGCACACCTCGCCGAACCACCAATTTCCCACCGGCGCGGTGACGCCCATCGGCCGCCGGCAAAGCCTGCTGCGCTGGGCGGAGGCGCGGGAGGGCCGCTATATCATCGAGGACGATTACGACAGCGAGTTCCGCTTCACGCTGCGCCCCATCCCCACGCTGCAGAGCATCGACCGCGCGGGGCGCGTGATCTACGTCAACACCTTCTCACGCACGCTCGCGCCCTCGCTGCGCATCAGCTACATGGTGCTGCCCAAGGGCCTGACCGAGCGCTACCGCGCGCAGCTCGGCTTCTACTCCTCCACCGTGCCGGCGATGGAGCAGCACACGCTTGCGCGCTTTTTGGACGAGGGGTATTTTGAAGCGCACATCAACCGGATGCGCAAGTCCTACCGCGCGCAGCGCGACGCGGTCATCGACACCATTCTGCAAAGCCCGCTCGGCGAGCACTGCCGGGTGTCCGGTGAGGACGCGGGGCTGCACTTCCTTCTGACGATCGACACGAAATGCACCGACCATGTGCTGCGTGCCGACGCCGAGGGGCGCGGCGTGCGGCTCTCCTTCCTCTCGGATTTTGCCCTGCGTCCCGGCTCCGCGCCGCAGCACACGCTGGTCATCCATTACCCCGGCATCGACCTTGGACGGCTTCGCTCGGCGCTGTCCATTCTGGAGGCGTTGCTGTATTTCCGCGACTGGAAATACAAGGGCAGAAAATGAACTCCGTGTAAACATTTCTATAATTCGCTAAAATATTTATATAAATCTATTGACAAAAGTTTTTGCTGTGCTATGATACGGTACAGCAAGGAAAACCCCGGTAAGGAGGTGCATGATGAAAAAGAATCTATACAGCCTGACGCTCTCGGACGAGGTGGTGCGGGAGGTCGACGCGCTGGCGCACCGGCTGGGCACGAACCGCTCGGCGTTGGTGAACCGCATTCTGTCCGAGTACGTCTCCGTCCCCACGCCGGAGCGCAGGATCAACGATATTTTCGAGGCCATCGAGGCGCTCGTTTCCCCCTCGCGCGAGCTGGTGCCGTTTTTCGCGCCGAACTCGCAGTCCATGTCGCTCAAATCGAGCCTCGCCTACAAGTACCGTCCGACGGTCAAGTATGAGGTCGATCTCGGCGGCGGCGAGGATACGCTGGGCACGCTCAACGTCGTGTTCCGCACGCAGTCGGCGGAGCTGATCGCCGCGCTGACGGACTTCTTCCGTCTGTGGGCGCGTATCGAGAATGTCTGTCTCGCGCCGGCGCTCGGCGGCACGATCGCCTGTTCGCTCTACGACGGGCGCTTCGTCCGTCCGCTCGCCATGCCGCGCGGACACGCCCGCTCGGCGGAGGACATCGCCGGCGCCATCAGCGCCTATGTGCAGCTCTTCGACCGCCTGCTCAAGGGCTATCTGAGCGGCGATCTGAGCGCCAAGGACGTGGAGCTGGCCTACCGCGGCGACCTGCGGGGCCGCGGGCTTCTGATTTAAGCGATTCGCAGTTTTGTCAATAGAGGTGAATTTATATGAACGCTGAAAAATATACCCAGAAAACGCTGGACGCCGTCAAGACCGCGCAGAGCATGGCGCAGGAAAACGGCAACCAATATCTGACCCCCGAGCATCTGCTCTATGCCCTTGTCGATCAGGACGGCGGACTCATCGCGTCGCTCTTCGGCAAGATGGGCGTGGACTGCGACGGCCTGCTCTCCGAGCTGGACACGCTGATCCGGCGTCTGCCGAAGGTCTCCGGCGGCAGCGGCGAGGTGTACGCCTCACCGGAGACCGGCAAAATTCTGAACCTTGCCGAAAAGACCGCCGAGAAGCTGCACGACGATTATATCTCCGTCGAGCACCTGATGCTCGCCATCTTCTCCGAGGGAACGAGCGACGTCAAGCAGCTGCTCCAGAGCCACGGCATCACGCGCAGCCGCTTTACCGACGAGCTGAGCAAGGTCAAAACCGCTCCCGTGACCTCGGACAATCCCGAGGAGACCTACGACGCGCTCAAGAAATACGGCACCGACCTTGTCGAGCGCGCCCGCAGCAAGGAGCTTGACCCCGTCATCGGCCGCGACGCGGAGATCCGCAACGTCATCCGCATCCTGTCGCGTAAAACCAAGAACAACCCTGTGCTCATCGGTGAGCCGGGCGTCGGCAAGACCGCCATCGCCGAGGGCCTTGCCCAGCGCATCGTGCGCGGCGACGTGCCCGAGGGGCTGAAGGACCGCACCATCTTCTCGCTCGACATGGGCGCGCTCATCGCGGGCGCGAAGTACCGCGGCGAGTTCGAGGAACGCCTGAAGGCCGTTCTGAACGAGGTCAAGAAGTCTGAGGGGAAGATCATCCTCTTCATCGACGAGCTGCACACCATCGTCGGCGCGGGCAAGACCGAGGGCAGCATGGACGCGGGCAATCTTTTGAAGCCTCTGCTCGCCCGCGGTGAGCTGCACTGCATCGGCGCGACCACGCTCGACGAGTACCGCCAGTACATCGAAAAGGACGCCGCGCTCGAGCGCCGCTTCCAGCCCGTTCAGGTCGATGAGCCGACGGTGGAGGACACCATACCCATCCTGCGCGGA
>ENA-ORCN01001885-ORCN01001885.1-human-gut-metagenome-genome-assembly--contig:-NODE-1885-length-12770-cov-5.531632_pt1 | contig 12770 bp, 14 predicted proteins | sample MGYA00242984_ERZ507984 | MGnify/ENA primary metagenome ERZ507984 (study PRJEB26167, sample SAMN06115395) | human gut metagenome | host: Homo sapiens | place: China:Hubei | collected 2016-05-19... | reverse complement strand
AAATACCGTTTCGGCTCCCAAAAAATTCATAACCCTGTAAAATGCTTCGGCGGTGAATTTTTTGAAAAAAGTATCTGTTTTGCGTTTTGAACGTACGCCGTAAACGATATCGCAGCCGCCGTAATATTCTTTTAGCATTTCGTCTGCGGCGTTTATATCGTCCTGCAGATCGGCGTCCATTGAAATTGTTACGTCGGCTTTGTCTTTGGCGGTCATAAGGCCTGCCAGCAAAGCGTTTTGGTGGCCGCGGTTGCGGCTTAAATTAACTCCGGTGAAAATCCCGCCGTCCTTATGCAGGGCTTTTATTATTTCCCATGTTTTATCCTTAGAACCATCGTTTACAAACATAACGCGGCTTTTGTCGCTTACGATTTTATCCTCAATAAGTTTTTTAAGCTTTAAGCCAAGCCGCTTTGCGGTTTCGGGCAAAACCGCTTCCTCGTTATAGACGGGACCGACAATATAAAGTATATCGGGCATTGTATTCAATCCTTTCGGAAAAGCTGATTTCTTTAACTTCGCGCAGCTTATTTATTTTATCGCGCAAATAGGCGGCATGCTCAAATTCAAGTATCTTAGCCGCCTGCTTCATTTCGTTTGTAAGGCGTTTTATCTCAGCCTCACGCTCTAAGCGGGACATTTTGGATACAGGCTTATCGCTTTTAACCTTTTGACCGATTTCTATTATGTCGCGCACGTCCTTTATTACCGATTTCGGCGTTATGCCGTGCTCCTCGTTATAGCGGCTTTGTATTGCGCGGCGTCGCTCGGTCTCGTCCATGGCGCGCTTCATCGACGGCGTGACCGTGTCGGCGTAGAGAATGACCAGACCGTCCGCGTTTCGCGCGGCGCGGCCGATGGTCTGCACAAGGCTCGTCTCGCTGCGCAGGAAGCCCTCCTTGTCCGCGTCCAGAATGGCGACGAGCGACACCTCCGGCAGGTCGAGGCCCTCGCGCAGCAGGTTGATGCCGACGAGCACGTCGAACTCGCCCAGCCGCAGGTCGCGGATGAGCTCCATGCGCTCGATGGTCTCCACGTCTGCGTGCATATAGCGCACGCGCACGCCCACCGTGCGCAGATATTCCGTCAGATCCTCCGCCATCTTCTTCGTCAGCGTCGTCACCAGCACGCGCTCATTGCGCGCGGCGCGGGCGTTGATCTCGCCCACAAGGTCGTCGATCTGTCCCGTGACGGGCCGCACCTCCACGCGCGGATCGAGCAGACCCGTCGGGCGGATGACCTGCTCCACGATCTGCCCTGCGCGCTCGCGCTCATAGTCGCCCGGCGTCGCGGAGACGTAGATGCGCTGATGCACACGCTGTTCAAATTCCTCAAACCTGAGCGGGCGGTTATCGTAAGCGCAGGGCAGGCGGAAGCCGTACTGCACCAGCGCGTCCTTGCGCGCGCGGTCGCCGTTGTACATCGCCCGCACCTGCGGCAGCGTGACATGGCTCTCGTCCACAAAGAGCAGAAAGTCCTTGGGGAAGTAGTCGAGCAGCGTCATGGGCGCAGACCCCTCGGGCCGCGCGGAAATGACGCGCGAATAGTTCTCGATGCCCGTGCAGTAGCCCAGCTCGCGCATCATCTCGATGTCGTACCTCGTCCGCTGGTGGATGCGCTGCGCCTCCACCGCCTGTCCGTTGTCGGTGAAGAACTTCTCCCGCACCTCCAGCTCGCGCTCGATCTCCTCGATGGCGCGCTCCATCTTGTCCTTCGTCGTCACATAGTGCGACGCGGGATAGATGACCGTGTGCTGCAGGGTCTTCGTCACCACGCCGGTCACGGGCTGGAACTCGCGGATGGCGTCGATCTCGTCGCCGAAGAACTCCACGCGCACCGCGCGGTCGCGCCAGTAGGCGGGGTAGATGTCCACCGCGTCGCCGCGCACGCGGAAGCGGTTGCGTTCAAAGGCGACGTCGTTGCGCTCGTAGCGATCCTCCACCAGACGGCGCAGCAGCTCGTCGCGCTCCATCGTCTGTCCCGGGCGCAGCGAGATCATCAGCTTGGCGAAGTCGTCCGGCTCGCCGAGGCCGTAGATGCAGCTCACGGACGAGACCACGATCACGTCCCGCCGTTCGAGCAGCGCGCAGGTCGCGCTCAGCCGCAGGCGGTCGATCTCCTCGTTCGTCGAGGCGTCCTTGGCGATGTAGGTGTCCGTATGCGGGATATACGCCTCGGGCTGGTAGTAGTCGTAGTAGCTGACGAAGTATTCCACCGCGTTTTCAGGGAAAAACTCCTTGAACTCCGCGCACAGCTGCGCGGCGAGCGTCTTGTTGTGCGCCAGCACCAGCGTGGGACGCTGGACCTTTTCGATCACGCTCGCCATCGTGAACGTCTTGCCCGAGCCGGTCACGCCGAGCAGCACCTGCTCGTCCAGTCCCAATTCGACGCCGCGCGCAAGCGCCTCGATCGCCTCCGGCTGGTCGCCGGTCGCCTGAAAGGGCGCATGGAGCTTGAATTCCATGGTCTGCCTCCTCAATCCAAAAGTCCGTTGTCGCGCAGGCACACAAAGTCCCCGTCCGCGACGATCACATGGTCCACCAGCTGCACGCCGATGTCCGCAAGCGCCCGCTTGATCTGTAAGGTCGTTTGGTTGTCCTCCTTGCTCGGCAGCGCCACGCCGCTCGGATGGTTGTGCGACAGCACCACCAGGCTCGCGTTGGCGTTGAGCGCGTTTTCCACCACACGGCGCATATTGATCGTCACCTGATCCGGGCTGCCCTCCGCCAATCGGTAGCAGGCGAGCAGCTTGCCCTTCGCGTCCAGACATACCTCGTAAAAGACCTCCCGCCGCTCGCCGAGGAACAGCTCGATGAAATACGAGCCGATGTTCTCGCGCGTGTTGAAAATGACCTCATGCCTTCCGCCGCTCGTGCGCACACGGCGGCAGAGCGGAAAAAGCAGCCGGATGAGCGTCGCGGCGTTCTCACCCACGCCCTCGACCTTCTGCAGCTCGTAGGCCGGCGCGGAAAACACGCCCTCGAGCGAGCCGAAGCGCTCGATCAGACGGTGCGCGATGGGGTTCGTGTCCTGCCGCGGAATGGCGTAATAGAGCAGCAGCTCCAACGCCTCATGGTCGGCAAAGGCGTCCAGCCCATGCTCGCGGAACTGCTCCTTTTTTCTCTGTCGGTGCCCCTCGTGTACGCTCATGCGCTCACCCTCTCCGCGTCGTTTTTTGAAGTATATTATTGTACCACATTCCGCCGCGTAGTACAAGCACTTTTTCAAACAGATGTTCGCTCTGCTCCGAAATTCGGCGGCACAAAAGGCGAACGCCCATGGGCGTCCGCCTTTTCCGTTCATTCCAGCTCCAGCATCACGGGGCAGTGGTCGCTGCCCATGATCTCGCTCCAGATCTCCGCCTTTTTGATGTGCCCGCGCAGCCGTTCGGACACGATGAAATAGTCGATCCTCCACCCCACGTTCCGCGCCCGCGACGCCGCGCGGTAGCTCCACCACGAATAGGCGTCGGCGCGGTCCGGCCAGAGCGCGCGGAACGAATCCACAAAGCCCGCCGCGAGCAGCTCAGTCATCTTCCCGCGCTCCTCGTCGGAAAAGCCGGGGTTAAAGTGGTTCGTCTTGGGATTCTTCAGGTCGATCTCCTCGTGCGCCACATTCAGATCGCCGCAGTACACCACAGGCTTCGTCTTATCCAGCCCGCAGAGGTATTCCCGCAGGTCGTCCTCCCACCGCATCCGATAGGGGAGACGCCTCAGCTCGTCCTGCGAGTTCGGCGTATAGCAGCACACAAGGTAGAAGTCCTCGTACTCCGCCGTGATGATGCGCCCCTCGTGCCGGTGCTCGTCGTCGCCGAAATCGTAGGTGACGTTCAGCGGCTCCTTTCTTGTGAGCACCGCCGTGCCGGAGTAGCCGGCCTTGTCCGCGCTGTTGAAATACATCCGGTAGCCCGGCAGCTCGAAGCTCACCTGATGCGGCTGCAGCTTCGTCTCCTGCAAGCAGATCACATCCGCGTCCGCGAGCGCCACAAAATCCAGAAAGCCTTTGTTCAGGCAGGCCCGCAGGCCGTTCACGTTCCACGATACCAGCTTCATGAGGATCATCCTCCCGTTTCATTTCTCCGCTCCATCATAGCAGAGCTTCGCCCCTGAAAAAAAAGAAAGATGCCGTATGGCATCTTTCTTTTTCGCTGCTTTTTACTGCTTTGTGCGGTCGTAGGAGACCACCACGCGGCGGTTCGGCTCCGTGCCGATGGAGAAGGTCGTGATGTACTGCGTGTCCTGCAGCGCCGTGTGGATCACATGGCGCTCGTAGGCGTTCATCGGCTCGAGCGTCACGTTGCGGCGGTACTTGACCACCTTGCCCGCGACCTTCTGCGCCAGACGCTCCAGACTCTCCTCGCGCTTTTCGCGGTAGTTCTCGGCGTCGATCTGCACGCGGGCGCGCTTGCTCTCGCCGCCGCGGTTGATGGAATAGTTCGTCAGCTGCTGAATGGCGTCGAGCGTTTCGCCGCGGCGGCCGATGAGCGCGCCGAGCTTTTCACCCTCTAAAATGACCTTGTATCGGTTCTTCTCGACCTCATAGACCTTGACCTCAGCCTTGGCGTCCATGTGCTCGAGCAGACCGGAGAGGAACGTGCGGATCTGCTCGCTCTTCTCGTCGCGGATCTCCTCGCCGAGCACGGCCGGCTCGCGCGGAGCCTTCTCGGCCTTCGGCTCGGCCCTGCGCTCGCCGCGCTTGGCCTCGCGTTCCTGCTTTTCCCTGGCGCGCACTTCCTTCTGCAGCACCTCGGCGCAGTAAACGGGCTTCTTCTCCGCCTTGGGCGCGGCGCTCCTGGGCTCGGGCTTGACCGGCTCCGGCTGACCGTCGTCATAGCTGACGCGGACCGTTGCGGGCGAGCCGCCGATGCCGAGGAAGCCGGACTTCGCGCGCTCGAGGATCTCGACGGAAACGTCGTCGCGCTCCAGACCGAGCTGCTCCAATGCGCGGCGGATGGCCTCGTCCTCGGTCTTGCCCGTCATATCAATAAACTTGATCATCTAAGACAAGCTCCTTTTCGTTATTCGCCGTAGTGGTCGGCGTTGAACGAACGGCCTCTCGCGTACGGACGGTCTCCGATGCGGCCGTTCTCGGTGGTGGCCTTCTTGGCCTTTTCGGCCTTGGCAGCCTTAGCGGCCTGCGCGGCCTTCTGCTTTTCCTTCAGGCTCTTCTTCTCGGCCTCGCGCTGCTGCTGGGCGACGCGGGCCTCTTCCATGCGGCGGAGACGGTCCTCCATGCGGGCCTTCTCACGCGCCTCGTCCTCCGCAGCCATGCTCTTCTTGAAATACTTGTTGAGCACCTTCTCCTGCACGAGCATCAGAACGCTGTTCGCGATCCAGTACACGCCGAGGGAGGCGGGCAGGGTAAAGCCGATCCAGAGGGACATGATGGGCATCATCCACATCATCATGCGGCTCGAGCGCGCGGTGGGGTCGTTGGGGTCCGCGGCGGCGGGATTGCCGGCCATGGAGACCTTGGACTGCCAGAAGCTCAGCGCGCCGGAAACGATGGGGATGAGCAGCACGCCGATGACCGCCCAGCCGCCGGTCCCGATCTGTCCGATCACATTACTGGGGATCGTGGTGAGGTCCATGCCGAGGAAGCTGAAGTCCATGTGGATCCAGCCCTCGGGCAGGGCGACGCCCAGCTCCTGCGCGGCCTTCACGAGCGTGATCTGGCCGTAGGGCTGCAGCTGCGTCAGACCGTCCTTCACGGTCACGGCGCCGTCGTTCGCCGTCATGGCGATGGCGGCGAGGTCAAAGCCCGCCGCGCTCACCGCGTCGATCACGCCCTGCATGGCCGTGGTCGTGAGCATCATGAAGCGCGTGATGGGCTGACGGATGATGGAATACAGGGCAATGAGGATGGGGAAGGGCAGGAAGCTCCACAGGCAGCCGCTCATGGGGTTGACGCCTTCCTCTGCGTAGAGCCTCTGCAGCTCCTCGTTCATCTTGACCTGATTGTTCTTATAGCGGGTCTGGATCTCTTTGATCATGGGCTGGAAGCGGCTCATGCGCATCATGCTCTTCTTCGATTTCATCTGGAAGGGCAGCATGATCAGCTTGATGACCACGGTAAAGAGCACCAGCGCCCAGCCGTAAGAGCTTGTCAGCTCATAGAGCGCGCGGAGCAGCCATGCGAAGGGGATACAGATATAGTATCCGATCGTTGCAAACATTTTTGTGTCCTCCGTGTTTTTTGGTGTTCCCCCTCAGGGAACGGGGTCGTAGATCTTTCCGCCCCGATAGAACGGATGGCACCGCATAATTCGTTTGAACGCCAGCCAGCCCCCCTTGAGCGCGCCGTACTTCTCGATGGCCTCGAGCGCGTACTGCGAGCAGGTGGGAATGAAGCGGCAGCAGGGGGGACGCAGGGGAGAGATGCTTTTCCGGTAAAAGCGCACGAGCGCGAGAAGAAATCGCTTCACGGCTTCTTCTCCCGCAGTCCGAGCTTTCCGCACACGTTCAAAAACGCGCGCTCCAGCTCGCGGTATTCCGCCCCCACCGCGCGCGTGCGCGCGACGAGGATCATATCATACCCCTGCGCGAGCCCGCTTTGGTTCAGCCGGAAAATTTCCCGCAGACGGCGGCGGACGCGGTTGCGCACCACGGCGTGTCCGAGCTTTGTGCTCACCGTCACGCCGAGGCGGTTACGCCCCCGCCGGTTCGGGCGGACGTAGACCACAAGGTACGGCGAAACGCCGGACCGCCCCTTGGCGTAGATCCGGCGGAACTCATAATTCTCCTTAACGGTCATCGTTCGCTTCATTGCTTCTCTCCTGCATCCGTCCTTTTCCGCCATTCCGGCGTTTTCGGACGATAGCCTCTAAGGGACGGCGATTTTTCCCATCGTCCGTCCCTCGGTCTATCTATATGCGATGCGCCTTTGGCTCCCTCAATGGGTCAGACGGGCGCGGCCTCTTGCGCGGCGGCGGGCCAGGACCTTGCGGCCGTTGGCGGTTGCCATTCTCTTGCGGAAGCCGTGTTCCTTGGAGCGCTGAAGCTTCTTGGGCTGATAGGTACGAGAAGTAGCCATTGCGTTACACCTCCTGAAAAAATTTGCCGGCGGCCATCGGCCGCTCTTACTCGACGGCGGCGGTCTCCCGCCCCCGCAGTAGCCTTTTTCCTGCGCCGCATTCAACGCAACGCAGAGGATATTATATAAGATGCGGCCCACCCTGTCAAGCCACAAAATCTTGTGGTCTCCCGCTTTTCCGACCGCAAATCGCTCGTTTCATGGCTCATCTTACCTTATCTAAATATAAAATACGGTTGCTTTTTCCATCCGTCTCTGGTATAATAAAGAAGTGATATTATGCGCTGCTCCACAGCGGGCCGCGCCTTCATTTCCGCCCACGAAAGGAGCGTTTTCTTTGAACTCTGTAGCTGACGTCTGGCAGGTCGTGCTCGAACGCCTGCGCGCCGGCGGTTTGGCCGAAACGGCCATCTCCACCTGGTTCGACGAGGTGGAGGCGGTCGCCATCCGCGATATGACCTTTTACCTCTGCTGTCCCAACGACTTCAAGCGCGGGACGATCGAATCCCTCTTTCTGCCGAATCTCAAGGCCGCGTTGAAGGAGATCTTCTCCGCCGATTTCGACGTGAAGCTCCTCTCCGCCGCCGAGCGCAGCGCCCTCGGGCAGGAGAAGCCCAAAAAGCCGACCTCTCTTTTGGAGTCCGGCGAATTTACCTTCGATACCTTCGTTGTGGGCGACAGCAACAAGCTCGCCTACGCCGCGGCCCGCGCGGTCGCGGACGCGCCGGCAGAGCACTACAATCCGCTTTTCATCTACGGTGACTCCGGCCTCGGCAAGACGCACCTGATCTACGCCATCGCGCACGAGATCCGCACCAAAACACCAAACGCCAAGATCGTCTACATCAAGGGCGACGATTTCACCAACGAGCTGGTCGAGGCCATTCGCACCGGCAAGAACGTCGAGTTCCGCAGCAAGTACCGCGACGCCGACCTTCTGCTGATGGACGACGTACAGTTCATCGCCGGCCGCAAGCAGACGCAGGAGGAGTTCTTCCATACCTTCAACACCCTCTACGAGTCCAAGCGCCAGATCGTCCTCACCTCCGACCGTTCGCCCAAGGAGATGCAGCTGCTCGACGACCGTCTTCAGACCCGCTTCGAGTGGGGCCTGCTCGTCGACGTCCAGCCGCCCGATTTTGAAACGCGCCTTGCCATCGTCAAAAACAAGGCGGCCCAATGGGGCAGTATCATCGACGACGACATTGCCAAGTACATCGCCGAGAACGTCTCCAGCAACGTCCGCCAGCTCGAGGGCGCAATGAATAAGATCCTCGCCTACCGCGACCTGATCGGCAAGGAGATGGACGAGGAGAGCGCCAACCGCGCCGTGCGAGATATGCTTCGCAAATCCAACGAGTACATTCCCACCGCCGCCTCCATCATCGACGAGGTCTCGCGCTTTTTCGGCATCGACGAGGCTGTGGTCAAGGGACCCTCCCGCAGCCGCGAGGCCGTCACCGCCCGCCAGGCCGCCATGTACCTCGTCCGCCGCATGACGAATCTCTCCACGCCCGACATCGGCCGTGAGTTCGGCGGACGCGATCACACCACCGTTCTCCACGCGCTCGAACAGGTCGAAACGAAACTCCAGAACGACCCTGGCTTCGCCCAGACCATCAAGGACATCACCATCAACATCAACTCCAAGAAGTGACGTTTTCCCCTGAATTAACACGTTTCCGGCTGCGCCTTCTGTGGATAACCTCAGCTTTCCACAAAGACCGATTCTTTCCATTTTCTTTCCCCACCGTTTTTCACAGCCGAAAACCCTTATTTTTCTAAGCCTCTCTCCCCTTTTCCACATTTTTTCTCCTCTACTACGATAACGACGAAATAATCTATTCTTTTTTCAAGAAAGGGATCGCAATATGAAATTTTCCTGCGAAAAGCTCCTTCTTCAAAACGCCGTCAACACCACCTCTCGCGCGGTCGCCGCGAAAAGCTCCATTCCCGCGCTCGAGGGTCTCCTGCTCCAGTGCGGCGACGGCGTGCTGACCGTCTCCGGCTACAATATGCAGACCGGCATCCGCACCCGCTTTCCCGTTGAGGAGCAGGAGGGCGGTGAACTGGTCCTCTCCGCGCGCCTGTTCGGCGACATCATCCGCCGTATGCCCGACGATATGATCACCTTCTCGTCCGATGAAAAGCTCATGGTCCATCTTTCCTGCGGCGATGCCGACTTCGACATTCTTGCCCTCTCCGCCGCCGACTTTCCGGAGCTGCCGGAGGTCGAGGAGAAGTATTCCGTCTCCCTGCCGGAAAAGACGCTGCGCTCCATGATCCAGCAGACCTCCTTCGCCGTCTCCACGAACGAGGCCCGTCCCGTTCACATGGGCGAGCTCTTTGAGATCGGCGACAACGGTCTGACCGTCGTCGCGGTCGACGGCTTCCGTCTGGCGCTTCGCCGTGAGCCGCTCGAGCGGATCGAGGGCGGCGCGTTCTCCTTCGTCGCGCCCGGCGCTGCGCTCAACGAGGTCGAGAAGATCTGCGAGGACATCGACGCTTTCGCGACCATCACCCTCGGCCAGCGCCACATTCTCTTTGAAATGGGCGAGACCGAGCTGATCTGCCGCCGCCTTGAGGGCGAATTTCTCGACTACAAAAACGCCATTCCGCGCCGCAACCCCATCTCCGTCACCGTGGATACCAAGGCAATGCTCGAGAGTCTTGACCGCGTGAGCGTCGTCATCTCCGAAAAGCTCAAGAGCCCCGTGCGCTGCATCTTCGAGCAGGACCGCGTGCTCCTCTCCGCCAAGACCGCCAACGGCGACGCCAAGGACGTCTGCCGCATCGTCGGCGACGGGCAGGGCCTCGAGATCGGCTTCAACAACCGCTACCTCATGGACGCGCTGCGCTTCGCGCCCGCCGATGAGCTCAAGCTCGAGCTGAACACCGGCATTTCTCCCGCCATCCTCGTCCCGACCGACGGCGAAGAAAGCTTCCTTTATATGGTCCTTCCCGTCCGTCTCAAGGCACAATAAAAGAAAAGAGGTCCCCTTATGACCGTTCTTCCCATCACCACCGAGTATATCAAGCTGCAGGACCTGATGAAGCTTGCCGATCTCGTCTCCACCGGCGGCGAGGCCAAGCTGCGCATTCTGAATGAAGAGGTCACCGTCAACAGCGAGGTCTGCACCATGCGAGGCAAAAAGCTCCGCCCGGGCGACGTGGTTTCCTTCGCGGGCCGGGAGCTCACCGTCGAATATGCGACTTGACGCCATCACGCTGGAGCATTTCCGCAACTACGCGCACCAGAGCGTGACCTTCGATCCCTCGGTCAACGTCATTGTCGGCGAGAACGCGCAGGGCAAGACGAATCTGCTCGAGGCCGCTGTCTACCTCTCCTGCGCCAAGTCGCCCCGTGCCCGCACGGAGAAGGAGATGATCTCCTTTGAAGCCGACGCGGCAAGGCTCACCGGCAGCGTCTTTTCCCGCGGCCGCGACTTTACCGTGGAGATCGAGCTGTCCCGCGGCAAGCGCCGGAAAATGAGCGTCAATCAGGTCCCCTGCAAGCGCGCGGGCGACCTCTCGGGTGTGCTGAACACCGTCTATTTCTGCCCCGACGATCTCCTGCTCATCCGCGACGGCGCCGCGGCAAGGCGGCGCTTCATGGACCTCTCGCTCTCCCAGCTCCGCCCGCGCTACGACGCGGCGCTGAGCGAGTATAACCGCCTCTACGACCACAAGACGCGCATCCTGCGCGACGCGGAGGAGCACCCCTCGCTGCTCGACGCGCTCCCCGATTTCAACCTCCGCATGGCGCAGTGCGGCGCGGTGCTCATCTATTATCGCGCCCGCTTCTGTAAGCTCCTCGCGGACTATGCCGCGAGCGCCCACCGCGAATGCTCCGGCGGGCGGGAGGAGCTGACGCTCGCGTACAGGACCGTCGGCACCGTCGCCGATCCGATGGCGCCGCAGGAGACGGTCTTTGAGCAGCTCATGGCGCACCAGCGCGACCACTATCACGCCGAGCTTGCCTCGCGTCTTTGCCTCTCCGGACCCCATAAGGACGATATCGAGGTCTCCATCGGCGGCGCCGCCGCCCGCGCCTTTTCCTCGCAGGGACAGACCCGCACCGCGGCGCTCTCCCTCAAACTCGCCGAGCGCGACATTTTCCGCGAGCTGACGGGCTTTTCACCCGTCCTCCTGCTCGACGATGTGCTCTCCGAGCTGGACCCCCGCCGGCAGGAATTTGTCCTCAACCGCATCTCCGGCGGTCAGGTCTTCATCACCTGCTGCGAGGAGGACCGGCTGGAATCCATGCTCGGCGGCAAGGTCCTCCACGTTGAGAATGGAAGGGTGGTCTGAAATGTACCTGCACATCGGCCGCAATCAGATGCTTGCCGAGCGGCGCATCATCGGCATCTTCGATCTTGAGATCACCTCGCAGTCCAAAACGACCCGCGCCTTTCTGGACCGCGCGCAGCAGGAGGGCACGGTGCTCGAGGTCTGCGACGACCTCCCCAAATCCTTCCTCGTCTGCGACCATCCCTACCACCCCCAGATCGTCTATCTCTCCGAACTTTCGAGCCAAACACTGCAAAAAAGAATGGAGGAACCGACATGAAGACCCCGATCGCCCTGTCTATGCTGTTAAGTCCCTTTTCCCTTCCTCACGACGAACGGTGGGTGCTGCCCCTCGCGCTCGGCCTTTTCGCGCTGCTGGCGGTGTTTTCCACATGGCGGCTGAAAACGGAGGAGGGCTCGGCGCTCTGCTTTGCGCCGCTCACAGGCATTGTGTTTCTGTGCGTGCTGAGTGAAGCGCTCGTGTATGGCGTGTACCTTCTTGCGAAGAAAAAAAGACAGGCCGCGATGTAAGCGGCCTTCCCATCCGAAAATACTATACAAGGTGCGAAGAAACGTGTCGGAAGCCGTTCCGGCCCGGTTCTTCGTACCCTGTACCGAAAGGAGAACCCCATGGCAGACAACGAACTTCTGCAGTCCACGGCGGTCGACGCCAACAACGATTACAACGCCTCGGAAATTCAGGTCCTTGAGGGACTGGAAGCGGTGCGCAAGCGCCCGGGCATGTACATCGGCTCGACCTCCACGAGCGGTCTGCACCACCTCGTCTATGAGATCGTCGATAACTCCATCGACGAAGCCCTCGCGGGCTACTGCACGGACATCACCGTGCAGATCAATCCCGACAACACCATCACCGTCATCGATAACGGCCGCGGCATCCCCGTGGACATTCAGGCGCAGACCGGACGTCCCGCGCTCGAGGTCGTCTTTACCGTCCTGCACGCGGGCGGCAAGTTCGGCGGCGGGGGCTATAAGGTCTCCGGCGGCCTGCACGGCGTCGGCGCGAGCGTCGTCAACGCGCTGTCCGAATGGCTGACCGTGCAGGTGTATAAGGACGGCAAGATCCACGAGATGAAATTCTCCCGCGGTCACATCACGCAGGAGATGACCATCGTCGGCACCACCGACCACACCGGCACCACCGTCACCTTCAAGCCCGACCCCGAAATGTTTGAGGATACGGTCTACTCCTACGATATCCTCCACACCCGTATGCGCGAGGAGGCCTTCCTCAACGCGGGCCTTCGCATCCGCACCATCGACCTGCGCGAGGGGCAGGAGCAGAGCGACGAGATGTGCTACGAGGGCGGCATCCGCGAGTTTGTCACCTTCCTCAATAAGTCCAAGGACGCGCTGCACTCCGGCGTGATTTACATGAGCGGCACCAGGGGCGATTCCTACGCCGAGGTCGCCCTGCAAAATAACGA
>ENA-ORCN01001863-ORCN01001863.1-human-gut-metagenome-genome-assembly--contig:-NODE-1863-length-12901-cov-6.577901_pt1 | contig 12901 bp, 10 predicted proteins | sample MGYA00242984_ERZ507984 | MGnify/ENA primary metagenome ERZ507984 (study PRJEB26167, sample SAMN06115395) | human gut metagenome | host: Homo sapiens | place: China:Hubei | collected 2016-05-19... | reverse complement strand
GTGGTGATGCAGAAAATGCTCGGCAGCAACCTGAAAAACGGCAGCATCGCCAAGGTGGAGCGCAGCCCCTTCGCCCGCGCCGATCTGGAGCACGAGCTGCTGATGGTGGATGACGACATGAAGCTGGAAGCGCTGAAATCCACCCACTATCTCAAGTCCCTCATCACCGCCGAAATGCCGATGGATTTGGAGCGCAAGGGGGAGCAGAGCTATCAAGGACAGATGTACGTCCGGTTTCTAGCATTTTCCAACGGCGATCTGGAGTCGCTCTATGACCACTCGGACGGCTTTTACCGCCGCCAGCTTATTTTGTCGGTAAAGAAAAGGCCGCCGAACCGGGAGGATGACCCCTTTCTCGCGGACAAGCTCTGCGGTGAGATCGAGGGCATCTTCCTCTGGTGTCTCGAGGGCCTGCGCCGTTTGCAAGGTAGTAACTTCCGCTTCACGGAAAGCTCGCAGACGAAGGCAAACCGCGAGGACGCGCGCCGCGAGGCCGACAATGTGCTGCTCTTCCTGCGCTCCGAGGGCTACATCCGCCTGAAGGCCGACAGCGCCATCCCCTCCGCCGCGCTGTACGGTATCTATTGCCTGTGGTGCAGCGACAACGCCTACAAGCCGCGCTCCGCGCGGACGGTGAGCATGACGCTCAAAAAGCACGCCGACGAGTTCGGCCTGGAGCACGACAATCACATCCAGAACGCCCTCGGCAAGCGGGTCAACGGCTTCTGGGGCATCGAGGCGCTGGTCGCGCCGCCGGTTTTATGAGCTCAGACACGAAATTCTCCATCCCATCCATCCCAAGCATCCCCAAAACCCCGGATGGATGGGATGGATGGGATAGATGTTTTCAAGTTTACCGACGAAGGAGGGTGCAATGGGAAGAATCTATTATAAGGAGCTGCCGCTGTTTCACTTGTACGACAGCGATTTGACCGGCACGCAGAAGCTGCTGATGACGCTGTTTCTTGTGGATCGGTACGACATTTATGAGCTGAGCTGCCTTGCGCGGATGCGCCCAGAGGACGTGGCCGTCGATCTGGCGGAGCTGAAACGGAAGGGGTATCTGCAAGGCAGGTGAGAATCGGAAAGAAATTTGCGCGGCGGCGAAATCATTCCACGAAACCGCGCTGCTCGGAATCGTGTACCGGCTTCACGGATGCGCGTGGGGCTGCGCGGTTCCCTGCAAGGTCACGCGGTTCCGGAAAGTCGATACCCCTCACTTATGAAGAAGGCATCGACCGCCGCTTTTCCAGTGGATTTCAGGAAAACAGAATATTTCACCACACAGCGAAGCAGGTTTTCGGAAATCGAAACCCGCTTCGCTGTTTTCATAACGAAAAAACAGGAGGTTTTTATGAGCATCAGAAATGAGATCAAATCGCAGATCGTCCGCGCCGGTTTTACCATGCAGGAGATCGTTGACCGGCTGGCCGAGGAATATGACTGGAGCGACAGCGTCTCCAACCTGTCCGCAAAATTGCAGCGGGAGAGCATCCGCTACAAGGAGGTCGTGGAGCTAGCCGATGTGCTGGACTGCGACATCGTGTGGATGAAGCGAGGGGCGCGCCGATGAAAGCACAGTACGCCATTCTCCGCTTTGCCAAATATAAGGGGCCGGAAATCGGGCATATTGAGTCCCACAACGAACGCACCAAGGAGAAATACGCCAGCAATCCCGACGTGGACACGTCCCGCAGCTACCTCAATTTTCATCTGGTATCACCGGAGCGCAAGTATCGAGCAGAAGCGGAAAAGCAGATCGCGGAAGCTGGCTGTCGCACGCGGTCGGACAGCGTGCGCGTGGTGGAATCTCTGGTGACGGCCAGCCCGGAGTTCTTTAAGGGGAAGAAAAAGGCGGAGGTCAAAGACTATTTCACCGAGGCGCTGGCGTTCATCGAAAAATATCAGGCCAAGGGCACGATCATATCTGCCGTGGTGCATATGGACGAGAAAACGCCCCATATGCACCTTTGCTTCGTCCCGTTGACAGCGGACGGGCGGCTCAGCGCCAAGGAGATCGTCGGCAACAAGAAGAAGCTGACGCAGTGGCAGGACAGGTTCTGGGAGCACATGGTCAAAAAATACCCCGATCTGGAGCGCGGCGAAAGCGCCAGCGAAACCGGGCGCTGGCGGGGGTGGGTGTGGCGATAGCATTATTACTAAATGTTTTAATGGCATATCCGTTGTCGAAAACAGAATTCCGACCGTCCAAATATATTATGTTATTTGTGGTATTTACTATGGTGTTTGCTGCTCCTAAAGTTCCTTATTTTTTGACGTTACGTTCTTATGGATTATACAATAATTACTGGGTGTTAATTCTTCCTCATATTATGACAGCGTATAACCTGATTATAGTCAGAACATTTTTCAAACAGTTTCCCCGGGAGTTGGAAGAAGCTGCAATGATTGATGGATGTGGAAAATTTCGTATTTTGCTTCAAATTGTGCTTCCGGCTTCGAAAGCAGTGCTGGCTACGGTAGGATTATTTTACGGAGTGACAATGTGGAACCAATATGAGCATCCGATGATGTTTATACAAAATATGAACCTGTTTCCTTTACAAATGAAGATTCGAACAATTGTTGACGGAGGTGGAGAATTACAGGCAGTTACCATGGCACAGACAGCAAATTATACATCCGCAACTCTCAGCGCAGCAGCGGTTGTATTTGCGATTCTTCCGGTTTTGGTCGCGTATCCCTGGATACAGAAATATTTTGCGAAAGGTGCAATGCTAGGGTCTGTAAAGGGATAAATAAAAACTAAAGAAACACAGAGTAAGAACTAAAAAGCCCATATTTCAAAAGAAATAGGAGCTGATAAAATAGAATTACCAAAAGAAAGAACGAGGTGGAAAGGTATGAAAAAAAGGTATGCAAAGAAACTAATGAGTGCAACGCTGGCATCGGTGATGGTGATGTCAATGTTGTCGGGGTGTGGAAGTGCTGATTCTAAGAGCACAGAAGCAACAGAACAGACGGCAGAGGCTTCTACAGATGAGGATATTGAAATCTGGAGCACCAACAATGGATACCTTCCGGTGGAAGCAGGAAGTGAACTGTATAATTTTTATAAAGATATCATAGGTGTCGGGATTGTACAGCCTTATGTAGAGTGGAATGGTGGAGAAACCTATTTGGAGCAGTTGAATCTCAGAATTGCTGCCGGAGATATGCCGGATATGTTTACTCCCTGGAATGGTGTAGAGACAGAATTAATTGCGAATGGAGCATTACTGGATCTGACAGATCTGTTGCCTGAAAAAGCACCTCATTTGTGGGAGAGCATTCCGGAGGATGTCTGGGACGCAGTAAAAGCGAATGATCCGACCGGGCAAAACCGCATCTATGTGATTCCGCAGGTTATGAGTTACGGAAGAAATGGCGCTATGATTCGTAAGGACTGGCTGGATAATCTCGGTCTGGACATGCCCACAACCCAGGAAGAGTTTGTAGAAGTACTCAGAGCATTTAAAAACGATGATCCCAATGGCAATGGGGTGGCAGATGAAATCCCTACAGGTGGTCGTGCAGAAGCAAGATGGATGGGACAGTTGTTTGGACAGTACGGAATTGCAATGTGGGAAGGATATCCTCAGTGGGATATTTATGATGGAGAACTTACTTACTCTGCAGTAACCAAGAATATGCGAGATTGTCTGGAGTGGATGTCCGGGTTATATGCAGAAGGATTGCTCGACCCAGAGACTTTTCTGAATGATAAGGCTGCGTGGGACGGTAAAATCAATTCAGGTGTGGTTGGTATTTGGGAACATTTGCCTCAGGAATGCTATAATTATGCGGAAAATATTTATAATGGTACCGGAGTAAAACCGGAAATCGCTGTATTACCTGCCATTTCAGCACCCGGATATGAAGGATATTATACAATGCATCAGATGAACGGCGGAGGATTTGTTGTAGCAAATACGGATGATGAAGCGAAGATTGACAGAATCATGAAAGTATTAGATGCTTATGGAAACCAGGATCTGTGGATGAAATTTTATAATGGTGTGGAAGGTATGCACAGTGAAGTGGTAAACGGGGAATCCGTTCGTCTTCCGGATGATCCATCCACGCAGCAGAATTTGGTATTAGTACCTTTCAACCAAATTGCAACCATTGATTTCCAAGTGAATGTACTGTCTTCCCAGTTAACAGATGACAGAGCATGGGCAGTATCTCAGGCAATTGAGAATGTTCAGGAAAACCAGAAATATGTAAAGAGTTTTGCTGGGGACGGTATGCCGGAATCGATTACTTCTGATTATCCGGATATTGCTAACCGGACTTTATATATTGAATATGCTACCAAGATTATCACCGGAGAATACTCCATTGATAAGTTTGATGAATTTGTAGAAAAATGGTATGCCACCGGTGGAACGGAAGTAACTGAGAAAGCAAGAGAGTGGTACGCAAAAAAAGCACAGTAATATTCTGCAAGAAGATGAGGAGTCCTGAGAGTTTATTTCTCCGGGACTCCTTTGTAGAAACAGGAGTACAAAAGAATGCAGAGCTATAATCCATATCTGCCTTTGTGGGAATATATTCCGGACGGAGAACCACATGTATTTGGTGACAGGGTTTATCTATACGGAAGCCATGACGGGTTTGGCGGAAATAAGTATTGCATGAACGATTATGTCTGTTGGTCTGCCAATGTTCATGACCTAAAGGAATGGAGATACGAAGGCATTATCTACCGGAGCAGCCAGGATCCAAGAATGCCGGATGGTAACAGACAAATCTGGGCACCGGATGTCGCAAGAGGCAAGGATGGAAGATACTATTTATATTATTGCCCGGACGGTGACGGAGAGGCAATCGGTGTAGCTGTATGCAATGAACCTGCAGGACAATATCAATTCTATGGAATTGTGCAGGATAAAAAAGGACAATGGATCGGAAAACGGGAAGGGGATATCTGGCAGTTTGATCCCGGTGTTTTTATAGATGAAGACAGTAAAATTTACCTGTATTCAGGAAATGGTCCAAAGACAGAGAAGGATATAGGGAAAACACCTAAAAATTCCTGTGTCATGGAATTAAGTGACGATATGCTTACAGTCATAGAAGAACCAAGAATTCTGCTTCCAATATTGGGAAAAGCAAAGGATACCGGATTTGAGGGACATGAGTTTTTTGAAGCAAGTTCTGTCAGGAAGATAAACGGAAAGTACTATTTGATTTATTCTTCTGTTCGGTCGAGAGAATTATGCTATGCCATAAGTGAAAAACCGGATCGTGAGTATCGTTATGCAGGAGTACTGTCCGATAACTCCGGCGTAATAGAAGAACAGGATAAGAACCGGATACAGATCATGTGGGGAAACAATCATGGAAGTATTGAGCAGATCAATGGTAAATGGTACGTCTTTTATCATAGACCTACTAATAAGACACAGTTTTCAAGACAAGCCTGCGTTGAAGAGTTAGTTATGTTGCCGGATGGCAGGTTTCAACAGGCAGAGATGACATCACAGGGATTCAACGGAGCTCCGCTGGAAAAAGGTACATATCCTGCGTCCATAGCATGCATACTGCATGGAAAATTAGAACCTGAGATATCCAGGCCGGACAGCAATGCGCAGCCCTATGTGACACAGGATGCTCCGGATAAAAATCCGGATGAAATACAAGATGAAAATGCAGCGCCCAAGCAATACATTACCTGCATAGAAGACGGAGGATGCGCAGGGTATAAATATTTTCAATTCGATGACCTGAAAAAGATAACAATAACGACCAGAGGATGCGCAAAAGGAGAGATCTGTGTTAGAATACAGGAAAATGATAAGGAGATAGGGCGTATTCTTGTGACACCGTCAGAAGACTGGGAAAAGAACCAAACCGATATAAAAGAATGGAGAGGTATTGGTACTTTGATGTTGGAATATTACGGACGGGGAATGTTGGATATGCTTGAAATCTCTTTAGAATAGAACAGCGAATAATCTATGGGCGGTGTGATGACAATGAAGAAAATGTGGAACAACCTGAATATAGCGACAAAATTGATTCTTGTATTCTCGATGGTCAGTGTGATGCCATTGTTGGTTATGAGCTTTGTACTATATCATATTTCCGCTAATAGTCTGGAATCCACCATGGAGGAAACTGCATCTATTTTCAGTTCACAAATAGCCTCTGACATGAATGGGTTTATCAGCGATTATGATGCGCTTACAAAATCTCTGCTGGTGAATGAAGGTCTGATGGATCGTCTGGACACAGAGATTCCGATATCACAGAGAATAGAGAATAAACTGTTTTATCGTGAACTGGTAATGAGACTGATGACGATGGAAAGTGAAATTCAGTCTGTGACGATCATGAATGAGGAAGGCGGATATTTTCAGTATGATCGTACCGGAAGATCTTTGAGTTATGAAGAATTGTTGCGGCAGGACTGGTTTTTAAAGGAACAGGAGAATTCGGAAGTTCTGTTTCTGACACCGTTGCATGACTGCTCTTATTATGATAGAAACAGAGATCAGATATTGGTTACATTTGGACGTCGTGTATACGGTGTAAACGGAAAATATGCCGGGATGATACTGATAGACCTTGCTCCGTCCAGTATTATCAAATTGAGTGATATGTTTCTTCTGGAACGCAATCAATATAATATCAAAATTAATATTACAGATGCACAGGGGGGACTGATATATGATTCTGATTTGTCCAGTGGCAGAGTTCATTACAGCGGGATTGACAAAGAAAGCCTGCTGTTTTATGAAAAGAACCCTGACGATTATATCGTAATAGAAGATACGACGAAACAGTTGGGAATTAAGGTGAATACTGTGATCCCGAGGAGCAAGATGTATCTGCGTGTCAGCTTTATCCAGAAGGTGACATGGATACTGGTGGCGGTTCTGATTGCAATCATTATTTCCGCTTCCGTTTTATTCAGCAAACAAATGGTATATTTAATCCGGAAGTTGCAGAGTAGTATGAAAAGATTGGAAAATGGAAACTATGAGTTGATTGAGGAAACAGTTGGAAATGATGAACTCGGAAGCCTGGTAAAAAGCTATAATCATATGGTCGGTAAGATGGAAGCACTGCTTGAGGAGATATATCAGGCAGGTGTACGCCAGAAAAATGCACAGTTTCTGGCACTTCGTACCCAGATTAATCCCCATTTTCTGTTTAATACCCTGGAATCCATTCGCATTAAGGCTATCCTGAACGGAGATGATGATGTGGCCGATATGGTTAAGATTCTGGCAAAAATGTTTCGTAATGTCCTGGACAGTGATAAAAAGAATTACACAGTAAACGATGAACTTGACAATATTCGGTCTTATATCTGCCTTCAGAATATCCGCTTTGACAATGTGATTACTTTGCATGAGGATGTGGATCAGAAGCTCTGTCAGGCACGTATCATGCCGATTCTGTTCCAGCCGGTCATTGAAAATTCATTCAAATACGGAAGCAGAGAGAGTGGTATACCGATCAAAATATCTATATCAGGAAGACTGGTTGATGAACATATTATGGTGTTTACCATTCAGGATGATGGTGCCGGTATGTCCGGTGAGAGACTGGAAGAAGTACGACACAGCCTGGAGGCATTGTCGGAAACATCACAGAGCGAGGAAACACAAAACTCTCATCGAATCGGTCTTCGCAATATAGCAGAGCGGATCAGATTGCGCTATGGAAATGAACGGTGTTTATTCGAAAAACGGATCCGGATACCGGACCGTCCCGCTTATATTGCACAATGCTCCTTCGGTCAGTTCAATCGCCATGCAGCATTCGTCCGGGACATCAAAAGGTAGTTTAATCCCGAACTCCTTCAGCGGCCGGTAACCGAATTTCGGGTAAAAAGCCGGATGTCCCAACAGGATGACGGAACCGAAACCCATCTCCCGGGCCTTTTCATGGGCCGCACGAATCAACCGGCCGCCTATCCCGTTGCCCTGGTAAGCCGGCAGCACGGCAACGGGGGCCAGCGCCAGCGATCCGGCCTCTTCAGCGCAATCCGAAACGATTTTCACCTTTGTCAACAAGATGTGCCCCGCAAGGGTGCCCCCGGTTTCCGCGACCAAAGAGAGTTCGGGGACGAACGCGTCCGAATTCCGCAGCCTCTCCACCAAGAATTGCTCCCGATGGTCGCTATGTTCTTCACCCTCGAACGCCTGCCGGATCAGCCCGAATACCGCTTCGAAGTCTTGTGGCTCTTCCTGCCTGATAATGATACTCACAATCAATGATCGCCTAAAATTAAATCCCGCTGTCGGGCCGCTCCCGCACGCATCTCCCGGACAGCGGCACTCCCTGCCTTAACGCTCCCGGCGAATCTCCGGGGCAGCGAGCAAACCGGACGGAATGATGTGATACGCGTCGCGCCACAGGGCCGCACGACCTTTCAGACGCGCGTCATACCAATCGCGTTCACCCACAGGTTCGCCCGTCATGGTATTCGAAACATCCTCCCCGGCCCGGAACGTGACGGGACGCACTTCGGTAAATTCACCCCCTTTGTGATGGTGCGGCCCCAACAGATTACGCAATGTGTTGGTCAGCGTCAGGCATATCTTGTTGCTGCCGGGCCGCAACCACGGGGTCACATCGGCCTCCCACGGCGAGGCGAACAGCGGGGACAAATCGGTACCGTTGACATTGATCCCGATCACCGTCGCCTCGCATGCCGGGAAAGTCAGGAAGTACCTTGCAGCACTGTCGGTTCGTTCCAGATCGAACTCTTTCTCCAACGTCATGCTCCCGGCAAAGAAAGGATACCCCTGGAGGGTCATATCCCCTTCGACCTGTGTGGGTTCATCCGTAAGCACGAAACCGGTAAGGCGGTTCACCGGAGCGGTCCGTTGCAGGTAGGGACTGCGGTTGCGCCATGAATCGGCCAGCGGGGGAGCAACCTCTTTTCCCCGGACTGCAAAATCGCCGGTCAGATAGACGCTCTCTATTTCGGTACCGTACCGTTCATCGGCATCGTAGCTGCTGGGCACAGCGCTCCGGAAATCAAGGGCCAGCACAATCTCGTTATCTCCTTTTTTAAGCAGCGGCGTGATCTCTGCCGTCCGGAAAGCCCAATCCAGGTAAAATCCCGCCGGTTCACCGTCCGAAACATCTCCCGGGGTTTTCTTCGAGGTTGTTCCTGTGTTTTTCCCGGGAGTTTCCTCACCCTGACCGAAACGAAGCTCCCGACCGTTGACCCGGATGGAAGCGTACATTTCGGGCTGCTCCAGCACCAGCGAACAGTTCCGGGGCAATGCCTCGGCGCGGAACGGGTACCGGACCAGCAACGGGCCGTTATAGGGCTGGCTTTGCGCCGCCCGGTCGGAAAAGGCGAGCACCGGTTCCGAAACGCTCCAGGTACGGCCGCCGTCCTTGGAAAACTGTGCATAGTCGAGTGTCAGGGCATTGGGGCTGAGCCGGTTCTGCCGCCACGGACCGCCGAGCGTCGCGACCGTACGCCGCTCGCCCGGCAAACGGTAATCGGCCGCACAACGGGCCGTCTCGGCCGAGCGGCCGGTAGAGACAATCCAGGTCTGGGCCGGTGCAAACCGCAGCCGGAAAGTACCCGTCGAATCGGCCGTAAGCCGCAGGCATTCGCCGTTAACCGGATTCCAAAGCACCGCGCGGGTATCCGGTTCTTCGAAACACAGGGCGGCGGTTACCTCGTTTTTCCGCGAGAAATTCGAAAGCTGCAGGGTCATTCCGTTCCGTACCCGGCGCAAATGGGTCCAGACCGAATCGCAACCCGCCCCTTCGAGCCGGAACGGCGGGGGCAACTTTTCCGCGAGCAAATCCCCCAATCCCTCCACCGGCACACGAACCGAGTTGGACGCGAGACGAACGAGCTGTTCGGGAGCAGGTTCGCCGTCGACGAAACGGGGATAATCGCCGCAAACGACGACCGTTCCTCCGGCTTCCGCAAATTCGACCAACTTATCGAGCGTGCTGCGGCGGATCGTCGTCAGTTCCGGAAGCACCACCCCGCGGTAGGCCATCTCCCCGATCACGAAGCGATCCGCATCGGTACGACCCGTCTCGGAGATAATCTGTTCGTCGCCGAAATCGAAATTCCGGTGCGAACGCATCAACCCGGCCAATACCGGCTCCTGCACGCCGGTGGGTGTAATCAGGCTGGTCTGGGTCTCCAGGTAGGCCGACTCCTGCGGATGGATCACGCATATATCGGGCTCGTTCACTCCGGCCGTCGCGAAATAACAAAGCCGGGCGGAAAAGTCCTCGAATAAGCCGTTGTACGGCCAGTAAGGCTGCTGATGGCTGATCGCGGGCGGATAATCGCGCTTGCGTTCCCCTTTGAGGCTGTACTGATAGAGGTGCGGACACATAAAGTTGATCCCCATAATGGTATTCCACGAGGTGATCCACATGCGGTCTTCGAACGAGAGGTTATGGCCTCCGATACCGAATAATTCGCACAACCGGCGTTGCCGTCCGTATTGGTTGGCCACCGAAGTCACTCCTTTGGCACTGTAAATCGTATTGAGCCTGAGCGCCAGCGCATCGAGCCCCGGCTGTTGCATATGGCGCAGCTGCTGCATCAGGTTTCCGGTATTGGCCATCGTCAGGCCGGGAGTGTCCTCCCCGTTGTAGTGTCCGGTCCATATCCAGCCGTTTCCGGCGCAGTAGTCGCCGATCGGCTTGCTGAAAGCCTGCTCGAGGGCATAGGCTACCGTCCGGTAATAGTCGAGCCTGATCCTGCGCCACTCCCCTACCGTATCGAACAGCGCCGGAATAACCGGCTGAAGCTCATAGCCGCACCGCGCCCGGAAAAGCGAATCCAGCACGGGGGAATAGCTCACGGCTCCCTGATGGGCCATTTCGGGGCGGACGATCACATTGGGCTCGTCGGTAAACATGCCCCGGACGCGGGGGTGTCCCCCGAACCGCTCTACATAAGGAGTATAGCTGCTCTCGATGAAAGCCCGTACGGTCCCTGGATTCATCAGGTCGACCCAGCAGGTGCCGTTATAACGCGGCTGCCCCATCGGGTTGACTCGGCAAACATAGAGGTAATGATCGTCACGGAGCAGAACCGAATCCGGCGCCTCAACGGGCGTTCCGAGCGGCAACCGGATCAGGCAGCGGGCCCGGAAATCGGGCTTCTGCCGCGGAACGATGCCGCCGGCAAAGCCGCTGGGCCATTTGTCCTCGTCGTAATACCACACGTCCATATCCAAAGCCTGCAATGCCTGCGTGCCGATTTGCATCATCCGGAACCACTCCTCGCCGAGATAAGGGGTCAGCAGGCCGATCCGGCTGTGCAGAAACGCACCGCCGTAACCCGCCTGTTTCATCAGAGAGATCTGGCGAACCAGCTCGGCGCTGTCGAGGCGGTCGTTGAGCGAATAGAACGGCACAGCCCGGAACGTGTTATCGGGATGCTCGAACAACTGCTGTTCGAAAGAGGCATAAACAGTACCGGACTGTACTTTAGGCGTATTGCAGGAGCTGTAAGTCGCAGCGGCGGCTATCGCGCAGGACAGGGCTACGAAACGGAAAAAACGTCTGCTTGTCATGGTTATGTAGTTAACGGCAATTTTTCATTTTTGGCCGGGTGTATCCGGTGCGGAACCGGTGAAATGTCCCGTAAAAACGGATTTATCCAAATGTAAGGAAAAAATGAGCCCGGCACACCCCCGGCAGACAAAAACCGTCCGCGTTTCACAACGGTTTTTCATAAGCCCGGCGGCTTCCGTCCGCATAGAAAATCTCACCGCAGTAGGTAAAACCGAGCGCGCTGAGAAGCGACCGCATGTAGCGGTTATCGAAATTGGTATCGACCCGGAAACTGTGCAGCCCCGCATTACGGGCGAATGTTTCGACTTCCCGCATAAACCGGGTGGCGAGTCCGCAACGCCTCATCTCCTGCGCCACCGCAAGACGGTGCACCACCACATAAGGCGGCTGACACAACCATTCCCCTTCAATCGAGCCGTAAGCCGGTTCGCCGCCGAACAGCACGGCGCCATAGGCGACCGGAACGTTTCCCGCAGCCAATACATACCCGCAACCGTCCGCAATATCCCGCCGGATATCGTCCAAAGCGGGATACCCGTCCTGCCACTGGCGGCTGCCCAACAGGCGCATTTGCTCCTTGGCCTGCAGGATAATCCGCCAAACAGGGTCGATATCCGTTACCGCCGCTTTGCGGAAAAAAACCTGTGCGCTCCGATCCATTTCTTCCGATGATTATCCGGCCTGCTTCCATCCGCCACACAAAATTCCATCGATCACCTGAAATCTCGGGCCTGCCTGCCGGAAAGTATACCGGCACCAAAAATAGTCATTTCCCGCCCTTTCCACGAAAAATATTGTTTTGTCTGCATGTTACCGATAAGTAACATAATTTTGTAACCATATGGTAACACGATGGACCGTTATGGAAAAAGAGCATGTCAAAAACCGGCAGCCAACCGAACAGCTGCTGTTGGAAGCCGTGAACAGGCTGGTGGAACAGGATGGATTCGAAGGGTTAGGAATCAACGCCGTAGCCGCACAGGCCGGAGTTTCCAAAATGCTTATTTACCGTTACTTCGGATCCCTGAACGGCTTGATCGCCGCCTATATCCGGCAATACGATTTCTGGATCAACGTCCGCCCGGAGCTACCGGGGCGCGAACGGCTGGGGGATTTTATCAAGGAGCTGTTCCGGCAGCAAATCGCCGCGCTACGGAACAACTATACCCTGCGGCGCCTTTGCCGTTGGGAACTCTCGACCGACAACGAACCGGTGGAAGAGTTGCGTAAAAGCCGTGAAAGCAAAGGGCTGTGGCTGATCGACACGGTAGGCAAGCTCTCCGGGCAGCCGCAAAAAGAAATCGCAGCGATCGCCACCCTGATCAACGCCTCGATCAGCTACCTGGCCCTGCTCGAAGAGAATTGC
>ENA-ORCN01001857-ORCN01001857.1-human-gut-metagenome-genome-assembly--contig:-NODE-1857-length-12958-cov-24.564863_pt1 | contig 12958 bp, 6 predicted proteins | sample MGYA00242984_ERZ507984 | MGnify/ENA primary metagenome ERZ507984 (study PRJEB26167, sample SAMN06115395) | human gut metagenome | host: Homo sapiens | place: China:Hubei | collected 2016-05-19... | reverse complement strand
GCTACCTGCTTCGCCCATAATCCAAATGTCTGATTTACCCGGGTAATAATAGTGCTGTCTGCATCTTCCCAAGCGTTGCGAGGAGTCAGGGACATCAAAATAGGATGAGCGCCTTTTTTCTTCACATCATGAATAAAACGACGCATATATTCCCCATACGTATATACGGTCTCTTTTGCTCCTGTCTCTTTAATAGTCACATTCAGACTGTCTTTGCCAATTCCCGGAATAGAGGCACGGGCACGGCCACTATCGTACGGACCATTGTCATTATGTCCCAATTCTATGATAACCCAGTCACCTTTACGAACTCCTTTCAAGACATCAGGCCATAACCGGTTATAAAAAGTACGGCTGCTGGTTCCTCCCAATGCATGATTTTCAACGGTTATCTTATTTTCATCAAAATACTCGTGTTCAAAATATCCCCATCCCCATTGACCGTTATTTCCATTGCCCAAAGTACCGGTACGCATCGTTGAATTTCCAACAAGGAACAACACCGGATTATCCCCTTTCCGGCTGGAACCTGAAACAGGACGGGCGGAACGCGCCACATTCAAACTATCAAGTGTATTATCAACGACTTGATTCACATCCTTCATCGGAGCAGCTATTTTATTTTGAGCATGTGCTCCCAATCCTACTCCGGCAGCTAACAAAAAGCATAAACAAAGTTTGTTTCCTTTCATGACATTTATAGTGTTTTTCTTTTATTGCATTTCAAATTTCTCACAAAAATAAGATGAACGAACAAACCGGAGAATAGAAATTCATTCATTTTCCTGTTTATTCGTTCAACCAATAGTACATATATCCTAATCAGAGTAGCGACAAGGCTAGAAACTAGGGTGCGGCGGTTGGTTATACGCTACATTCTGCCAAGCTATCGCCAACCTGTACTGACGGTCATTCATCCATGTGGCACGTCTGTCCACAGCCGGTATGGTAGTAGAATAAATACGTAATTCCGTCTGGTCTTCGGAGGCCCAAATAACCTCTTCCCGCCAATCTCCTAAAATATCACCCGACAAACACGGATTACCTTTTGTTCCATTATTGGAAACAACTCCCTCGGCTTTCAATAATAAATCCGTACTTTCCGCATTCCAATTCCATTTACTGATGGAAACATGATCCAGTAGTTCCGCCAAAGGATCGGCGTCCCAATAAATGGTAAAATTGCAGGAATCAGGCTTTCTATTACAGATTATTTCTCCGGTGTCCCCTCTTCTCAAACCTCCTATATTGCACCAACACTCTGCTCCATCATAACGCGGATCGATATCGGCAGCTACTCCACGGCCGGCATCTTGTCCCAAGCCATCCTGCCAGATAATTTCTCCGGTCGCTCCATCAAACATAGCTACGGCAGGAGTACGCTTTACAATTTCATTATCGCCTTCATTTTCATGCACGCCAAAAACCTGCATACCTTGACGGGAAGGAATAAAACGTCCGGCATGCAAGGCATCCCCGTGACGCAAGCCCGTAGTAAACAGTCCTTTACCGTCATGGTCTACAGTCATAGCCCCCACACAGATTTCGTCACAACCATCACCATCAAAATCCGCTACGGTCACACTATGATTTCCCATACCCGAATAGGTCTCCCAACCCGGTGCCGCGCTATCAAAAGTCCATGTATGTTTCAATGCCCCGTTTGTAAAAGTCCATGCAGCTACCACCGTCCGTCCGTACCATCCTCTTACCATGACAGGTGAAGGCGTTTTTCCATCCAGAAAAGCTACTCCGGCTGTAAAACGGTCTGAACGACCACCAGTATTGTCATTACCACAATTGCCACCTACACCTCCCCAACCATCCAAAGGATAACGGGTTGGAATATATTCTTTCGAATCCAGTTCTTTTCCGGTACGTCCTTCAAAAACCGTGAGATATTCCGGACCATTTACTATCTTACCATACGTAGGACTCTTTTTATCCCATGTCCTCCAGTCGACTTGGGCATCTCCTATCCGATGTCCCAGTCCATCGACAGTACCATCTCCCGTTTTACAACAAATTTCCGCACATCCATCTCCATCAAAATCAAAGACCAGAAAATTAGTCGTGGCTGCTCCGGAACGTACATTCGGCCCCAAATCAATACGCCACAACCTGGTTCCATCCATTTTATATGCATCCAAATAGGTATTACCGGTAAAGCCCCGCTGTGGCGGTCGCTTTGAATTAGAAGGAGACCATTTTAAAATAATCTCATACTCTCCATCACCATCCAGATCGCCCACGCTACAATCATTAGCTGTATAAGTAAATGGCTCACCTGCTATTTCTCCGTCTTCCGGTTTACAAATAGGAATACTTAAATAAGGATTCCGTTCCTCTCCCTTCAGACGAGTCCAGGTAGCAACTTCCCCGGTAGTTGCTTTTAAAGTCCAACGATTATCCACCGTGTAATCAACCGTGCGATCTAAAAAATCGGAAGTCCGATCTATTGGTTCTTTATTTAACTTTACCTCCGCACCTCCATTGGAACTACGGTATAAATCAAATTGTAATCCGGCTGCATCCTCCAAGGTCATGCGCCAGCTAAAATACATTCCTTCCTCTGTAGGAATTCCAATCAATCCTCTTGAAAGCTTTTCTCCACTATAAGGTTGGGAGAAAGCGAATATGCTTCCGACAAGCAGAAGCATATTCATCATAACCCAATGTTTCATCTAACAATTTATAAAACCTTAATACAAGCGGGGAGTTTCCCCGCCTATCTACTTAAAAAAGAAACTCCTGTCTATCAATCTTTACCTCTAAAAAATATCCACATCTCTATTGCCACAAATTCTCTTTAAACTCAATTTCAACAATGCGTAACTCGTGATTGGTTTTATCGCCATTTTTTGCCTTAAACAAATCCAATTCACCCGCAGCAGGCGCAGCAACCTCTACAATTTGTCCGAAACCGTCACCTTCCTTGCTGGCACCTTTCAAACGAATGGTTATCTCATTTGTCAATACAGGTTTTACATTCAGGTGGATATATCCCAAACTCTTTTCAGTCTCACCACTCCAAATCAGTTCATCACCTGCATATATTTCCAAAGGATAGCTACGCAAACGCCAACCGGTAAGTTTCATGCAAATTTCATCCACACGGGCCGCACGTTCCAAACTATAAGTTATCCATGCACTGTTCAGTCTGCCATCATTCTTCCATTCACTCAATTCATTATCATCGAAACTTTTTATCGCTTCATCCTGGTTGGCTCCGGCAACCGCCGATAAGATATTCACATCGACTTTCGTATCTTTGTAAGAAGGAGTCAACGGAGTTTCTCCACGGGTCAGCCTGCCCTCCAGTTCATCTCCCGGAATATAGTTACTCAAGCCATTCTTCACTTCAACCGGTGCGGAAGAAAGACTGATTTCGGCAGATTGCAATCCATCAGCCTTGGCTGTTATACGAACTGCTCCCGGAGTCGTAAGAGAGCGTATCAAAGCCCGGTTGATTCCACATTCTACAGGCAAATCTTTTGAAAGAATATAATTATCTTTGCCCTGTGCTATTCCACCACGCCATTCAGCCGGTCCCTCTACGTCAAAATGTATCAGATCATTAGCCAGCGGGCAACGTCTGCCATCTTTATCCATCACTTCCACTTGAAGCAATACCATATCAGCTCCATCCGCTTTCCAGCCTTTAGGACTTTGAATCACACTAAGTTTAATCTGTTCCGGCTTGCCGGCAGTCTGCAATTCAGCGCGGCAACATTCTTTTCCATTCTTATCATACCCTACAGCTTCCAACTTGCCCGGAACAAATGCCACATCTTTGAAAGTATACAAGAAATGATAATCTCTTTGACCGTTTCCTAAAGATTTACCATTCAGGAACAATTCCACTTTTTCAGCACTGGATACCACATAAACAGGTTTAACCACATCTTCTTTATAGTTCCAATGACCAACGATATGAATACGGGGATTCTCTATATCCACCCATCCGTCCCACATCACCTGATGTGCATAGAAAGGATCTTTAGGGATACGCATGGCATCTGTCACACCACTACGACGATAATTCTCCACACCACGATAATGTGTATTCGTATCCGAGAAGATGATTTTCACACCTCCTGAGCTGACACGGTCACCTGTACCCGGGCGTTCACGCCAATAATCAAACCAACGAATCACATTCTCAATAGTAAAGGAATCCTGATTGTGATTATAAGCACGGGCATCCACCTTTTTCTGAACCTTATTAGTCATTGCAGAACGGAATGAATTATTTCCTTCCCCATTTTTATGATATGGATAAGAATATTCATCCCAATATTTACGCAGACCTTCATCACGGCAGTATTCCATGGCCCACATCGGATGATGTTTGCTCTTATTGATATAAAGCATCTCGCCACCATATTCGGCTTCACGAATATCAAGCATTTCACGGGAACCGATGGCACGGCCTCCATGAGGGTCATACTTATCACGAATCGCTTTCATTTCTATCATGTGTTCACGACTGATTGATTCGTTTCCACATTCATAGAATAAAATACTCGGATTATTACGGTTGTAAATAATGGCATCACGCATCAATTCTGTACGTTGTTCCCATTGACGGCCTTCACGGTCCTTTTCCGCATCACCGGCCTGCATCGCCTGAATCAATCCGACACGGTCACACGATTCAATATCCTGCTTCCAAGGGGTGATATGCATCCAACGAACCAAGTTGGCATTATCTTCCACCATCAGACCGTTGCTATAATCACTCAGCCATGCAGGAACACTCATACCGACTCCCGGCCATTCATTACTGGTACGCTGTGCAAAACCTTTCATCTGAATCACCCGGTCATTCAACCAAATCATTCCTTTGCCGAAACGAGTTTTACGGAAACCGGTACGGGTAGCCACTTCATCTACTTTTCTGCCATCCACCCATAAACTGGTTTTTACTGTGTACAAATATCCGTATCCCCAACTCCAGAAATGAAGTCCGTCTATTTCTGCTGAAGCTTCCAAAGTCGCAGTTTCACCCGGTTTTACTACCGTCTGAGTACCCTCAAAACTTTTTATGCTTTTCCCGTCACGATCAAACACTTCAACCTTATAAGCGACTTTCTTATCCCGATTATATTCATTTTTTATTTCAGACTCCGCATGAACCACAGCCTTACGAGACTTCACACGGATATCTTCCGCATAGATATAGACACCGGTCGTTTTTAAATTACTATACAAGGGAAGTGTCTGATAAAGTTTATCAGTAACATGAAGCCATACATTCTTTGGTATACCTCCATAATTGGCGTTGAAATTACGGTCACTCCATTGATATTTGGTGCCGGTAGCACGTTCCTTATAATTCCAATTGTTATCAATACGGACCGCCATTACATTCTCTTGTCCATATTTAATATAAGGAGTCAAATCGAAACCTACAGCCATCGCACCATTTTCATGCAAGCCGATATATTCGCCATTGATATAAAAATCAGCTCCTTGACGGACCCCCTCAAATTCAACAAAGACTTTTTTGTTCTTGCTGCCGGCAGGCAGACGGAAATGTTTACGATACCACATCACAGTATCCGTCAATTGCTCTATACTCAAACGAAAAGCTTCATCTTCATTAAAAGGACGGGGTAATGTTACTTTCTTCCAATCCGTATCCTGAAAACGTACCTCTTTGGCTTCCGGTATATCGCCAACATAAAGTAACCATTCAGAATTAAAATTGTATTTATCACGGACAGATGATGCTGCCGCAATCTGACTTATTCCTATAAAAGTCAATAAAAATAAAAGAATTTTGTTTCTCATAGCTATCTCAAATTGTTTGTTGCAAAACTAGCATAAAGTCCTCTTGCCTACCATAGAATAAGATACATTTATATAGAAATTCGTTCAAAACGAAATTTCAGGGTATTCATGTTGCGCATATTCACATATCACATTAATACTCAACATATTACACAAATACCCTGAAACATTTATTCTATAGGTTGCAACATCAGGACTATATAATTCATTGCTTCACCATAGCCGGAGTCAACGTTACAGGTCCCAATAGCCCTGAAGATTTTGGTTCCCAATCAGAAGCATCAAAGATACCATTTTTCACATTTTCCTTTTTTCTTGCAGACATATTTACATTATAGAAAATCTTCCAGTCCACTCCCTTCTTATCCATATAAGCAATTCGATTCGCCATAGAGTTGGCTACTCTGACAACTAACTCATCCTGTCCTTTGAATTTTTCAGCAGGGATATACAATTGATAAGGAGAGTCAATCACTGTACCGATATAATCTCCATTCAAATAGACAGATGCATTTTCCGCTACAGAGCCAAGATCCAATTTGATCACATCCGCTACAGGCACCTTATTTATAGTAGTCGTATAAACGGCTGTTCCAGAAAAAGCTTTATATTCATCCCCTACAAAATCAGTCCATGAGCCCAAACTGTCAACCGTTATAGAAGCAGGAAGTTGAGGACCTCCTTGAACAAAAGAAACAGTCCAACTGCCGGAAACAGGATTGGGCTCACCTGCATTTTGATAATAAGCATAGGCATCTCCTGTAAAATGCTGACCGGAAGTTGATACAATGACAGTTTCACCCGGATTCAATTCCAGATAAACATCTGTTTGCCCGTCATTGCGTTTCATAGCAGCCAAACCACTAGCACCAGTCATTGGATTGAAAATCGCCGCACTCCGAGCTTCTGTACGAAGTGGAATCCAATCCTCTATTTTACGGTCGCTACTATTTTCTATAAAGTAATATTTTCCCGTCGCACTATTTCTTCGGATACATTGCAGACCTGCCTGATACATTTTCTCAGCACCCACATTCGCCTCATCCATCAGAGCATTAATATCATCTGACAAACAAATCTTCCCCTTACCTACCCGTGCACATTTAACAGCACCTTCAGCATGAAAGTCCAAAGCATCCAGCATTTCTTTAAAATGAGCCTGTTTCTCTTCCGAAAGAATCATTCCGGCCATATCTTGAGGAATTCCCTTATAAAACACAACGGTAGCACCTTCATCAGCCAAAGCCATCAGTTTTTCCATTGTTTCATAAGGAATATATTGCGCCGCCGAAACAAGAACGGTTTTATATGCGGCACCGGGCGTTACAATCATTTCTTTCTCAATATTAGTTTTAAGAAGTTGCTTGTCAGAAATCATATCCCACGCATAACCATTCTCTGTTAAAGTTACCGCACTTTCTCTGACCGAAGATTCCAACATATTACGATCCAATCCGCTAAAATGCTGAAGACTTCTGTTCCCTTGTTCAGACATCACATCGGCTATGTTATAGTATAAAAGAACATCATTGTCAGGAGTGCCATCCTGTAAAAATGACTGCACGCGAGTAACATACTGATTCAAATATTTAAAATCCTCCCAAAACGGATTATTCGGATGAAAATGGACTGCCGCATAAAATAACCATCCCGGCCAGGGAGCCTCCTGCGGACTGAAACAAGTGCCATGATAAAAAATATGATTCACCCCACCCAGAAAGAAAAGGTCAAGCGCTTTCTTTACATCTCCCAGATTCGATTGAAAATGTTCATCCAGCCAAGTCGCACTTTCTGAAGATGAGAGTTTCTTTCCTTCCGTATGAGCTACAGACGGAGCTGCTTTTATACTGACCAAATCACGCCCCTCTATTTCGGGCACATCACTCACTGCATACAAATCCAGAATATTGGCAGGAGAACCATGAGCCTGATTCCTTATACCCTTTCCTTGTTTTGCCGCCCAATGTTGCCAACGAATAGAATAATGATTTATCAATAAATCGTTTATGGTTTGTCTATAATCATACAACACCCTTGCATTCTTGTCCGGTGTATCCATACCTAACAATGCGGGTAAATGCTGACGCAAGTCATATCCCCTATATTTTTGGAATTCGTCAAAAAAAGCAGGAGTCCAATTCGACTCGCCTCTTGCATCGTCCACTTCATAAGAGTCATTAAAATAATACCTCAGATAACTGATATCCTTTCCTTTAAAAGCCTCATCAAATTTACTGAGATAATGATCAATGGCCGAAGCTGAAAAATGATCTATCACATCACCTTCACCACCAGGTCCTGCACGTTCTACCATTTTTCCATGATGACCTTGGAACAGAGCGCAAATAGTCCAGTCACCTTGAGGAGCCGTCCAGTCCAATGTACCATCCGGCTTTATTTTTGAAGTCAAGTCGAGACATTCACCTTTATCACTATTAGCGGTCACTATAATCAAAGGCAGTTCCTTTTTATATCGTACCTGATCCAATGCCAATGTCTGTAAATCAGCATTCGCACTGACCGGTTCTTTCAAATCCTCCAGTTTTACCGGAGTATGCCCTGCCAATCTGACAAAGCCTTCTTCCTTATATCGGACAGGTTCACCTAATTGTTCGCCTTCTTTCAATTGATAAGTTTTATAACCCACCGTCTTGCACGCATCTTCGGGAGTAACCCAAGGTCCTCCAAACGGCCATCCCGAAGCATTAGCCAAATCAATTCCTAACCCCAACTGCTTTGCTTCCTGCAAAGTATACAGAAACAAATCAACCCATTCCGAAGAAAGAAAATCTTTAAAGCGGTCCTCATAACCATGTATTCCATAAATAGGAGTGATCTCTAATCCACCCAGATTTGCCTCCTGGTACTTACGCATAACCGTATCCAAGTCAGTAGTCCTGACCGCATTGCCTTCCCACCACCATCGCGTCCAAGGCTTGGTCTCGTTAGTCACTTGCGGCCATTCAATCTTCTGATTCTGTGTACAAGCCAAACAGCCACAAACTGCAAAAAGTACATAACAGAACTTACTGCATTTCTTTAAAAATAAGGATTGCTTCATAAATCTTACTTGTTTAAAAATGGAAACGGGCATTTTCAACACGTTGACCACCTATCATATTCTTTAATTTCCTTGCCACATCAGGATATTGCTTTATCACATTAGTAGTTTCTGCCGGATCTGTATAAATGTTATACAATTCTTCATAAGTTTTAGACGAATCACTAACTTCCAGTCTCACCAACTTCCAACCATCAGGTGTCATAATAGATTGCTTTCCTCCAAATTCAAAGAACTCATAATAAATACAATCATGCTCCTTCTGAGTACCTTTTCCCGTAAGAGTAGGCAAATAAGATATACCATCAATATTTTGAGGAATATCCGCCTGCACCAATTCACCTATAGTAGGCAAAAAATCCCAAAATGCAGAAATATGATTGGTAACTACCCCTTGTGGAATAACTCCCGGCCATTGAATGACGAACGGAGTACGGATACCTCCTTCATATAAATCTCTTTTCTGGCCTCTGAACGGACCATTACTGTCAAAATAAGATGGATCGTGCCCTCCCTCCGAATGGACTCCATTATCGGAAGTAAAAACAATGATCGTATGATCATACAAACCTTTCTCTTTCAACTCTTTAATAATCAAACCCACACTTTTATCCAAATAAGTAACCATCGCCGCATACGCCGCACGCGGAGTTTGCTGCGATTTATAACCGTCTCTGCTTCCTCCAAAAGGAGTTTCACAAAATTCCCCCTCATACTCCGTCATCGCTTCCCCCATTATATCAAGATCCGCATGGGGTATGGTCGGTGAAAAATAAAGGAAGAAAGGTTTCTGCGCATTTTCATCAATAAAATTCAAAGCCTTTTCCAACATCAAGTCATGCGAATAATATTTCCCATCCAGCATAATCTTCTGCTCATTCTCATGCAAAAACTCAGGGTAATAACTATGAGCAAAACGTTGCCCCAGATAACCGTAGAAATAATCAAAACCATGTTTGCCGGGCATACCTTCCGTACCCGGTCCTCCCATTCCCCATTTGCCTACACATCCGGTAACATAATTCTTTGTTTTAAAAATATCGGCTACGGTAACTTCACCGGCAGGAAGCGGAGTTTCATATAACAATCCATCCGAACCTGCCACTTTTGCATTTCCTCTGATTGCGGCATGTCCCATATGCTTTCCTGTAATCAGAGCACAACGGGACGGAGCACTGACCGTAGAACCGGAATAATGCTGCATAAACTTCATCCCGTTCTGAGCTATCCCATCAATATTCGGTGTCTTAATCTGACGCTGACCATAGCATCCCAAATCACCTATTCCCAAATCATCCGCCATAATATAAATAACATTGGGCGATTTCTCTGCCGTTGTAGTCTGGGCCATCGTAAGCCCTGAAGACAACAAAGCTGCGGAAAATAATATCTTACGTGTATTTTTCATATCCAACCTTACTTTATTTAAAGGATGAAATATCCACCATCATTAAATTCAATCTTTTTCCATTTGTAAAATGTCCGGATTGGAAAAGAACTTTCGTACCATCCGGACTAAAGCTGGGATGTGCATGATCCGGTTTCATCTTGGTATCCGACGCCAACCAATGACGCTCCCCGGTCTGTACATTAACCAACCATACATTTCCTCCAAAAGTATCTCCGGCAGCCCATTTATTATCACGGCTGGCATTACAATGCCAGAAACCTCTTCCTACCAATTGGCCGTCAATCGCTTGGCGGTCTTTTTCTAATTCCACCTGCCCTATCAACTCTACATCATCCGTACGCAAATTGATACGCACAATACCACTTGCCTGTTTGCGAAGACGCGGCTGAAATCCTAAGATATTGAAATATACAAAATCTTTGGTTGCAAAAGTTTCATGAGTCACCCAATCTAGCGGAGTTTCTTTATATAAAGGTTTAAAGACTGTTCCATCTGCCGTGCAAAACCACATACGCTGATGGGCATCGCCACCGGTTTCGTTACAAAAAACGATTTCACCCGGAGTAAAACGGCTGGCTTGTATATGTCCTGTTTTAAACTCCGTATCAATAACCTTAGTTACTTCTCCCGTACTGAGATTCATTTTTAAATTCTTCATCAGTTATTAAAAAATATAATGTTATTGTTTTAGTTTCTCCTTTTTCAAAATATACATTTCCATGTTTATCTGGTACATCTGAACCAACAGCTCCACTATTACTGATACGCTGTAATGTTCCATTACTATCTACCTTTCCTATATACCACATTGTCTGGAACATACTTATTTCTCCATCTGGAGGTACATCATGATCATTAATATCTTTGTTAACATTTAATTTCACAGTTACATAATAATAGTCTGATATGAAATTATTATTATCATCCATGCTGTCTTTTTTATTTGTCAATCCATAATCAATCCTATTTATATCAAAATCACACTGTCTTGATATTCTGCAATCTTTAACTCTTACATGGTATACATTATATGTAGTCCTATCGTTTTCATCATACTTACGATTTATGTCTATTTCTCTCCTTATTTCAAACTCTTCCCCATACCCAGCAACTTCTATTTCTTGATAAAGTTTACTTTCTGTAGAATCATTTTTTACATTTTCTGCTGACTTTTCAGTCTTTGCCTGTTTTGTTGCAAGTGTCGGCATTTCTTTTGTCAGCTTATCTAGTGTACCATTCTTAACCCCTGTTAGAATTGCCAATAATAATACTGCTATAACTACTATACTTATTACTGCACTTTTTATTTTCTTCTTCATATCTGCTCCTTATACTAAAAAGACTGTACATTGAATTTCATCAACGTACAGTCTTAATGTAATTCCCTATTCACTTCTTTTCAAGAGCATATGCACAAGCGGTCGTTTTTCTGCACGAGTGGTAATTAATCTTTATCTTTTTTTACATATTTGGTTGAAAGGAATATATGACATGTTACTTTTCCATCCTTTTCCTCATACCTGATTTCCCCATTATATTTGGCAACAATATCCCTTATGCTCTTCGTACCAATTCCATGATTATTCTTATCAAGCTTAGTAGTCAGGAACGGATTCTTTCTGTTAAGAAATGTTTCTTTAACAGGATTCTCCACATCCATGAATATTCCACCTCTGCTTGTTATCTCAACATTGACATACGGATCACTGCATTTTGCTGCTGCCTCAATGGCATTATCAATTATATTTCCGACAAGAATACACATATCTATATCATCAATCAGTCCAACCTGACCAAGTACCATACATGTAAATGCTATATTCTGCTTTTCACATTTATCATTCTTATCATTAAGAATATAGTTGAGCGTTCTATTATCACAGTATTTTCTATAAGCATATGAATTGATTTTCTCACTCATAATATTCTTTAAGAAATCTTCTGCCTTATCATAATTGTTGTCATCCATATAACCAATTGCAGAAGTCAGGCACTGCTTAAGGTCGTGTCTTAACTTTCTGCTTTCTTCATACATTTTCTGGACACGTTCAACCTCAAACTGTTCGTTAGCATATTCTATCCTTTTATTAATCTCCTCTGTCCTGTTAAAAAAGTCCTGCATCCAATGTCCGATTATTTCAAATGTTAAAACTGTCACAATTAATATTCCAGCGGTCTCTACCCCATAATTATATGTGTCATATATGCCTGTTCCAAAGAATAATCCCGCCAGCACTGAACTTACACATATCTGTATGAACATCATTTCCAGATTATCCAATTCCCAGTATTTTATAATTACTGCAGACAGATAGACTACAAACATATATAATTCCACAATCAGATATATGATACATATTGCTATTATATCAGCCTGATTAGCAGATAATATGGCTATTCCGATACAATTTATCAGTGATATTTCCAGTATTACCTTAATTGTTATCTGTTCTATATACTGTACAATCAGAATGGCAATGATAATCATTAGTTCCATTATCACCCATGGATTAATTCCATAATATGTCATTATATAGACTGCTGCCCCTGCACCCACTAACAGAACCATCTTAATCACATGTATTATATTATCTCCCGTCAGCTTCCTTATCTTGTCCATAATAAATATTACACCTGTATTCATTACACACAGGAATACACATGTAAGCACTATATTGATTATATCCATC
>ENA-ORCN01001848-ORCN01001848.1-human-gut-metagenome-genome-assembly--contig:-NODE-1848-length-12992-cov-6.086101_pt1 | contig 12992 bp, 9 predicted proteins | sample MGYA00242984_ERZ507984 | MGnify/ENA primary metagenome ERZ507984 (study PRJEB26167, sample SAMN06115395) | human gut metagenome | host: Homo sapiens | place: China:Hubei | collected 2016-05-19 | study... | reverse complement strand
TTTCATTTTTTTGTATTATCTTTGTCTCCAAATAAGATCAATGAATGAATTATGAAACGATATAAATCCTGCACTCTTCTTTATAGTATGCTGTTGGCTCGGCCACGGTACCAAGAAGCTGACCGGCTGTAACTGTATCTCCAATCTTAACATTCACATCTGAAAGCATACCAGTTGTCATCTCATATCCATTACCTGCTGCAACCCTTACAGTAAGTCCTGTTTCAGTATTCTCTGCAACATCAACAACTACACCTGATACCGCTGCACATACCTTAGTTCCGACATCTGAAGCAACTACCATACCAGGACTGCATTTGTACATGCCAAGAGTCTTAAAATACACAGTAGAATCCATATTATATCCAAGCGTAACAGTTCCGCTGACAGGCCAGTATATAAGCTCTCCCTGGTCAAATGTATACTTACTTATAGCATTTGCCATAACCTCAGCTTCAGTCATAGGCTTGACCGCCTGTTCCTCTGTCTCCGGCTCCTTTGTCTGCTCCGTAACCTCATCCTCAGTTCCATCACCATCATCAGACATGCTTGCTCTTGCGTTGGCATTAATAATATCATCATCACCAACAGTTGGTTCTTCCACTGGAATATCAGGGTCATCATCTGTCTTGATAGCCACATTTCCTTCTGTTTCATTCAGATTGACCAGATTGTTGTTCTTAGATTTCTTAACATTCTGTGCTACTGAAAATATCCCAAACACAAGCGCAACAATAACCGCCAGCGTAATAACCGCTGACACAACCTTAACCTTGTCGGTTCCTCGCGTTCTTACATTCGCCATATTAACATCCTCCTATCATTTCGCAAAGCTTTGATGTTAATATGTTTTCCAGATTCGTAAAGTTTATACTGTTTTTAAATGTAAAAATCCCCGCACACAAAGTGCGGGGAAATATTCAATAATCTTCTGACAAATCCGATATTACATCTCAACAGGAGTCTTAGTAAGCTTCCAGATTTCTGTAGCATACTCTTCAATAGTTCTGTCTGATGAGAATTTACCTGCCTTGGCTGTATTAGTCATAACAGTCTTAGCCCAGCCGTTCGTATCTCTGTATCTTTCATCAATCTTTCTCTGAGCCTCTGCATATGAGCGGAAATCCTTAAGAATGAAGTAAGTATCTGCCCTTCTGCCTCCATCATTATTAAGAAGAGAGTTGTAGATATCTCTGAACATCTCTGTATCCTCTGGAGAATACTTTCCATTGATAAGTTCCATAAGAACATCTCTTATTTCCTGATCATTGTTAAAGATTTCCATAGGGTCATATCCGCCCTCATTCTCGAAACGGATAACTTCATCAGAGCTGAGACCAAATATCTGTGCATTTTCAGCACCAACTTCATTAACGATCTCGACATTAGCTCCATCCATAGTACCAAGAGTAATTGCACCGTTAAGCATGAACTTCATGTAACCTGTACCTGAAGCCTCCTTAGAAGCTGTAGATATCTGCTCACTAACATCTGCTGCCGCAAATATAATCTCACCATTAGATACTCTGTAATTCTCAATGAATACAACCTTAATCTTTCCCTTAATAGAAGCATCATTATTAATAACGTTGGCTACATTATTGATAAGCTTGATTGTCTGCTTAGCAATCTTATATCCTGCTGCTGCCTTGGCACCAAAGATAAATGTTCTTGGAACCATGTCATAATCAGGATTTCTCTTAATCTGATTGTACAGATACATAACATGTAAGATATTAAGAAGCTGTCTCTTATATTCATGAAGTCTCTTAACCTGTACATCAAAGATAGAATTAGGATCAACATCAATACCATTATGTTCCTTGATATACTTAGCAAGGCGAACCTTATTCTTATACTTAATCTGCATGAAATCCTGCTGTGCCTTAGGATCATCAACATAAAGCATAAGCTTCTCAAGCTGGCTTAAATCTGTAACCCAGCCATCTCCAATCTTATCTGTAATCCAGTCTGAAAGAAGCGGATTAGCATGCTTTAAGAATCTTCTCTGGGTAATACCATTAGTCTTATTATTAAACTTCTCTGGCATCATCTCATAGAAATCTCTTAACTCCTGCTTCTTTAAGATTTCTGTGTGAAGCTTTGCAACACCATTAACAGAATATCCGGCAACAATTGCAAGATTAGCCATCTTAACCTGTCCATCATAGATAATAGCCATCTTACGAACCTTCTCCTGATTTCCAGGATATTTAGCCTTAATCTCTTCTACAAAACGACGGTTAATCTCTTCAACAATCTGGTAAATTCTTGGAAGAAGTCTTGAGAATAATTCAATAGGCCATTTCTCAAGCGCCTCAGCCATAATTGTATGGTTAGTATAAGCAACAGTCTTAGTTGTTACATCCCATGCCTCATCCCATTCAAGTCCGTTCTCATCCATAAGGATACGCATAAGCTCTGCGACTGCTACAGTTGGATGTGTATCATTAAGCTGGAAAGTAACCTTCTTATAAAGATTCTTAACATCCCCATTATTCATTGACTTATATCTGTCAACAGCTCTCTGTACACTTGCTGATACGAAGAAATACTGCTGCTTAAGTCTTAATTCCTTACCTGCATAATGGTTATCATTAGGATAAAGTACCTCAACGATATTCTTTGCAAGGTTCTCCTCCTCGATAGCCTTCTGGTAATCACCCTTATCGAAAGAGTTAAGGTTAAATGTATTAACAGGCTCTGCGTCCCAGATTCTAAGAGAGTTAACAGTATTATTGCCATATCCAAGAACCGGAATATCATATGGAACAGCGATTACAGAACGGTAATCTTCCTGAACGAACATATCTCTTCCAGTCTTCTCATCTCTGTAAGAACGTACATATCCACCAAATTTAACCTCATATCTGTATTCAGATCTCTTAATTTCAAATGGATTGCCATCCTTTAACCAGTTATCAGGAACCTCTACCTGATATCCGTCCTTAATCTCCTGCTTGAACATACCGTACTTATAACGGATACCACATCCATATGCAGGATATTCAAGAGTTGCTAAAGAATCCATGAAACATGCTGCAAGACGGCCAAGACCACCATTACCTAAAGCTGCATCCGGCTCCTGATCCTCGATAACATTAATATCAAGACCAAGCTCGTCAAGAGCTTCCTTAATCTCATCATAAGCACAGAGATTAATCATATTGTTACCAAGTGCACGTCCCATAAGGAACTCCATAGACATATAATAAACCATCTTAGGATCGTCCTTCTCATACTGCTTATGGGTAGCAATCCATTTATCAATGATAATATCCTTAACAGCATACGAAACTGCCTGAAAAACCTCCTGCTGATTAGCCTCTTCAATATTCTTTCTGTAAAGAGACTTGCAGTTACTGATTACATTCTTCTTGAATTCTTCCTTACTGAAATTCTGTGTTAAACTTGTCGCCATGTATTTAAAACTCCCTTCTGAATAAGGACGGCTCCCCAATACGCCGATATACCCTGTAAAAACTAAAATCCGCCCCACAATAGATGTTTTAATTATACATAATAATATTTACAAATGCAAACTTTATTATTCAATTGTCCTGCCACAAACTGATATATATTTTGTAACGATTAGTTTGTTTTATTTTATCTTCCTCTGAAAATCCATAATAAAGAATAATATCCTGATTAATAGTCTCGTATTTTGTTATCATTTCTTCACCACAAGCGCCGCCGCCAATATAGTCTGTATTCTCATTAATGATAAAATACATATAATCTTCCCCATCATCTTTTACAAGCAGTCTTATATTATCTATATCATCTTTTAACAAATCCTCTTGTGACATGAATCTTAATGCGATTTTATATTCATCACTATCCTTGTTTATTTCATAAAATCCATATAAATCAATTAAACGATTATATACATCTTTTAAACTTTTACCTTCCATGACTGCTCCTTTACATTTATCTTATTGACACCAGCTACCAATTTATAAATTTATTTTACAGTATTCCCGACATTTTTCAACATACTTTACATAAATAGTTTTTTTATACAAATGTATTTTAATAAAAAAGCTGTGCGCCAGCCCCAAAGACCAGCACACAGCTTCATATAACTTTTATTCAATTACCTGCATTAAGCAAGCTTCTCAACAGCAAGTGTAACCTTCTCACCGTTGATATCCCACTCTTTCTCGAATCCTGCAGTCTTTCCAGTGATAATATCCTGTGCAAGAACTACAGTCTTAACCTGAGCGGCATTTCTGTTAACAATATCAGCTATCTTGTCGTTGCCTGATACATAGAGATTAATCTTATCCATAACCTCGAAACCAGCGTCCTTACGCATAGTCTGAACCTTAGAGATAACCTCTCTTACGAAACCTTCCTCGATAAGCTCTGGAGTAAGGTTAGTATCAAGAACAACTGTGATACCCTTGTCGCTGCTTGCAACAAATCCTTCCTTCTGAGTCATCTCGATAAGAACGTCGTCCTTAGAAAGCTCGATAGTCTGACCTTCAACATTTAACTCAAAGCTTCCTGACTCGTTAAGCTTATCCATAGTTGCGTTACCGTCAACCTCTGTAAGAGCTGTTCTGATTGCATTAAGAAGCTTTCCGTATTTTGGTCCGAGAGTCTTCATCTGTGGCTTGAATGAGTAAGATGTAAATGCTCTTACATCATCTGTGTATTCAACTTCCTTAACATTAAGCTCGTCAGCGATAATAGCTGTGTAGAACTCATCAAGCTTCCAGTCTGCCTTAATGAACATCTTGCCGATTGGCTGACGGTTCTTGATATTAGTTGAATTACGGCATGCACGTCCGATAACAACTGCGTCTAATACATCATCCATAGTTTCCTCAAGCTTCTTGTCAATGAACTGCTCATTAACCTTAGGGAAGTCGCATAAATGTATTGAAATAGGCGCATTTTTATCAATGCTGCATACAAGATTTCTATAAATGCTTTCTGTCATGAATGGAACCATTGGTGCAGAAATCTTAGCAAGAGTTACAAGTGTTGTGTAAAGAGTCATGTAAGCATTTATCTTATCCTGCTCCATTCCCTTAGCCCAGAATCTTTCACGGCTTCTTCTTACATACCAGTTAGAAAGCTCATCTGTGAAGTCCTCAAGAGCTCTTGCAGTCTCTGTAATCTTGTAATTCTCAAGGTTAGTATCAACAAATTTAACTAAAGAATTAAGTTTTGATAATAACCATTTGTCCATAACTGAAAGCTTGTCATATTCAAGCTGATACTTAGTAGCATCAAAATTATCAATATTAGCATACAGTACAAAGAATGCATATGTGTTCCAGAATGTTCCCATGAACTTTCTCTGACCTTCTGAAACCCACTCATCCTTGAATCTGTTAGGAACCCAAGGAGCTGAATTCTCGTAGAAGTACCAACGGATTGCGTCAGCACCATGCTTCTGTAATGCGTCAAATGGGTCAACAGCGTTACCCTTTGATTTACTCATCTTCTGTCCATCTGCATCCTGAACATGTCCGAGAACGATAACATTCTCATATGGAGCTTTGTTAAAGAGCAGTGTTGAGATAGCAAGTAATGAGTAGAACCATCCTCTTGTCTGGTCAACAGCTTCAGATATGAACTTAGCTGGGAACTGCTGCTCGAATAATTCTTTATTCTCAAATGGATAGTGGTGCTGTGCAAATGGCATTGAACCTGAATCGAACCAGCAGTCAATAACTTCTGGGACTCTCTTCATTGTTCCCTGACACTTAGGGCACTTACATGTAACTGCATCAACATATGGTCTGTGAAGCTCAATATTATCTGGACAATTGTCTGACTTTTCTTTAAGTTCTTCGATACTTCCGATAGACATCATCTCACCGCAGTCCTCACACTGCCAGATATTAAGAGGTGTACCCCAGTATCTGTTTCGTGAAATTCCCCAGTCCTGAACATTTTCAAGCCATGCTCCGAAACGTCCTGTACCGATTGTCTCTGGAATCCAGTTGATTGTCTTATTATTAGCAATTAAGTTAGCCTTAACTTCTGGGTCTGTCATCTTGATAAACCATGACTCTCTTGCATAGTAGATAAGTGGTGTATCACATCTCCAGCAATGAGGATATTCATGCTCTACCTTAGGTGCTGAGAAGAGGATTCCTCTGCCCTCAAGTTCCTTAAGAACCTCAACATCACAGTTGATAGCGCCTGCTTCCATCTCCTTCTTAGTTGGCTTAGCACGCATTCCTGCAAATGGAGTCTCAGGCTTCATAACACCAGCCTCGTCTACCATCTGAACAAATGGAGCGTCATATTTTCTACCAACTCTTGCATCGTCTTCACCAAATGCAGGTGCAATATGAACGATACCAGTACCATCTTCCATAGTTACATAATTATCGCAGTATACGAAAAATGCTTTCTTGTGCTGCTTGTCAGCGGCATCCTTTGCACACTGGTAAAGTGGCTCATATTCCTTATATTCAAGGTCTTTACCCTTGTATTCTTCAATAATCTCATAAGCAGGTGTACCTTCTTCTCTCTCGATTCCACCAAGAACCTTGTCAAGAAGTGCCTTTGCCATGATGTATGTGAATCCATCTGCTGCCTTAACTCTCACATAAGTCTCATCTGGATTAACACAAAGAGCAATATTAGAGCAGAGTGTCCAAGGAGTTGTTGTCCATGCAAGGAAATATGCATCCTCTCCAACAATCTTGAATCTTACAACTGCTGTACGCTCTTTAAGAGTCTTGTAGCCCTGGGCAACCTCATGTGAAGAAAGAGGTGTACCACAACGAGGACAGTAAGGAACAATCTTGAAGCCCTTATAAAGAAGACCCTTATCCCAGATCTGCTTTAAAGCCCACCATTCAGACTCGATAAAGTTATTGTCATATGTTACATATGGGTTATCCATATCGGCCCAGAAACCAACAGTAGATGAGAAATCCTCCCACATGGATATCACCATTAAAATTTAGTATGCAGAAATCCTCCCACATACCCTTGTATTTCCATACAGATTCCTTACAATGCTTGATAAATGGCTCGATACCATATTCTTCAATCTGTTCCTTGCCATCAAGACCTAACATCTTCTCAACTTCAAGCTCAACAGGAAGTCCATGTGTATCCCATCCAGCCTTACGAGGAACCATGTAGCCTTTCATTGTTCTGTATCTTGGAATCATATCCTTAATAACTCTTGTAAGTACATGTCCAATATGTGGCTTACCATTAGCAGTTGGAGGTCCGTCATAGAATGTGTAAGTTGGGCCTTCCTTTCTGTTATCAATACTCTTCTGGAAGATATCATTGTCTTTCCAGAACTTTTCAACTTCTTTTTCTCTGTCTACGAACTTCATGTCCGCAGAAACTTTCTGATAAATCATTGCAGCTTCCTTTCTTGCCTTGTGGCTTATATTTTCTAGTACATTACGGGCATTCGTCATAAATCTGTCATACAAGCAAGCCTGATGGCTGCCTGCAGACTCATTTCTTACGAAAAAAGCCCCTCTGCCGTAATACAACAGAGGGGTAACATACTTATCCTAAAATCTGAATGATTACGACATACTATCATATGCGTCCCTGGCTTTAACCTGACGATGGGATTACCGTCCCCGCTTAGTCTCGTGATGATTTCAGCGAAGATGCTCAGAAGTGATGTTCAGATGGATAGTACTCGCACCGGCTCTCACCATCCCGGCTCGCTCATGCTTTTCACTCCAACCTACTGTCTTCGTCAATGCATTTGATTAGATTTTATATAATAAATGTTTAGTTGTCAAGCTGTCATAGTAAACATGTGCAAGTTTTTTATGCTAATTATACATATCTTCGATAGGAATTAACCTGACATTTAAAGCCACAGCATTATCCTTTACCCAATCGGTAAATCCACTTAATGAATACAGATGATATTCAGCAACCTTGTATCTCTTGTCGATTAAACCATCTCTGTCCATAAGTTCTTCAAGCTGTTTCTTATCCATTGGTGTATTCCTGAATTTACATTCACCAAGAATTGCCTTATTCTCTGTCGTATCCAGTCCAACAACATCAATATCCGTCTGCTCTTTCTTAGCCGGATTAGTACCAAACCACTTACCTGCCTGAAGAACTGTACAACTGAATTTATTAGAAAATGCGTTCATTAACAGATACTGTCTGCACATTTTCTCAAATATTTCGCCCATATACTCATGAAGCTTTGGTTTTACCTGACTTAAATAATACTGTTTTCCATTATCAATCTCAATTGCTGCAACTGCCCTCGGAATAAACTTATGCCAGAACATAAACATTCCATCTGACAATGAATACATGACTTTCTTCTTATTATTCTCTTCCGTGATTGCATATGTCTTTTCAATAATACGGGTTTCCAGCAAATGTTGAAGAATATTGTGGACAGACGCACTTTCCAGATTAGTTTTATCCTTTATCTCGACGGCTTTATTAGCTCCATTGGCAATTGCTTAAACAACATCATCATACACAGGTGCATTCCTGAACTCCTGAACTAACAGGTTTCTTGGTTCTTCATACATGAATCCCGATGGGTTAAAATACAAATTCGCAATATTATCATCAAGACTTTTGTCAGAATCAAACATAGAGATATATTTGGCAACTCCACCTGTGATTCCATAACAGATTGCTTTTTCCTCACACGAATAATCAGGTACAAACAATGCAGTTTCAAGATAATTAAACGGTTTTAAATCTATCTGCATAGTCCGCCTTCCGTATATCGGACTCTTACTGCTAAGCACTTCCTGTTCCATAAAGCTGATAGATGAACCAGACAGAATAAGAAAAATGTTTTTTTTAAGCCAGTTCTTATCAATCTCAACCTGCAAAAGCGATAAAAATTCTTTATCTGCCTCCGCAAGATAAGGAAGTTCATCAATAACAAGTACAAGCTTTTTATCTCCAATATTGTTGGTAATAAAATTAAGTATGTCTTTTATATCTGTGAATCTTACCCCGTTAATTCCCGGCATAAAATAGTCAACAACAACTTCCCCAAATAACTCAATATTTCTTTCTGCACTACCCTTTATTGCCGTAAAAGCTATATGCTCTTTTCCTCTTATAAATTCATTGATAAGAGTTGTCTTTCCTATCCTCCGGCGGCCATATACAATGCACATCTGGAAAGAGTTCTTGCTGTATGCAGTTTCTAAGCTTTTCAATTCATTTTTTCTTCCAATAAATTTATCACACATATTACGACCTCCTGTTTTAATAAAATCAATTTTAGTAAAGTTATCTTTACTAAACCTATCTTTACTAAAATTAGTATATCCCATAACATTTTAAAAATCAATTTATTTACTAAAAAAGTTGCAGCAACCTTAACCGTTACTGCAACTTACATTTACATTATTCTATTATGCTTCTGTCATCCTGTTCTTAGCCACAATTCTCATAATCAGATCTACGCTTCCGTCAATTCCATAAGTTGAACTGTTAATTGTAAGGTCGTAATTATCTGCTTCGCCCCACTTCTTGCCTGTATAGAATGCGTATCTTTTAAGATGTGCCTTATCCTCTTTTGAAACATACTTCGCAGCCTGCTTATAAGTAAGCTTCTCTTTGCTTGTATGGTAAGTTCTCTGTATACGCAGCTTCTTAGGAGCTGTGATAAATATGCTTATATGAGGAATGTGGTTCTTAGTAAGAATATTATCCGCATATCTTCCCATGATAACATATGGTTCCTGCTTTGCTAAATCGACCAGCTTCTTAGATGTATTAAAGAACTGTACATCCGACCTTGAAAGACCATGGTACTTCCTAAAATCTCTCCACCACTGAGCCGGTGTCCTTGCTGTTTTATTCTGGAATAAAGCTCTGTCAGTTTCTTCATGTTCTTCATTACGCTGTAATATCTCGTTCATGATAGATACATCATAATAGCTGATTCTTAACTTATCAGCAAGCTTGAAACCTATATCTGTTCCGGCACAGCCATATGAACGGCCTATGCATATAATAAGATTGTCGTCCTTTCCAAATCTGTTTGCAAGATTGGACATATTAAGCTCTGCATGCTCCGGGTCAATAATATCATTTCCCTCTCTCGCTTCCTGCATAGCCATTGCTTCATCAAATATCTCACCATATTCATGCATTATTTCTTTATGAAGCTGAGGATTCTTTTTAGTGGTTCTTGCCATATTACTTATAAGTGCAAGCTCACTTCTAAGAACTGAAGAATCCGCACTGGATTTAAGCAAATCTCTTAAATCATTAATACATTTTTCCTTGTTTCCCTGATATACACGTCCCAGATTAGAACCTGTAGCTTTATATACTTTCTCGTCCAGTGCGTATATTCTGTTCGCAAGTTCAGTTATTTTATCATTATCTGCCATAATGCGCACCTCCTAATTATATAAAGAATAACAGTGTGTCAATCAGGAATACCGGAACAAGGCAGCACAGTGACCATACTATGTAACCGAAGAAACTTGGCATCTTGACACCATTCTCATCTGAAATCGACTTAACCATAAAGTTAGGCGCATTACCAATATAAGTCATAGCACCCATAAATACCGCGCCACATGATATTGCTGTAAGCATTTTTGCAGGAACAATTCCAAGAGCTGTTGTAAGTCCTGACACAAATCCCATTGAACCAGCCGTTGTAAGGAATACAAGGTAAGTTGGTGTATTATCAAGGAAACTTGAAAGTGCGCCCGTTACCCAGAACATCTGTGATGGATGTGTAAGTCCAAGCTCTGCGCCTGCGCTCTTTAAAATCATAAGAGCTGGCTGCATAGTAATAAATATACCTATGAAAAGTACAGCAACTTCCTGAATGGCTCCCCATGTGAAATGGTTCTTCTTTCTTATCTCTGGATTAGTTGTCTTGAATGATAAAAATGCGGCTAAAAGAATCATAACTACTTCAATAAGTGAAGTAATTGCAAGCTTAACCTCTCCAAATATAGGAATTGAGATTACCTCGCCGGCAGCATTCTGGAAAAATGGTACATCCGGAAGTACTCCGCTTAATATAACTGCTGCAACAATAATTACGATGAATATAATATTATGTAATCCCTCAAATCTTATAAGTGGCTCATTTTCCTTAATCTCCGGCATATAACCTGCTGCTATATCCTTCCTGTATGCTCTCTTGTCAAGAAAATAAAGCACTGTTAGAAGAATAATCATGTTAAGGAGCAGTATCGGAAAGAATCTTATACTCCAGAAGAAAGGAACACCTCTTGAAAATCCCATAAGAAGTGGTGGGTCACCGATAGGTGTAAGACTTCCTCCCATATTAGATATAAGGAAAATGAAGAACACCATAATGTGAGCCTTATTTCTTCTCCATGAATTCATCTTAATAACAGGTCTTACAAGAAGCATTGATGCACCTGTCGTTCCAATCCAGCTTGAAAGAAGGGTTCCTATTCCAAGAAGAATAACATTTACTCTTGGTGAACCAACGAGGCTTCCCTCAACTGTTATGTTACCTGCTACGCAGAACAGACCAAAAAGCAGTACAATGAATGTAAGATAATCATTTACCAGACATTCAAGTACAGTCTCTGCTGCTGTTCCAGCACCATACTTAACTGCGAACGGAATTATGAAAAGCAGTGACCAGAATATTACAGCAAATGGTCTGTACTTTTCCCACCATTCTCCTTTTACAAGTGGAATTATGGCTATACACAAAAGCAGACATGCAAATGGTATACAAAACCATAAAGGCACATTCGTCAGCTCGGCTGCCAGTGCAACCATTGGACAAATATTAATACTCATAACTTAAGCCTCCGTAAAAAAACCTGTTCCACACACGGAACAGGTAATCTTAATATTAAATTATCTCTGCACATCAAAAGACGAATTCTTCATAAGTCTCTTAATGTGGTCAACACATGTGATATTAGTATCACCTCTGATAGCATGCTTCATTACTGAAGAAGCAACAGCGAAGTTAACAGTATCTTCAGGTGTCATATTGTCCATAAGGGCATAGATAAGTCCTGATGAAAATGCATCGCCGCCACCAACTCGGTCTACTATCTCAAAATTAATTGTCTTGCTCTCATAAGTCTCTCCGTTAGTATAATAGAAAGCCTTTAAAGAGTTGTTGCTTCCTGAGTGTACATATCTTACAGTTCTGGCAATAGCTTTCATGTGATACTGCTCGTCTATTGCCTTAAATACTCTGTCCATATCTTTGAAAGATGGGTCCATTGTAAGACCATCTTTAACATCTGTTCCATCTTCTCTGTATACATGAATAGGCTCAATTCCAATAAGTACGTCAACATAAGGAAGGTACTTGCTAAGAACATCTCTTGCAGTCTCAAATGACCAGAGAGTACTTCTCCAGTTAGGGTCGAAGCTGACAGTAAGTCCCATCTTCTTAGCTGCCTTAACTGCCATATCCATCATCTTACGGCAGTTGTAAGAAAGAGCTGGAGTGATACCGCTAATATGGAGCCAGTCATAATCCTTAAGAATCTCCTCGAAATCAACATCCTTATAGTCGTATTCTGCAAATGCAGAATCAGCTCTATCATATATTACCTGTGAAGGTCTGACAGAAACACCTTCTTCCAGATAATAAAGTCCCATTCTTCCTTCTGATCTTATAATGTGCTTGGTATGCACATCATTAGACTTAAGATAATTAATAGTTGACTTTCCAAGGTCTGAGTTAGGTAATACTGTAAAAAATGTTGAATCAACACCAAGGTTTGCAAGGGAAACCGCTACATTTGCCTCTGCTCCGCCATAATTAACTCTGAAATCATGTGTAGTTACAAGTTTTTCATAGTTAGGTGGTGATAGTCTCAACATCAATTCACCAATTGCTATAAATTTCATGTCTTCCTCCAACGTCATAATAGATTAAGGGTATCAAATACCCAGTTTTGCATATTCCAATGACATATTACACCACATTTGTACAAATTGCAAACTTGCATATTACTTTTTAATAAGATATAATTATTTTATTAATAAGTAAGGTTAAGGTACGTCTTTATGGATAT
>ENA-ORCN01001844-ORCN01001844.1-human-gut-metagenome-genome-assembly--contig:-NODE-1844-length-13019-cov-6.672616_pt1 | contig 13019 bp, 13 predicted proteins | sample MGYA00242984_ERZ507984 | MGnify/ENA primary metagenome ERZ507984 (study PRJEB26167, sample SAMN06115395) | human gut metagenome | host: Homo sapiens | place: China:Hubei | collected 2016-05-19... | reverse complement strand
CATGGGCCGCATCACCATCGACGGCAAGGAGTATCTGCTCCGCGAGGGCGAGAGCATCGTCATGCCCGCCAGGCATCCGCACGCGGTGTATGGGCAGGAGCCATTCAAGATGCTGCTCGTCGTGGTGTTCTGAGCGCCGCGCTTGACAGCGCGAACGCTCTGTGCTATCATCGCTTCGTCCCCGGGAAGTACGCCCTGACCGGTGGACCGTATCATTTATTCTGCCGTTCTGCCGGCGAGGGCAAGCCCGAGCCGAAAGAGGAGGAAAAGCAAGGCTCAGCCGGCGGCTGTGTCCGGTACCGGTTTTTCCATCCCTCCTGCCGTGCGGCGGGAGGGATGCTCTTATTTTTCGGGAGGTCATGTCTATGGAAACGCGCGTCGCCGTGCTGGCCGTCATCGTGCAGGAGGGAAGCTCCGTGCAGGCGCTCAACGAGCTGCTGCACCAATACGGGCCGTACATCATCGGACGGATGGGAGTTCCCTACCGGGAGCGCGGCGTGAACATCATCAGCGTGGCGCTCGACGCGCCGAACGACGTTATCTCCGCCCTGTCGGGCAAGCTGGGCCGACTCGACGGCATCACCGCCAAGACCGTCTACGCCCCCGACGCCGCCATCAGAAAGGAAGTTGCCAAATGAAATCACTCAAAAAGTTTTTCGCCCTGTGCCTGACGCTGGCCCTCGTCCTCTCGCTCGCTGCCTGCGCGCAGAAGCCCGCGGAGACCACCGACCCGGCCGAAACACCGGATACGCCCGCGCAGGAGACCGAGGCCCCTGTCACCGTCCGCATCGCCGCGCTCAAGGGTCCCACGGCGATGGGACTTGTCAAGCTCATGAGCGACGCGCCCTCCTCCGCGAACGGACCGCTCTATGCCTTCACGCTCGCCGGCTCCGCCGACGAGGTGACGCCCGCGCTCATCAAGGGCGAGCTGGACATGGCCTGCGTGCCCGCGAACCTCGCCGCCGTGCTGTACAACAAGACCGAGGGCGCGGTGCAGGTGCTGGCGGTCAACACGCTGGGCGTGCTCTACATTGTGGAAAACGGCGAGAGCGTGCAGTCCCTCGCCGACCTCAAGGGCAAGACCGTCGTGGCCGCGGGCAAGGGCAGCACGCCCGAGTACGCCCTGCGCTATCTTCTCAGCGAAAACGGCATCGACCCCGACGCCGACGTGACGCTCGACTGGAAGAGCGAGCACAGCGAATGCGTCGCGGCGCTGGCAAGCGGTCAGGCGAGCATCGCCCTGCTGCCCCAGCCCTTTGTCACCGTGGCGCAGAGCAAGCTCGAGGCGCTGCGCATGGCGCTCGATCTCACCGAGGAGTGGGATAAGCTGGATAATGGTTCCGCGCTCATCACCGGCGTGATCGTCGCCCGCAGCGAATTTGTCGAGGCGCACCCCGCCGCCGTCGGCAGCTTCCTCACCGCCTACGCCGCAAGTGTGGACTGGGTCAACGCCAACACCGCCGACGCCGCCGCGCTCATCGGCGAATACGGCATCGTGGATGCCGCCGTAGCGGAAAAGGCCCTGCCTTACTGCAATATTGTCTGCATCACAGGAGCAGAACTTCTTGAAAAGCTGCCCGGCTATCTCTCTGTGCTCTACAACGCCGACCCCGCCGCCGTCGGCGGCGCGATGCCGGATAACAGCTTCTATTTCGCGTGATCTTTTCGGCGGCGGGCGCTCTCCCGCCGCCGGCAGGCGGTAAGACCGACACCCCACCCGAGTAAGAAAGGAGATGACCGCCGTGAAGCCGAAGAAAAAAAGCGTCCGCCTTTGGGCGGTCGTTTTCTGGCTGCTCGTGTGGCAGGGCGCGAGCATGGCGCTCGCCGTCCTCTACCCGCACGGCGCGCTGCTGCTCGCCTCTCCCCTTTCGGCGCTCGCGCGGCTTGGGGAGTTGGCAGTCACCGCCGCGTTCTGGCGGACGGCGCTCACCTCGGCCGCGCGCATCCTCGGCGGCTTTCTGCTCGCCTGCGCGCTGGCGGTCGTGCTCGCTGCGCTTGCCGCGCGGTACCGCCGTGCCGAGGAGCTGCTCGCGCCGCTTGTGTCCGTTGTCAAGGCCGTGCCGGTCGCGTCGTTCATCATCCTCGCGCTCGTGTGGCTCGAGAGCCGCCGGCTGCCGCTCTTCATCGCCGCGCTGATGGCCTTCCCCGTCGTGTACCGCAACGTGCTCGAGGGCATCCGCGGCACGAGCCGCGAACTTCTTGAGATGGCGCAGGTGTTCCGCATACCGCTTTCACGGCGGCTGCGCGGCGTTGATCTGCCGCAGGTGCTGCCCTACTTCCGCGCGGCCGCCGATACGGCGCTGGGTCTTTCGTGGAAGGCCGGCACGGCGGCGGAGGTCATCGGCCTGTGCTCCGGCACCATCGGCGAACGGCTCTACACCGCCAAGGTCTACTTTCAGACCGCTGACCTCTTCGCGTGGACGGCGGTGATCGTGCTGCTCTCCGTTCTGTTTGAAGGGCTGTTCCTGCGCGGCGTGGACGCGCTGACGGAAAGGTGGTGCGCCTGATGGAGCTTCGGGTGGAAGATCTCCGCAAAAGCTACGGCGGCACAGCGGTGCTGCAAAGCGTGAGCTTCACTGCCGAAATCGGCCTCACGCGCGTCACGGGCAGCTCCGGCATCGGCAAAACGACGCTGCTGCGCATTCTGCTGGGGCTGGAGAGTCCTGACGGCGGCGCAACCAACGCGGGCCGCTTCCGCTGGGCGGCGGTCTTTCAGGAGGACCGCCTGCTCGAGCAGCTCGACGCCGCGGGCAACCTGCGCTTTGCGCTCGGCGCGGCTTACGACGAGGCCGCCGCGCGCGCCCTGCTCGCGGAGCTGGGGCTCGGCGATGCGGGAGGCAAGCGGGTGCGGGACTGGTCCGGCGGCATGAAGCGCCGCCTGGCCCTCGCGCGCGCCCTGCTCGCACCCTCGGACGCGCTCGCGCTCGACGAGCCGTTCACCGGACTCGACGCGGACAACCGCGCCGCGGCGCAGCGCTGCGTCGCGCGGGCCGCACGGGAGAAGATCGTCCTTCTCGTCTCGCACGAGGACGACGCCCTCGCCGGCGCGGAGGTCCGCCTGCAATGACCGAAAAGGAGAGCCGCTTTCCGACGGAAAGCGGCTCTCCTTTTTTATCATGCTTCATGCCTCATGCGCGGCGAGGAATTTTTCGTACTGCGACTGATACCACGCCTTCAGCGCCTCCACGCCCTCGTCCGTCCAGGGGAAGGTCTCCTCCTCCACGTCCTGTGCCAGCTCGTAGCAGAGGTCGGAGTAGGTCGAGGCCTTGAGCGCGTCGCCGTCGTCGCCCTTGACCTGCTCATAGCGATAGCGGAAGTCGAGGTTTTTTTCGCGGTCGGTCACCGAGCCGGTGTAGACGAAGGCGCGGTGGAACCAGCGCTCGTCCATGACCGAAAAGTATGGATGCATCCCTCTTTCCTCCTCATTCGTGGTGATAGAGCTTCTTGCCGTCGAGCGCGAACACGCGATCGCTGAAGCCGCCGAGCGGCGTGGCGCCGAGCACCTCGCGGTAGATCTCCATGCGGCTGTCGATCATGTCGATGTAGCTCAAAAGCTCGCTCTCGGCGCAGACCGGACGCACCGCCGCGCCGAACTCCGGCTCGCCGTGGTGGGAGAGAACGAGGTGCTGGAGCAGAACGGACTTCTCCTCCGGAACGTCCAACTCCTTCGCGATCTCCGCAATCTCCTGTGCGCCCATGACAAGGTGGCCGAGCAGCTGGCCCGGCACGGAATAGTCCGTCACCAGGCCGAGGGCGGAGAAGCGGAACTCGCGCTCCTTTTGCAGATCGTGCGCGAACGTGCCCGCGAGCAGCAGGCTGCGGTCCACCGTGTCGGCATACATCCCGGCGAGGAAGCCGGCGAGCTGCATCATATTGCCCGTGTGCATCAGAAGGCCATGCAGAAAGCCGTGGTGGACGCTCTTGGCGGCAGGAATGGTGCGGAAGCTCTCGCTGTGGCGGCGCAGCAGCTCGCGGCAGACCGCCTTATAATCGGCGTCCGTGATGGAGTCGAGCAGCGCTTCGACCGAGGCGTACATCGCCTCCCCGTCGATGGGCGCGGTGGGTACGAGCGCGGTCACATCGTAACGGTCGTCCTCGCCCGCGAGGCGGATGCGCTCCACCGTCACCTGTAAGGCCCCTCGGAACTCCGACACGCTGCCGCGGATCTTCACGACCTTTCCCTCGTCCGCCGCGCCGATGGGGCCGGGATAGTCCCACACCTTCGCGTCGACCGCGCCGGTCCGGTCCGAAAGGGTCAGGTTCAAAAAGGGCTTGCCGTTGTTCGCCACCTTGGAAAAGGCGGATTTGAGGACGTAAAAGCCCTCGATATCGTCGCCGCGCGCCATCTGCGCGACGGGCAGATCGTATTCCATGGTTCGCTTCCTCGCTTTTCCCGGGCAGCACCGCGCAATTGTGTCTGCGCGGCGCTGCCCTTTATTTTCCTGCCTATTGTAGCACACCGGCGCAGCGCTGACAAGCTAATCGGCCTTCTTCTTTTTCGGCTTCGGCAGCGGCGTGACCGTCTCCAGCACCGCGACGACCTGCCGTGCGAGGTCGGTATCGTCGATATCGAGGATATAGTGCTCCCTCGCGCCCTCATAGGGCAGGCCGCGCTCCGCGTCCGCCATGAGCGCGGCAAGCTCCGGCACGATCTTCACGAACACCGTGTTGTCGCACACGAGCAGCACGGGCTTATCGTTGACATAGACCATGTATTCCCCGAACATTTTGCGGTAACGCAGCCCGCCCGCGCCGTGCAGGCGCTCGCAGACGTATTCAATGTAATCCTTTGTTGTTGCCATATTCTCACCTCGCCCTTATGATACCAGCGCGGCGCGGTCTGTGCAAGTGTTCAAATAGGTGTGGACGGCCCGAAAATTTTTATAATCCCTATTGACATTATAGGTTTATCGTCTTATAATCCTATCAACTTGATAGGATTATGGAGCTGTCCGATCGGACAGACGCAGAAACGAGGGCAAGCAGCATGAAAAATGAAGCACTTTTAGAGGTCAATCGCCTGCACGTCAGCGCGGGGGAAAGGGAGATCCTTCACGGCGTTGACCTCACGGTCGGGCGCGACGAGACGCACGTTCTCATGGGGCCGAACGGCACGGGAAAATCCACGCTCGGCTACGCCGTCACCGGCAATCCGGTCTACACCGTGACGAGCGGCAGCATCGTATTTGACGGCGAGGACATCACCGCCCTGCCGGTCAACGAGCGCGCTAAACGCGGCATCTTTCTCTCCTTCCAGAACCCGCTGGAGGTGCCGGGCGTGACGCTCAGCGCCTTTATCCGCAGCGCGCTGGAGCAGAAGACCGGCGACCGCCTGCGGCTTTGGGACTTCAAAAAGCGCCTGAGGGAGACCATGAGGCTGCTGAGCATGGACGAGAGCTATGCCGAGCGCGACCTGAACGTGGGCTTTTCCGGCGGCGAGAAAAAGAAAGCCGAAATTTTGCAGATGCTTATGCTCGAGCCGAAGCTCGCCATCCTTGACGAGACCGACTCCGGTCTGGACGTGGACGCCGTGCGCACGGTGTCCGAGGGCGTGCGGCTCTTCCGTGAGCGCACGCACGGCTCGCTCCTCATCATCACGCACTCCACGCGCATTCTGGAGGCGCTGCACGTCGACGCCGCGCACGTCATGGAAAACGGCGTCATCGTGAAAAACGGCGGGGCCGAGCTGGTCGAGGCCATCAACGAAAAGGGCTTCGGCAGCCTGAAGACGGAGTAAGGCGGTGACATCGGCATGGCAGAGAACAGAGAAAAAACCTACGTTGCGGACGTAGACCGCAGCATTTACGACATCCGCGACGCGGAGCACGACGCCTACCGCATGGAGTCCGGCCTGACGCCGGAGATCGTGGACAAGCTGTCCAAGGAAAAGGGCGACCCCGTGTGGATGCAGCAGTTCCGGCTGCAATCGCTCCAGATCTACAACGAGCTGCGCCTGCCCGACTGGGGCCCCTCGCTCGAGGGGCTGGACATCGACCACATCGCCACCTATGTCCGCCCGAACACGAAGATGCAGAACGACTGGGCGAACGTGCCGCAGGACATCAAGGATACCTTTGAGCGTCTGGGCATCCCACAGGCGGAGCGCAAGTCGCTCGCCGGCGTGGGCGCGCAGTACGACTCCGAATTGGTTTACCATAATGTGCGCGACGAGGTCGCCGCCGAGGGCGTAGTCTACACCGATATGGAAAGCGCCCTCAAGGGCGAGTATGCCGACATGGTGCGCAAGTATTTCATGAAGCTCGTCACCCCGCGCGACCACAAGTTTGCCGCGCTCCACGGCGCGGTGTGGTCCGGCGGCTCGTTTGTGTATGTCCCCAAGGGCGTACACCTCTCCATTCCGCTCCAGTCCTACTTCCGACTCAATGCCAAGGGCGCGGGTCAGTTTGAGCACACGCTCATCATCGTGGACGAGGGCGCGAGCCTGCACTTCATCGAGGGCTGCTCCGCTCCCAAGTACAACGTGGCGAACCTCCACGCGGGCTGCGTGGAGCTTTACGTCAAAAAGAACGCGAAGCTGCGCTACTCGACCATCGAGAACTGGTCGAAGAATATGTATAACCTCAACACCAAGCGGGCGCTGGTGGAGGAGGGCGGCACGATCGAGTGGGTGTCCGGCTCGTTCGGCTCGCACGTCGGCTGCCTGTATCCCATGAGCATCCTCAAGGGCGACGACTCCCGCATGGAGTTCACCGGCGTGACCTTTGCCGGCGCGGGGCAGGACCTCGACACGGGCGCGAAGGTCGTCCATGTCGGCAAAAACACCAGCAGCTATATGAACACGCGCTCGATCAGCAAAAGCGGCGGCGTGAGCACCTTCCGCTCGAGCGTCGTGGTGGAAAAGAGCGCAAAGGGCGCGAAAAGCGCGGTTTCCTGCCAGTCCCTGATGCTCGACTCTGAATCGCGCTCGGACACCATCCCCGCCATGGACATCAAGACGCGCGACGCCGCCGTGGGCCACGAGGCCAGGATCGGAGCCATCAGCAACGACGCGGTCTTTTACCTGATGAGCCGCGGCATGAGCGAGGAGGACGCCCGCGCCCTGATCGTCAGCGGCTTCGCGGACAACGTGTCCAAGGAGCTGCCGCTGGAATACGCCGTGGAAATGAACAACCTCATCCGGCTTGAGATGAAGGGCAGCATCGGCTGAGCGAAAGGAGCGAACGATATGGAAAAAACGATTTATGTCAACCGTCCCGCTTCGCGCACCTGGAACCGTCTCGGCGTGAACGAGGCCGCCGTCCGTTGGGACACGGACGCGGAGGCGCTGCTCTCGAACGAGCGCTTCACCTCCGTTTCCGGCGAAAACGCCCCTCTCCGCATCGAGGCTGCGGATGGCGGCGCGGCCTACGGCCGCCGCGTCTATACCGTGACCGCCGAGGCGGGCGCGGAGCTGACCGTCTTTGAGGTCTGCACCGCCGCGCAGCCCCTTGCCGTGGAGCTCAGGCTTATGGCGGCGGAGGGTGCGCACCTTCGCGTCGTGCAGCTTCTGAATCCCGCGCGTGGCGCAGTGCTGCGCCACGAGTTGAGCGCGCAGCTCGCCGAACACGCGAAGCTCGACCTTATCTCCCTCCAGCTCGGCGACGGCGCTGTTTACGCCGACCATCAGATTGCCCTTGCCGGCGACGGCGCGGCGCTGCGCGCCGACCTCGGCTACCTCGCCCGCCGGAGCGACACGGCGGACATTGATCTGACCGTTGAGCAGCTCGGCAAAAGCACTGTGAGCGAGATCCACGCTTCCGGTGCGCTGATGGAGCGCGCGAAAAAGGTCTTCCGCGGCACCATTGACTTCAAGCGCGGCTCCGCCGGCTCGGTCGGCAGCGAAAACGAGACCGTCCTGCTCCTCGGCGAGGACGCGGAAAACAAGACCGTCCCCGTCATCCTCTGCGCCGAGGAGAACGTCGAGGGCAGCCACGGCGCGACCATCGGCGAGCTGGACGCGGACACGCTCTTTTACTTTGCCAGCCGCGGCATCGACCGCGCCGCCGCCGAAGCCATCCTCGCCCGCGCCGCCGTGGAGCGGCTCGCGCGCATGGCGGAGGACGAAGCCTTTTCCGCGCGCGCCCTCGGTGCGCTCGCGCAGGTCCTGTGTACGAAGGAGGAACGCGAATGAGCACGAATTACAAAGCCGATTTCCCGCTGCTCGCGCAGCGTGATGTCGCCTATCTCGACAGCGCCGCCACCGCCCAGCGCCCGCAGTGCGTGCTGGACGCGGAGCGGGAGTTCTATACGCGCCACAACGCCAATCCCCTGCGCGGGCTCTACCCGCTGAGCATTGAGGCGACCGAAGCGCTCGAGAGCGCCCGCGCCGCCGTCGCCCGCTTTCTCGGCGCGGCGCAGAGCGAGGAGATCGTCTTCACCCGCAACACGACCGAGGGGCTGAACCTTGTGGCCTACAGCTACGGGCTCAGCCATGTCAAGGCGGGCGATGAGATCCTGATCTCCACGATGGAGCACCACAGCAACATCCTTCCCTGGCAGATGGTCTGCCGTCAGACCGGCGCGCAGCTCAAGTTCATGGAATGTGAGCCGGACGGCAGTCTGGACCCCAACAAGGTCGAAGCGCTCATCACGGCAAGGACAAGGGTCGTCGCGCTGCAGCAGGTCTCGAACGTGCTCGGACGCGAATACCCCATCCGCGCGGTCGCGGAGCTGGCGCACCGCGTGGGCGCGGTGCTGGTGGTGGACGGCGCGCAGAGCACGCCGCACCTGCCGGTCAACGTACAGGAGCTGGGCGCGGACTTCCTCGCCTTCTCCGGCCACAAGCTCTACGGGCCCATGGGCATCGGGGCGCTGTACGGGCGGCGCGAGCTTCTGGAGGAGATGCCGCCGTTTCTCACGGGCGGCGAGATGATCGAGTCCGTCACGTGCGAGGGCGCGGTGTTTGCCGAGGCGCCGCACAAATTTGAGGCCGGCACCGTCAACGCCGCGGGCGCGGCGGGCCTGCACGCCGCCATCGACTATGTGGAGCGCGTCGGCTTCGATACCATCCACGCGCGCGAGCTGGCCGTCACCGCCGACGCCCTCGCACGAATGCGCGCGCTGCCGCACGTCCGCATCCTCGGCTCGGACAAGGCGGAGGAGCACAACGGCATCCTGACCTTTGTGGTGGACAACGTCCACCCGCACGACGTGAGCGAGCTGCTTGCCGCCGACGGCGTAGCCGTCCGCGCGGGGCATCACTGCGCCGAGCCGCTCCACCGCTTTCTCGGCTATCACGCCACGGTGCGCGCGAGCTTCGCATTCTATAATGACAAAACCGATGTGGACCGGCTGGTCGGCAGCCTATCCACCGTCAGGGGGCGCATGGGCTATGACGACTAATCCTTTCTACAACGAGATCCTTACCGAGCACAACGTCCGACCGGAGTTCAAGCACGATCTGCCGGACGCCGACCTCGTGCTCGACGGCGTGAACCCGAGCTGCGGCGACGAAATTCAGCTCAAGCTCAAGCTCGATGGCGATACCATCGCCGACGGGGCCTTTGTCGGCGACGGCTGCGCCATCTCGCAGGCCTCCACAGACATCATGCTCGGCATGATCGTCGGCAAGAGCCGCGAGGAGGCTCTGCGGCTCGGCGACCTCTTTCTGCGCATGATCCGCGGCGAGGCGAGCGAGGAGGAGATCGACAGCCTCGAGGAGGCCTCGGCTCTGCGCGACGTCTCCCATATGCCCGCGCGCGTGAAGTGTGCCATGCTCGGCTGGCGCACGCTGCGCGAAGCGTTGGGCGAAAAACGCCCTCCTGAGCACAAAATACAACGCGATTTTTGCGATATGGTCTTGCAAAGCCGCGCGGGAATGCCTATAATAGAGCATACCTGCGCGGCTCTCCTGCATCCGCCGCGCAGAGACTACAATGTTTTGAAGAGGTAAATTGGAATGAAAAAGCTACTCTCTGTGCTGCTGTGCGCCGTCATGGTGCTCAGCCTTGCCGCCTGCGGCAAAAAGGAAAATGCTCCAACCCCCGGCCCCGACCCTAACGGCGAGACCGAGGGCCTGACCGTCGCGCTGGTCGTAGCCGGCAAGCTCGGCGACCGCAGCTTCTACGACTCCTCCAAGGAGGGCCTGGACCGCATGGTCGCCGACCTCGGCGTGACGCCCATCGTCATCGAGTGCAACAACGAGAACCACGACATTCAGATGAAGAACGCCGCCGAGAAGGCGAACATCGTCGTGTGCGTCGGCTGGGAGTTCTACAACGTCGAGACCATCGCGCCCGACTATCCCGAGGTCAACTGGATCTGGGTCGATAACGCCACCAGCGCGCCCGTTTCCAACGTGCTCAACATCACCTACGCCCAGAACGAGGGCAGCTTCCTCGCGGGCTACATCGCCGCCGCGGTCTCCGAGACCGGCGTGGTCGGCGCGGTCGGCGGCGAGGACGCCGACACCATCAACGACTTCATCGTCGGCTACACGCAGGGCGCGGAGTACTACGGCACGGAGAACGGCAAGGCCGTGAACGTCGTGAAGAACTACGCAGGCACCTATGACGACCCCGCAAAGGGCAAGGAATGCGCGCTGGCTCTGCACGATCAGGGTGCGGACGTCATTTTCCAGATCGCCTCCGCCACGGGCGACGGCGTGTTTGAAGCAGCAAAGGAGAACGGCTTCTACGCCATCGGCGTGGACAGCGACCAGAAGTACATCGACCCCGAGGTCATCATCTGCTCCATGAAGAAGGAAGTCGGCAGCTCCATCTATGACGCCGTCAAGTCCTATCTCGCGGGCGACAGCCGCTTCGGCACCACCTGGACCGCCGACATGGCGACCGGCTACGTCGGCATCGGCTACGGCGACAGCGGCATGACGCAGCAGGTCCCCGACAAGGTCAAGGCCGCCGTCGAGGAGCTGGCCGCGAAGATCGCCTCCGGCGAGATCGTCGTGGAGACGACGCGCGCGTAATTTCATGCGCTTCCCTTGCGGCGCGGCAAAAGCCGCGCCGCTTCCTCTATCCCAAAGAAAGTGAGGTAACGAGCCTTGCAGGAAAATGCAGTCGAATTCCGCCATATCTCTATGGAGTTCCCCGGCGTGCTCGCCAACGATGACGTATCGCTCGACATCCGAAAGGGCGAGGTCTTTGCCCTCGTCGGCGAGAACGGCGCGGGCAAGACCACGCTGATGAACATTCTCTACGGCATCCACGAGCCAACGAACGGCGAGGTGTATATCCGCGGGAGGAAGGTCGAGCGCTTCTCGCCCAAAACCGCCATTTCTATGGGCGTCGGCATGGTGCACCAGCACTTCATGCTCGTGCCCAGCTTCACCGTGGCACAGAACATCGTTATGAGCCGCGAGCCGCGCAGGCTCGGTGTGCTCTTTGACAACAAGGCCGCCGAGGCCGCCGCGCAGAAGCTGGTGGAGGAGTACGGCCTCGTGGTCGATCCCGCCGCCGTGGTGCGCGAGATCGGCGTGGGGCTTCAGCAGCGCGTGGAAATTCTCAAAACGCTCTACCGCGGCGCGGACATTCTCATTCTGGACGAGCCGACCGCCGTCCTCACCCCGCAGGAGATCGACGAGCTCATGCAGATCATGCGCAACCTCGCCGCCGAGGGCAAGAGCATCCTCTTCATCTCCCACAAGCTCGCCGAGATCATGGCGGTCGCGGACCGCTGCTCGGTGCTGCGCAAGGGCAAGTACATCGGCACGGTCGAAACGGCCAACACCACGATGGAGGAGCTGTCGGCGATGATGGTCGGCCGCAATGTCAGCTTCCATGTAGACAAGAAGCCGTCCGAGCCCGGCGAGGACGTCCTCGAGGTGGAGGGCATGACCATGGCCTCCAAGCTCCACAAGAACAATGCCGTCAAGAACGTTTCGCTCAAGGTCCGCCGCGGCGAGATCGTCTGCCTTGCCGGCATCGACGGCAACGGCCAGACGGAGTTCGTCTATGGCCTGACCGGCCTGGAGCCGCTCGTTTCCGGCTCCGTCAAGCTCTGCGGTAAGGACATCACCCATGCGTCCATCCGCCAGCGCAGCGTGATGGGCATGAGCCACATCCCTGAGGACCGTCACAAGCACGGCCTTGTGCTCGACTATTCGCTCGAGGACAACATGGTGCTCCAGCGCTACTTTGAGCCGGAGTTCACCGACAAGGCGGGCTTCCTGCGCCGCAGGAACATCCGCACCTACGCCGAAAAGCTCATCGACCAGTACGACGTCCGTTCCGGTCAGGGCCCGATCACCATTGCCCGCAGCATGTCCGGCGGCAACCAGCAGAAGGCCATCGTCGCCCGCGAGATCGACAAGGATCCCGAGCTGCTCGTCGCCGTGCAGCCGACCCGCGGTCTGGACGTCGGCGCCATCGAATACATCCACCGCCAGCTCGTCGCGCAGCGCGACGAGGGCAAGGCGGTCCTGCTCGTGAGTCTGGAGCTGGACGAGGTCATGGACGTGCCCGACCGCATCCTCGTGATGTACGAGGGCGAGATCGTCGGCGAGCTCGACCCGAAAAAGACCACGCAGGAGGAGCTGGGCCTTTACATGGCAGGCGCGAAGAGAGATGAGGTGAAGGCATGAAAAAGAATATTTTCAAAAGCGGCGGCTTCCAGTCGCTGCTGGCCTCCCTCCTGTGCATCGTGCTGGGACTGTTCCTCGGCTACCTTGTGCTGCTGCTCATCAATCCCGCGGGTGCGGGCGAGGCCATTCTTACGGTCATCAAGAACTTTATGACCTACAACCGCCCCGCCTCACAGCTGAAATATTTCGGCAATACGCTCGTCAAGACCGCACCGCTGCTGATGTGCGCGCTGGCGATCCTGTTTGCCTACAAGGTGGGCCTCTTTAACATCGGTGCAGCCGGACAGTACTGCGCCGGCGTGGCGCTGAGCCTGTACGCGGCGCTCGGCCTCGGCTGGAGCTGGCTTCCGTGTATGCTGCTCGCCATTTGCGGCGGCGCGATCCTCGGCGGCATTTCCGGCCTGCTCAAGTCCTACTGCAACGTCAACGAGGTCATTTCCGGCATCATGCTCAACTGGATCGTGCTGTATCTGACCAATAT
>ENA-ORCN01001836-ORCN01001836.1-human-gut-metagenome-genome-assembly--contig:-NODE-1836-length-13099-cov-7.006220_pt1 | contig 13099 bp, 8 predicted proteins | sample MGYA00242984_ERZ507984 | MGnify/ENA primary metagenome ERZ507984 (study PRJEB26167, sample SAMN06115395) | human gut metagenome | host: Homo sapiens | place: China:Hubei | collected 2016-05-19 | study... | reverse complement strand
GAGAAACTTTCTCAGAAAGTTTCTCCCTCCCCTCCCCGAATAATCCCCAATATTACTTGTTCATCCCTGCGGAAGTGCTCTGGGCGGCCTCAAAGAGGAGAGGCCGATCCTTGGTGCCGAGCAGCAGATACTGCATCTGCTCATGCGGGATGGCGTTCAGCTCGGATGAGCGGTTGAAATAGAAAGCCGTGCCGATGGCGACCCAGACGAGCAGCATGAACCATGACTCGATGCCGATGGCGGCGGGAGAACCGGGCAGGGCGAGCATGGCGAAGCAGGAGATGGAGGTCAGGCCACCGATGATCGCCACAGGCTTGCCCCAGCGGGCTTCGGGGATGTCGGTGAAGTTGGCGACATACTTGTACGCGGTCATGCAGGTGAACAGATAGGCGAGCGCGGTGCCCATGGCGGACATGTCGACGATCCAGTTCAGGGCCGAGCGGCCGAACCACGGCGCGATGAGGGTCAGGCAAAGGGTGAACAGGACAGCGTTGGTCGGCGTTCCGTGTTTGGGGTGCACCTTGACGAACCAAGGGTGCAGGAATTTGCCGCGGCCCATGCTGAACAGGAGGCGCGTCGTCGCCATGAAAAAGCCGTTCATGCCCGTGAAAATCCCGGCCATGACCGGAATGGCGAGGATGACGCCGCCGAACCTGCCGAAAGCCATATTGGCCACGGCGCCTGTAGTCCAGCTGTGATTCTGGCCGAGCAAATCGGTATAGGGAATGATGATCGCGACAGCGATCAGAACCAGCGCGTAGAGAAGCGCGCCGCAGACGATGGAATTGATCATCAGGCGGCGGGATTTTTCGGGCGGGAAGTCGAATTCTTCAGCGGTCTGGGGGATCGTGTCGAAACCCACGAACAGCCACGGGGTAATGGCGAGGATGGACAGCACGCAGGCTACCGGGGAACGCCCTTCGGCAAAGAGGGGGAACAGGTTATCGACGTGGGATGTTTCCGTGGCGACGCTTCCTAGGATCAGCACCAGCACGCCGCCCGCGAGGGCGAAGGCCAGAATGAGCTGGAGGCTGCTCGCCATGTCCATGCCCCTGAAATTCATATAGCCGAAGAAGATGAAGAAAGCCGACATCATGGCCAGTTCGCCCGCGTAGACGTCCCATCCGGCGACCGTATACAGATAGCCCACATCAAAAACGCCGGGCAGGACGAAGCGGCTGAGCAGCGCAAGGGCCGTGCCGTTGGCGGCGATGACGCAGAGGTAGCCGAGAACCAGCGCCCAGCCGCAGATGAAACCGGCCCGTGTCCCGAAGCCGACGTAGGCGTAGGTGAAGGAACCGCCCGCAACGGGGTAGACTTTAATCAGAATGCTGTAGCAGAGCGCCACCGTGCACAGCAGCCCCCCGCCGATGAGAAACGCGAGGCATGTCCCCAGCGGCCCGGCATCCGGCAGAAAACGGGTTCCGGGAAGGACGAAGCAGCCCCAGCCGATGATGGCCCCTACGGCCAGTGCCCAGACTTCGGCCGGGCTCATGGTTTTTTTGAGTTCCTTGCGATCCGTTTGAGATTCCGTCGAGTGATCCATATATCCATCTCTTTTCAGTTTGAGGGCGGGAAAAGCGGCCCGGGTGCGCATATGATACGGATAACGCACGGCTTCGTCCGCCCGATGGGGCGCAACGCGAGAACCGCTGAATGCGTAAGGCTACAGAGAGATGGAGACGGAAGGCGGCGCGAGGGCCAAGGGAAGCATACCCCGGATTTCGGAAAGCCCGGGCAGGATGTCGGGAAGGGGAATGAAGGCGGCGCATTGAAGGAGCGCTAGGGAGAACCCGTAGGATGAGGCGTTAAGCGAAAGAAGAGGGCCGTCCTTTCCGGAAGTCCTGTCCAAAGGGTGCGCCGACTTGGTTTCCAGATAGGCGGACGGCTGATCCGGCTGTGCCGGGATCAGGGACGCGCCATCCTGACAGTGCATGAGGCACGGCTGCACGGGGTGCCTTTGCGCAATGGCGTTCGGGTACAACAAACAGAAGCTTATCAGAGGCAGCAGCGCCCACCATAAGCTCTTTGTGAAATGTCGTATCCAATACCGGCTCAAACGCGTCATTCAGCACCCATGACGAAAATTTGCCGTTAGATATCTGTAAAGAGCCTTCCCGTCAATGGGGATCACGGAAAAAGGAGAAGAACGAAAAACAGTAACGATCCCAAGATATAAACGGATTGATATCAGGACGGCGAATGTCCGGGCTCGGCTCGTTTTAGGGCCGTGTGCTCTCCCGTACGGATTTGAACACCACAGGGCTCAGCAGAAGCACGCCGATAAGGTTGGGGAACGCCATCAGCGCGTTGAAGGTGTCGGCGAGAATCCAGACCAGGTCGAGCTGGGCCAGAGCGCCGATGGGCACGACGATGGTGTAGAGGATACGGAAAGGCTTCAGAACCCGATCCCCGAACAGGAATATCGCGGAACGTTCCCCGTACACGCACCAGCCGAGGATGGTGGTGAAGGCGAACATGACCAGCGAAATTGCCACGATGACCGACCCCACGCCCGGCAGGGCAGTTTCAAAGGCCCGCGCGGTCAGCGAAGCGCCCTGAGCGCCGACGGCGGTCCATTCGCCGGTGACGAGGATGGCGAAGCCGGTCATGCTGCACACGATCATGGTGGTGATGAACACGTCGAGCATCCCGATGGTGGCCTGCCTGATCGGGGTGGAGGTTGCGGTGGCGTGGGCGATGGGCCCGCTGCCGAGCCCGGCTTCGTTGGCGAAGATGCCCCGCGCCATACCGAACCGGACGGCCATCATAGCCGTGGCCCCGGCGAAGCCCCCCTGCGCCGCCGTGGGCGTGAAGGCTTCCTCAATGACGTGCAGGAACATCGCGGGCACTTCCTTGATGTTCAAAATGATGATGAGCAGCGAGGCGAGCGTGTACAGGGTCGCCATGAAGGGCACTATTTTCCCGGCCACGCTGCCGATGCGCCGCAGGCCGCCCAACAGGACGGAAGCGATCAGCAGAAACAGGATCAGCGCCGTGATCCATGTCGGAACGCCGAAGGTCCCCCAGAGCACGCCGGAAATGGCGTTGGTCTGTACCGCATTGCCGGTCCCGAAACAGGTGATTGCCGCAAAAATGGCGAACAGTCCGCCGAGCCATTTCCATTTTTCGCCGAGCCCGTTCTTGATGAAGTACATGGCCCCGCCCACGAAATTCCCCGCCGGGGTCACTTCACGGTAGCGGACGGCAAGCAGGATTTCGGAAAATTTGGTCGCCATGCCTACCATAGCGGTGCACCACATCCAGAACAGCGCGCCCGGGCCGCCCGAAAGGATGGCCGTGGCCACGCCGACGATGCTCCCCGTGCCGATAGTCCCCGCGAGGGCCGTCATCAGGGCATTGAACGGCGTCAGCTCGCCCTTGTCGCCAGCCGAGGAGGTCCGGCCCTTCCAGAGCATGGAAAACGCTGAAAAGATGTTGCGGAACGTATAGAAACGCAACCCCAAGGTAAGGTAGAGGCCCGTTCCGATCAGCAGGATCAGCATACCCGGTCCCCAGATCACGTCGTTGATCGCCTTCAAAGCCTGTATCAGCGTTTCCATCGTTGTCTTCCTGCGTTGCGTATTCGAGAGCTTGGCTCTATGGTGGCCGCGCACCGTTCAGCGGCGGTGCGCGGACGTCCCCGCTTCAAAGGGAACGCCCTCTGTCGTGTATCGTATTGCAGGGGAAAATTTCATTATTATCATACCCGGCGGATACCGTTCCGGGTATATGCGCACCTGTGCGCCGCCGTTCCTTTTGAGGGGAAGCGGGCAGAGGATGCGCCCTTTCACGCAAAGAGGAATCGATGTTGAAAACGTTTGTGCTGTGCCTTGCCGTCCTGTTGGCCGCATGTGGGGCCAAACCTTCCCCCGAGCCTTTCCCCGCCCCTGCCTCAACCGCCTCTTCCGAGATCCGGCGGTTGCCCCATCCCGCCGTCGAAGCGCTGGACACCCCGTCCCCGTTGTTCCGGCAGGCCCCGGCGGAACAGGCGCGTACGCAGATCGCCCGTATGGACAAGGCATCCATGGGGCTGCGTTCGTGGATGGAATTGGCCCCCGCGCTGGAGCGGAGCCTTGCGTATGCCCGGAGCTGGAATCCGGACGAGCGGGCCGCCGAACACAGCGGAATCCGGATCACATGGGGAGAAGTGGTTGCGTCTCTGGAAAAGCTGAAAGCGATACTGCCGCGGCTCGACGCCCAGCCCGAACTGTTGGAAGAGGGGTTCCAGTGGCTGAGCGTCGCCCCTGAAGTCAAGTTTACGGGGTACTATTCGCCGGTGATGCAGGCCAGCCGGACGCGCAAGCCGGGATACGAATATCCGATCTACCGTCTTCCGGAGGAGCTTGCCCCGGATCTGGCGTGGTGCCTGCCTACGCACAGCTGCCCCGAGGACGCCTTTTTGCAGGTGATCAAGCCGGAAGACCCGTATTACAGCCGGGCGGACATCGATCTGGACGGAGCGCTCAAGAGCCGGAATCTGGAAATGGCGTGGCTGGAGCATCCGGTGGAGACGTACGATCTGATGCTGGAAGGTTCCGGCATTCTGGCCTTTGACGACGGGACGCAGCAGGCGGCCCTGTTTGCGGGCCTGAACGGGCACTCGGGCCAGAGCATGGCGGGCTACCTGATCCGTTCGGGGGAACTTCCGCGGAACAAGGCCTCGATGAAGGGTATCCGCCAATGGTGGGACAACCACCCCCAGAAGCGCAGGGCCTTTTTGAACGCTTCCAGCGGCTACGTGTTTTTCCGGTTCGGTGCCGAGCATCCGAAAGGGACGGCGGGTTGCGAACTGACGCCGTGGGTCAGCATGGCGGTCGATCCGCGCGTCCTGCCGCTTGGCGGCATCGTTTCCTACGCGCTTCCGGGACAGCGGCAGGGCATCCGGAGAGGGATCGGCTTCGCACACGACACCGGCGGCGCGATCCGTTTGCGGCGCATCGACATGTACACCGGGGAAGGCGAAGACGCCCACCGTCAGGCCATGACCATTTACAATCAGGGGCAGGTCTGGCTGTTGTTGGCGAAACAGTGAGCCTTGCCGAAAAGGTGAGGCTTTCCCTCCGAGGGATTCCGAAAAGCCGTTGCCGTGCCGTTTCAGCGCCCGGCTTCATACATTTATTCTTTTCCTTCCCGCAAAGAACCTTGCACAAAACACCGAGACCGAGGGAGGCAGTCCCCCTCGGTCTCGGTGCGGAAGTGAGGTTGTTGAAGAAACGTTCGGAGTTATGGTGAAGCGGCTGACCGCGCATGTTCCGGGTTGCGGCGGGAGGCGGAGAGCAACTTCATACGGCCCTCGCGCCTGTAACGTATCAGGTGTGTCGTTCCGGGGAGGGAAGCGTCCCCGGGCGCTCGGAGGCTAGTAGCTGCAGTTGGAGCCGTAACCGCCGCCGTGTCCGCCATGGCCACCATGACCGCCGCCGTGACGGCCGCCGTTGTGGTAGCCCATGCCGTTGCCCATCATACCGTTGCCCATCATACCGTTGCCCATCATGCCGCGGCCGGGCCGGATACCGAGTTCCTTTTCCATCTTGTCGCCGAGGGTCATGCGTTCGGCGCGGAGCTGGGAGCGGAGTTCCGCCACCTCATTGGCGAGCTTGGAAATGCTTTCGGGCTTGGCGTTGGGGTTGCGGGACAGGGCGTCGAGCTCGATGCCCTTGGCGTTCAGCTTGTCCTGAATCGGGGATACGCGGCTGTAGTAATCCTTCATCATGGCATCATAGGCACCCTGCTTTTCGGGAGAAAGGGCGGACATCCCGGCGTGGTTACCGTTGTTGTGGTACCCGTTGTAGGCGAAAGCGGACACGCCGGAACCGAGAACGATGGCGGAAAGGGCGAAAGCGGCGATAAGAGCGCGAGTCTTCATAGTGTGTACTCCAGTAATGGTGTTTTGATTGAAAGGTTGAAGCCAAACGGCTTGTTGAGCATATAGCAACAGGCGTGCCAAAGTATACGCTATTTTGTAATGCATGAATTTTATTCATTAAAATAAAAACGCGTCATTCAGCGCTTCACGAGCGGCCCCGTGAGTGGGTAGAATGGAACCACACCGCGTTTTCGAGTGTGTAAAAACGCCACACCCCTTGGGCAGGGGCGGGGTGGAGACGCCGGGAACCCTGCGGATAATGGGGGGCGAAAGCGGTTTTAATCCGGGAATGGTTTTTGCTGTACCTTAGAAAAAATTCGGATCCGAAGATCCGGCAACCGGATGCCGCTCCGCAAAAGGATATTCACGTGTATATGTCGTCGTTAAAGAAAATGCCCCGGTGGCTCACGCTGTTCCCGTGGTTCGTCATGGTCTGCGCCTTGCTGTTTTCAGCGGGGATCGTGGTGTTCGGGCTGCACAACGCCAAACGCGAATCGGATTTCACGTCGCAGCTGACCCTTGAAAAGGGGGCGGCGCTCATCAGCGCGCTGGAAGGTGCGTTGCGGACCGGTATGGGATATCACTGGTCCGATGAAGTGCTGAGCGATCTGCTCAACAAGGTCGGGGAACAGCCGGACATCGTTTCGCTGGTGATCACCAACCGTAACGGGACCGTGCTGATGGCGGCCGATACCAAACTCATCGGCACGAGTTTCTTGTCGCCGGAAGTTCTGGCGGAGCTCGATCCGACCCGGCAGGTCAAATGGAATGCGACGGAATTGCCCGATGGGATGCCCGTATTCCAAGTGTATAAGCAGTTTTCCGTCCCGCAGGGGGAACGCCGCAGGCATGGCGGCGGGCACAGGATGATGAGGCGCGGGCTGGACGGCGACTCGTGCGGCATGTTGGAAGCGAGCATTGCCGAGGGCACATCGCTGGTTATTTTCGTCGAGTATGATCTCACCCCCCTTGAGGAGGCACAGGCCGCCGACGAAAAGCATATGGCGGTCATGTTCGGCATTCTTGTTTTTGTAGGCTTGGTGGGCTGCATTACCCTGTTCCTGATCCAGAGTTACAGGCGCTCGCGCAAGCTCGTACAGGAAACCACGGCCTTTTCTTCGGAAATCCTGCGGACGCTTCCGGTGGGCATCATTTCCACGGACATGGACGATCGCATTACATCCATCAACCCCGCCGCGCAGGACATCACCGGGCTGACCCGGACGGCGGCGACGGGGCGGAGCCTTCATGACCTGCTGCCCGGCGTATGGGCCGTGCTCGAAGGGCGGACGGCGCAGGATGCCGCGAGAGAGCAGGAGGCATGGTGCACGGTCGGTGAGCGTCGGGTTCCGCTGGCGATCAGCTCCTCGCACATTGTGACCGAGGAGGGCGAAGCCATCGGTACGGCTTTGATCATGCGCGATCTCGGGGAAATCCGGCGCCTCCAGAGCGAACTGCGGCGGCGGGACCGTCTGGTGGCGCTCGGCAATATGGCGGCGGGCATCGCCCATGAGGTCCGCAACCCCCTCAGTGCCATTAAGGGGTTGGCCCGTTTCTTCATGGAAGCGAGCCCCGAAGGCAGCGACGAAAGCCGCATGGCTGACATCATGACGAGGGAGGTGCTCCGTCTGGACAAGGTGGTGGGCGATCTCCTCGATTTTGCGCGCCCCGATGTGCTGAACCTGACCGATGTCGGGCTGAACGAGCTTGTGGAGCGGGCCCGCGACATGGTGCGGTCGGATATGGACGCCCGCAGGATCCGGTTTGAGGCCGAGCTGCCGGAGCCGCCGTTGTCCGTACGGCTGGACCGGGACCGCATGACGCAAGTGTTGCTCAACTTGTTTCTCAACGCTGTACAGGCCATGCCCGATGGCGGTAGGCTGATGGTGCGGGCCCGGATGGAAGGTACAGAGCTGGCGCTGGATGTTGCGGATACGGGGTGCGGCATCGCCCCCGAACGTCTGGCGGACATTTTCAGCCCGTATTTCACCACCAAGGCCAGCGGCACGGGGCTGGGGCTTTCCATTGTGCACAAGATCGTGGAAGCGCACGACGGCACGATCGAAGTCGCCAGCACGCCCGGCGAGGGCACGGTGTTCAAGCTTCGTTTCCCGTTTGTGGCATAGGCGGGGGTGGGTGAGAGCCGGGGGAAGGGAGGGCAACCTTTCTGAAAAAAGGTTGCCCTCCCTTCCCCGGACCCCCAACCCTCTTTTTCCAAGACTTTTGGCTTGATTGAATCCCTTATCGCCGTTTTCCCGGATTTTTTATGAGGTTCATACTGTGGCGGAAGGCGGAAGAGAAAGGCTTGTTGGGATTGTGTGTATTGGATTGATCGAGAATCAATTGAGGAATGGCATGGCTGAGAAAGGTTCGCATACGGTTCTTGTGGTGGATGACGATCCGGGGCATCGCGGGATGCTTGAGGCGCTCCTTGGGCGCTGGGGGCTGGCCGTCACGTCGGCGGGGGATGGCAAAGAGGCTGTGGCGCGGGTATGCGAACGGCCTTTTGACGTGGTGCTGATGGATATCCGTATGCCCGACATGGACGGCATCACGGCTCTGAAGGAAATCCGCAAGTACAATCCCGCCGTGCCGGTCGTGCTCATGACGGCGTATTCCGCCGTGGAGTCCGCCGTGGAGGCCATGAAGTCCGGGGCCGTGGATTATCTCATCAAGCCCCTCGACTTTGATCAGCTCAAGTCCACCTTGTTCAAAACGCTGGAACACAGCGAGGCCGTCCGGTCCGGCGAGCGTTTTCCCGTTCCGGTGGAGGGCATCGTGGGAAACAGCCCCGCCGTCCGGAGGATGTTGGAGATGATCCACACTGTGGCCCCTTCGGAGGCGACGGTATTGATCAACGGCAAGTCCGGGACGGGCAAGGAGCTGGTGGCGCGGGCCATCCACAACCAGAGCCAGCGCAAGGACGGCCCGTGGGTGGCGGTGAACTGCGCGGCCCTGACCGAAAGCCTTCTGGAATCCGAATTGTTCGGGCACGAGAAAGGCGCTTTCACGGGCGCGGACAAGCGCCGGGACGGGCGTTTTCTGCAAGCGGACGGCGGCACGCTGTTTCTGGATGAAATCGGTGAAATTTCCCTGCTCATGCAGGTCAAGCTCCTGCGGGCCATCCAGCAGCGGGAGATTCAGCGCGTGGGAGGCGACGCCACCCTCAAGGTGGATGTGCGCATCGTGGCGGCGACGAACCGCAACCTGCTGGATGAGGTCGCGGCCGGGCGCTTCCGTGAGGATTTGTATTATCGGCTCAACGTCGTCAGCATACAGGTCCCGTCCCTTCAGGAGCGGAGCGAGGACATCCCCCTTCTGGCGGAGCACTTCCTCAAGGTTTTCGGCGAGCGGAACCGCAAGGATGTGAAGGGTTTTACCCCCAAGGCGATGGACATGCTGGTCAAATACCCGTGGCCGGGGAATGTCCGCGAGCTGGAGAACGCGGTGGAGCGGGCCGTGGTGCTGCTGTTCGGCAGTTACGTTTCGGAACGCGAATTGCCGCTTGCCGTAACGCAGGCGTACGAACAAGAGGACGATACGGAACCGTCAGCGCTGTCCGTTCCTTTGGAGGGGGCAACGCTGGAGGATGTGGAGCGCGAAGCCATCCTTCGTATGCTGGACAGTGTGGGCGACAACAAGAGCGAAGCGGCGAAGCGTCTGGGCATTTCCCGCAAGACCCTGCACACCAAGCTCAAACGGTACGGGCAGGAGCAGGATTGATCACTCCTGACGCGCCTTGTTGCGCTGCCAGACGAAGAAGTGGAGCAGGGCCATGCAGCCGTGTCCGATCAAATACAGTTCGATGAGGAGCGTCACGTTTTTATGGGTTTCCAGCGCCAACCCTGCGAACGATGAGCCGTTCCGCCAGAGGATGAACCAGATCAGGCCGCTCAGCACGACGAGCAGCAGCGCGCCGAGCCCGAGCCCCTGCACGGCGGTTGCCAACCCTTTCGGGCGCGGCGGAACCATCTTGAAGCGCAAGCTGGCCTGAATGTCCTTTTTGAGCTGTTCCGTATCACCCCAGAGGTACGGGAAAAAATAGTGAAAACCGCGCTTTGTGAGGCTGTCCGCCGTAAGCAGCAGACTGAGGATGACAACGAGCAAGCCTGACAGAATATGATACCACGAGGCAAGCCAGCTGCTGAGGGCGGGATTGATCTGCCCGGACGAAAGCATATGCATGGCGAAGCTGCTCAGGATTTGCAGGATAACCAAGACGGCGATGATCGCGTGCAGGAACCGCAGGTAGGGTTTCTGGAAAAAACCAAGGAATTGCCAGAGCAGTTTGGCCTGATTGCCGAGTGCGGACGTGACGGACATGGGGTTCTCCTTTTCCCGTCATCATACGCGAACGGCTCAGGGGAACGCCATGATAGAAAAGAGGGTTGTGTTGATGGAACATTGGGGGGAGGAGAAACTTTCTCCAGAAAGTTTCTCCTCCCCCCGATTCTTTTATCTACCTCAACAAACAATACGAAGCGTGCTTGAGGCCTTCGGCGGCCAAACGGGACTCCAGATAAAGGGAGAGCGCGGCGACGGCCCGGTCGCACACGGGGAATACGGGGATGCCCCGCCCGCGGAGGGCTTTGCGGAGCGGTTCGAATTTTTCGCCGCCGTCCATAACTGCGACCATGGGCTTGGAAGTGCGGGAACGGACATCGGAAAGCAGCGTCAAAATGCCGTCCGGGGCGTCCATGCGGAAGGCATTGATGTCCGTTTCGGCAAGCGAGTGCGTGACCGGGGAGAGGGGATCAAGGCCGATGACGACGGCGTCGATGTTCTCGTCGTTGAGCAACAGCTCGGCCATGTAGGCATGAACCTCGTCGTCCGCGCCGGGGTTTATGTCGAGGGGATTCTTGATCGGGACCAGCTTCTCCAACCCTTTTGAAGCGATGAGCCGTTTCATGGCCAGCCGGGTGGTCTCGGAATAAGTCCCGAGGGCCATGCTGTACTCGTCGGATTGGAGCGAATCCGCCATGCCCACGGCCTCGAACCCGGCACCGCTGACCGCGCCGAGCCGCTTGCCCCGGATGGTCGCGTTGGTGAAGGTTTCCGCCAGAAGAATCAGATCCTGGAATTCCGTGAAGTTGCGGGCCATGATCGCGCCCGCCTGCCGAATGCAGGTTTCACAGACCATGTAGTCCCCGGCGAGGGATGCCGTGTGGCCGCTGGTGGCCGTCTTGCCTTCGGGCGTCCGCCCGGCCTTGTAGAAAATCACTTGCTTGTCACGCCGTATGGCCTCGCGCACGGCCTCCGCAAACTGGAGCCCATCGAGATCCTTGAAGCCTTCCGCGTAGACGGCGATGACATCCACTTCTTGGGAGTCCATGAAATGGCGCATCATGTCCCCGAGCGTGAGATCAGTCTGGTTGCCCATTGAAATGAGATAGGACGGGCTCATTTCCGGCGTCTGGCTGAACCGATTCAGAAGGAAAGCACCGCTCTGGCTGACGATGGCTGTGCGGCGGCGAGGGTATTGCTTGTAATCCGGCATCTTGGCGGCTGGGATGAACCATGTGTCGAATTTGCCCGGACGGGAAATCACGCCCATGCAATTCGCCCCAAGGAAGGCCGGGCCGCCGTCTCCTCCGGCGGCGAGGTTCTTGTGGGCTTCGGTGATGCGGGCGATCATGCGCTCGCTCATTTCCCGGCTTTCTTCCGTTTCACCGAGGCCGCCGGGGATGAGCATAACGCTGTGCGCGGCGTTGTTTTCAATGATTTCATCCACCAGAGGCGGAACCTGTTCCGCTCCGATGGCGACGATGAACAGATCCAGGGGTTCAGGAAGCGCACGGAGGTTCGGTGCGCAGCGCACCCCGCTGGCGTCGTTTTCGCCGTCACGGATGATGACGAGTTTGTCGCGGTCAAAACCGGAGTCGATGATGTTTTCAAGGATGATCCGCCCGAAATTCCGGCGCTTGGAGGAAACGCCGATGATGCCGATGGATTTCGGGTGCAGCAGGTTGGCGATTTTTTGGATGGGGCGGGGGGTGGCCCGTTCGCCGGGAGTCGAGAAGCGGCACATGCCGTCCAGCGGAACCATGAGGTAATCCGTGAACGTGAACGGGTTGATCTCCAGTTCTTCGATAATGAACGGCGCATCGGGGTTGCAGGGGGAGAAATAGTTCCCCATGCGGATGAACGACTCGAAGCATTCGATAAGCTGGTCGTCGGTCACGATGCGGCGTTGCCCGCGGGTCAGCCCGGCCAGTTTCCGGTAGGAAACGGTTTTCCGGAAAAGCTCGAAGAAGGCATCGCCGTCGGTCAGTTCCGTCAGTGCGGCGACAATGGCCTGCCCTTTGCGGAAACGCTCGGCGTAGAGCTCGGTGTCCGTACCGCCGAGGCCCGCGCTGATGACCATGCCGAACTCGCGTGTGCGGCGCAGGCCGACGATCAGCTCGTTGCCGAACGATGCTGAGTCCGGCGGCATGAACTGCACTTGCAGGACGCCCTTGAGGTCTGCGGCGATGGCGTTCTGGAGCGCGGTTCCCGCCAGTCCCTTGTAGCTTTCGGGCGCGGAGGCGGGGCAGCGCTCGATCCATTCGGCATAGCGTTCCGGCACCTCGGAGAGCATACGCCGCACGGCGGAACGCACTTTGTCGGGCGTTTTGGGGACGATGCGCACGCCGCCCACTTCGGTCTTGTGGACGATGGTGGGGGAGATGATTTTCAGCACGGCCTTTTCGCCGGGCAGGGACATGATCTCCTCTTCCATCGGTTTGGCGTTCCGTGGGATGAAGGAGCATTTGGGCGGCGTTTCCGAACCGGAAAGGCTCAGCAGATTGTATACTTCGAATTCATAGAGAAAATGCCGCCCCTCAGTGTGGGCGTTGCGGAACAGCTCGGTAATGGGCTGATATTCAACAGTCAGATTCATGCGAGTCTCCAGCTGGTTGTGCGGTCGGAAAGGGAATCGTCGCTTCCGAACTGTTTTTATCCTTTTTCGCCTGGAGAGGGAATCTCGTTGTAGGTGGAGGCGTTGCAATTTGGGGAGGAGCCTTTTGTCGGTTATATGCCCGCACCGGGGATACATCCAGCCTGGCACACAATGAGTATTAGATTCTTTATCCCTGCTTCGCCCGCGCAATGGCAACACGCAAGACCGGGATGAACTCCGCCCATGTCTTGAGTTGGTTCAGATCTTCTGGGAGGAGTTCAGTTCCAGTCCTGCCTTGATCTTGTCCCAATGTTTCTTGGTAAACTCGTCAAAATAGTCGGTAAACACCTCTT
>ENA-ORCN01001829-ORCN01001829.1-human-gut-metagenome-genome-assembly--contig:-NODE-1829-length-13124-cov-5.918602_pt1 | contig 13124 bp, 8 predicted proteins | sample MGYA00242984_ERZ507984 | MGnify/ENA primary metagenome ERZ507984 (study PRJEB26167, sample SAMN06115395) | human gut metagenome | host: Homo sapiens | place: China:Hubei | collected 2016-05-19 | study... | reverse complement strand
CGACGAGGCCTGCTTCACGGTCAGCGACAACGGGCTCGGCATTCCGCGCGAAAGACTTGCGACGCTCTTCGACGGCTCGCTTTCCGGCGAGAAGAGCGGCGGCTTTGATATGAAGAAAAACATGGGCATCGGTCTTTCCGTCTGCCAGACGATCGTCAAGGCGCACGGCGGCAGGATCACCGCAGAAAACAGGCCGGAGGGCGGCGCACAGTTCCGCTTCTACCTGCCGCTCAAGGAGGAAAAAGAGAATGAAGATCAGGGATAAGGTATTGATCGTCGAGGACGAGCAGAACATCAAGAATTTCATGTCCACCATTCTGGCCGCCAACGGCTTCGACACGCTTATGGCGGGCAGCGCGAAGGAGGCGCTGTCGATGATCTCGTCGCATTGTCCCGACCTGATCATCCTTGACCTCGGCCTTCCCGACATGGACGGCATGGAGGTGCTCAAGCAGGTGCGGGCCTGGTCGAGTGTGCCGGTCATCGTGGTCTCCGCGCGCACGCACGAGGGCGACAAGGTCGCGGCGCTCGATCTCGGCGCGGACGATTACATCGAAAAGCCCTTCGGAACGAGTGAACTGCTCGCCCGCATCCGCACGGCCATCCGCCATACGCGCACGGGCCTTGACAACGACTCCATCGCGCAGTCCGGAAAATATACGGTCCGCGACCTGACCATCGACTACGACAAGCACCATGTCCTCATGCGCGGGGAGGACGTTCACCTCACGCTCAACGAGTTCAAGATCGTGGCGCTGCTGGGCAAATACGCCGGTAAGGTGCTGACCTACGATTTCCTCATCCGCGAGATCTGGGGCCCCAAGGCCAAGGCGGACAATCAGATCCTGCGCGTCAACATGGCGAACATTCGCCGCAAGATCGAGAAGAATCCCGCCGCGCCCGAGTACATATTCACCGAGATCGGCGTGGGCTACCGGATGCTCGAGAACGAGTAAAAAACGATAAAAACCGCCCGAAGGCGGTTTCTATACCAGGGGACGAGAGTCCCTCCACACAATCACGCAGACAGCTCTTGCCGAAGGCTCGGCAAGAGCTGCTTGCGTTTTTTACGTCATGCTGAACAGCGTTGCGGCGACCTGTGCGCGGGTGATGGGCTCAGTGGGGTGGATACCGCCGTCGGCGTAGCCGGAGAGCGCGCCGATCGCGCAGAGCGTATTGATGTGCCCGCGCGCCCAGTCCGCAATGGCGTCGCTGTCGGTGAAGCTCCACTCCGGCGCGGCGTAGCCCAGCTCAAGGAGACGGCCGAGCATCGTCAGCGCCTCCTGACGGCTGATGGTCGCGGCGGGGAGGAAGCAGAGCCGGCCGTAGCCGTCGTAGCTGCCCTTCGTTACGCCGAGGGCATACATGGCACGCACGCCGTCCTTCGCCCAGTCGGCGATGCTGCCGTTGTCGGCGAAGGGCAGCTCAACGGAGGAAGTGTCCTGCGCGGGCGCGAGCCAGCGGCAGAGCAGCACGGCAAATTCCTGACGGGTGATGGGGCTGTCGGGATTGAAGTTCCCGAGATCGTCGCCGGTGGTGACGCCGCTCGCCTTCAGGAAGCTCACGGCGGCGTTGGCCCAGTGACCGTCCGTATCGGGGAAGGCGGCGGACAGCTCCGACGGGGTGATGCTTAGGCCGGTGCGGGCGAGGCTGCCGCTCGCGTCGCCGGCGATGACGGCGATGCGGTGCGCCTTGCCGTCCGCGGCAGGCAGCGCGGCGTGGAGCGCGCCGGTCTGGTGGTCGTAGGTGAAGCTGAGCGCTTTGCCGTCGAGCGTTACGCGCAGCGTGGCGAGCGAGCCGCCGTCCACGGCGTCAAAGACCTTGCCGGTCAGGGCCGTGCCGTCCTCGGAGAGGGAGACGGAGATCTCCGGCGCGGCGGTATCGCTCATGCCCTCGCGGGCCGCGACGAGCTGATCGAGGTACAGCGTGCCGCTCAGAGCCGACGGCAGGCGCAGGGCGAAGCCGGTGATGCTCGCGGCTTTGTCGGGGAGGGTAAAGGTGAGCTGCTGCCAGCCGGTGAAGTCGATCACGGCAGCGTTCGTTTCGCCCGCATCGGTCGTGAGGGCGAGCGTCTCGCGCTGTCCATCGCCGTAGACCCAGAGCGTCACGCGGTCATAGCCGGAGGGGACGGCGTAGGTTCGCTCCACGCTCAGAAGAAGCTCCTCCGCGTTCTCGGGGACGTTCTCGGCGCGATAGTCCCAGCGTGCGGAGGCGGAGCCGAAGCGGACGAAGCTCTTGTCGGTATTTTGGGTAAGGACGGTCTGCTCGCCCTCGAAGCCGTCGAGTAGGACCAGAGGATCGGAGGTGACATAAACGGGGATGGTGCGCGTGGTCTCGCCCGCGCGGACGGTCAGGCTGCCGTAGGCGGCATGGCCGGCGGCGGTAAAGACGCCGTTTTCATCAACCGTGCCGACGCCGCCCTCGGTGGTCCAGGTGAAGCAGGAGTTCTGCGCGAGCAGGGAGAGGTGGTTTTGATAGGCCTGCGCGGTCAGCTCGACGCTCGCGCCGGGGGAGACGCGCAGCTCGGTGAGTGTGCCGCTCTTGCCGAGACGGATCTCGTCCGGCGTTTCGACTACGCGGAGCTCGGCGGTGGTGTACTTGCCGCCGACCTTTGCGCCGACGGTCACGGTGCCGGCGGTTTTCGGCGCGGTCAGGACCGTATTGCCCAGCTCGTCGGTCCGCACGCTGCCGCGGTCGCTTGCGATGGAGACCTCCTTATCCATGGGGATGTAGTTCGTGTCGATGGCGGCGGCGCGGAGCAGGACCTGCGCGCCCGCGAGCACGCGGCCGCTTTCCGTGCGCAGCACGATGTGGTCGAGCGTGCCGCTCGGCTCATTCGACGCAACGAGGAAGATGTGGTTCGTCACGGCGCGCAGGCTGCCCTCGGAGGGGGTGTTGTAGACGCCGGCATTGCCGTCCTCCGGCAGCGTGACGCACAGAGTCGTCGAGCCGCCGCCGTCCAGGCTCAGCGCGGTCACGCAGCCGAGCTCGATCATGCGCTGCGCGACCTGTGTCAGGCTCGCGCCGATGGAGTAGCCCTTCCGGCGGCCGTCGATGGTGTAGAGCACAAGGCTGCCGTCGGCCTTTTGACCGATGGCGGTGCGCGGCGCGGCGCCGGCCTCAAGCCCCTTGCAGACCTCGCCGTTCTCCACGAGCTGATAGAGCGCGCCGATCATGTAATCCACATCGTTCCAGCCCTCGTCCGCTGCGCGGACGGTGACGGTCAGCGTGTCGCCGACCGCAAGCGCGCGCAGCAGAGCAAGGTTCTCCTCGCCGGAGAGGAGGTTCGCCGTCAGGACGTATTTGCCCTCGGGCACGGCGGTGTCGGTGGCCTCGGGCAGGATCTCGTCCACGGTGAGCGTCAGCGTTTCGCCGATGCTCAGGCGGCCGTCGACCGCCGAGCAGACCACGTCATAGCCCGCGGCGTTGGTGCCGGTGGAGCGCCGGGCGTTGAAATCGTAGGTGTAGAGGTAGATGCCGCCGTAGGAGTAGCGCACCTGATTGACGGCGGCAATGGAAAAGGACGTGTTGGCGCTCTCGACCTGCATTGCCAGCGCCGGAGCGCCGAGGATGGCTGTGCCGTCCGCGCGGAAGCCGACGGCATAGTTGCTCGCGGAGGCGACGCGCAGCACGCCATCGGTCATCACCGTGCCGAGCGGCGCGCCGTTGAGCGTATCGTAGTAGTCGCCGTTGATGCCCGCGACCACGCGCAGGCCCTGCTCCTCCAGCCGCTTGGCGGCGGCGGAAACGGTGCTCGTCGCGGTGGTGTAATCGCCGTAGGTGACGATGGGCGTCACGCTCGTGTTCGGCGTGTAGACGACGTAGTTTTCCTGCCGAAGGTCGGAGAAGGTATTGCTCCAGAACGTGCCCTCGCCGAGCTCGGCGCCGCGGTTGAGCGTTGTCGAGCGCAGGTCAAGGTCGTCGCCCAGCGCTTCGGAGGCGAGCGCCGTCGGCGCGAGCGTCAGCAGCAGGGTGAGGGATAAGAGAAAGGCGGTGCATTTGCGGGACAGTGCTTTCATAATGATCTCCTTTTGAAATACGGCACATACCTGTTTTTGCTATGCTTTTGCGCAGCAAAAGTTGACATAACGTTACTATACCATGACGGCCCTTAAAAGTAAAGACGAAGAAAGACGGAAAAAAGTTCCGTCAAAGCTCCATTGTTTCCAAAAGATCGACAAGGACGGCGTTGGAGACCAGAAAGCCGCGGGGCGTGAGGGCATAAAAGCCGCCGGAAAGATGGGCGAGGCCGTGGGCTTCACAATTCCGGAGAATGCGCCGCGCGGCTTCCGGCAGTGTATCCGCGGCGACGCCGCGGGTCGTGCGAAGCGCGAGCATGACGCGCTCGGTCTCCCGCTCACGCGCCGAGGGCGCGGAGCACTCGGAATAGACGATGTGTCCCGCAAGATAGGCGTCGAGATCGCGCGCGAGCGCAAAGCGCTCGCCGCCGAAGTCACTGTGCGCGCCGGGGCCGAAGCCGAGGTATTCCGCGAGCGTCCAGTAGCGGCTGTTGTGGCGGGACGCCCGTCCCGGGCGGCAGAAGTTGGAGATCTCATATTGCTCATAGCCCTGCCGCGCGAGAAGCCCGACCGCGGAGAGGTACATATCCGCCTGCGTGTCGTCGTCCGGCAGCGTGAAGCGCTCGCGCCGCGCAAAGAGCGGCGTGCCCTCCTCGACCTTCAGCCCGTAGCAGGAAAGATGCTCGGGCGCGAGCGCGAGCGCGGCGTCAAGGTTTGCCTGCCAGCACGTCATCGTCTGCTCGGGCAGACCGTAGATGAGGTCGAGGCTCAAATTGTCAAAGCCCGCGGCGCGGGCGTTCTCCACCGCGCGGACGGTCTGCGCGTGCGTGTGGACGCGCCCGATGCGCCGCAGCTCCGCGTCGTCCGCGGACTGCATCCCGAGCGAGAGGCGGTCGAAGCCTGCATTGTGCAGCTGCCGCAGGGCGGAAATATCCTGCGCGCTGTCGGGGTTGGCCTCGAGCGTGATCTCCGCGCCGGGGGCGACGCGGTAGCTTTGAAAAACCGCGTCCAGAAGGCGGCACAGGCGGTCGGGGCCGAGATAGCTCGGCGTGCCGCCGCCGAAGTAAACGGTGTCTATGGTGCAGTCCGCCGCGCGCTCCCGCCACGCGGCGAGCTGCGCGGTCAGCGCGGAGACGTAAGCGTCCATCTGTCCCTCGGCGCGCGGCAGGGAGTAGAAGTCGCAGTAAATGCACTTCGCCTTGCAGAACGGAATGTGGATGTAAAGCCCAAGTGAGCGCATGGTATCACCTCGCGTCCATTGTAGCCGATTTTGCGGGGAAAGGCAACGATGGATAAAAATACTCCCGCTGGAAATGCTATGCCAAAAGGAGTGATCTTATGGATATGTCACCGCAGGAATATCAGGCGTATATCAAGGAATGGGTGCCAAAGTCGCCCATCTGGAAGGATACGGCGCTCGCCTTTCTGATCGGCGGCGCGATCTGTGTGCTCGGTCAGCTCATTCTGGACGGCTACAGGTCCCTCGGGCTCGACAAGACCGACGCGGGTACCGCGACCTCCGTCACGCTTATGTCTGTAGGGGAGATGAACCAGGTGCTTATCTTTTTAGCGGCGCTGACCACGGGGCTGAACCTGTATAATTCCCTCGCCCGCTTCGCGGGGGCGGGCACGCTCGTGCCGATCACGGGCTTTGCCAATTCCGTCGTCTCGCCCGCCATCGACTTCAAGGCCGAGGGCATCATCACCGGCATGGCGGCGAAGATGTTCGTCATCGCGGGGCCAGTGATCGTGTTCGGCACGCTTGCGAGCGTCGTGTACGGCGTGGTGCTGATGCTGATGGGATAGGAAAAAGCGCGGCGGGGCCGCGCTTTTCTCTTGCGCCGCGCCGCACGATATTCTATAATGTTGCCATCGAATCAAACAACGGAGGATGGCACGATGTACGAAAACGGTAAGATCTACATGGGACTTGCGGACGGCGTGCGCGTGGAGCTTGCGCTCAATATGTGCAACCGCCACGGCCTGATCGCGGGCGCGAGCGGCACGGGCAAGACCATCACGATGAAAGTGATGGCCGAAAGCTTTTCCGACGCGGGCGTGCCGGTGTTCCTGTGCGACGTCAAGGGCGACGTCGCGGGCATCTGCGCCCCCGGCGTGAGCAGCGAGGGCATGGAAAAGCGCATCGATCGGTTTGGCCTGCGCGGCAGCTTTGCCTACAAGGGCTATCCCACGACCTTCTGGGACATTTACCAGACCGGCGGCCACGCCGTCCGAGCGACGGTGAGCGACATGGGGCCTGAGCTTTTGTCCCGCATCCTCAGCCTGACACCCGCGCAGGAGGGCATCCTGCACATCATGTTCCGCATCGCGGACGACAAGGGGCTGCTGCTCCTCGATCTCAAGGACCTGCGCGCCATGCTGAACTACGTCAGTGAGCACCGCGCGGAGTACATGATGACCTACGGCAACATCACGCCGCAGTCCGTCGCGGCGATCCTGCGCGCGCTGCTGCCGCTCGAGCAGCAGGGCGGCGACCTGTTCTTCGGCGAGCCGGCGCTCGACATCCGCGACTGGATGCGCACCGACGTGGACGGCCGCGGCATGGTCAACGTGCTCGACTGCGTGAAGCTGGTGCAGAACCCGACGCTCTACGCGAGCTTCCTTTTGTGGATGCTCTCGGAGCTGTTTGAGAGCCTGCCCGAGGCGGGCGATCTGGAAAAGCCCAAGCTGGTGTTCTTCTTCGACGAGGCGCACACGCTCTTCCGCGACGCGCCGGCGGTCCTCGTGCAGAAGATCGAGCAGACCGTCAAGCTCATCCGCTCGAAGGGCGTGGGCGTGTTCTTCGTGACGCAGAGCCCGAGCGACATTCCCGACGCGGTGCTCGCGCAGCTCTCCAACCGCGTGCAGCACGCGCTGCGCGCCTATACGCCCGCCGAGCTGAAGGCGGTGCGCGTCGCGGCGCAGGCGTTCCGCGCCAATCCCGCCTTCCGCGCGGAGGATGCCATCATGGAGCTTGGCGTCGGCGAGGTGCTGACCTCGTTCCTGGACGCGTCGGGCGTGCCGGCGGTCGTGCAGCGCACGAAGATCGTCTGCCCGCAGAGCCTCATGGGTGCGCCCGAGCCGATGGCGCGCATGAAGGCCATGCTGCATGACGGCATGGAGAAGTACGACGACGCGGTGGACAATCTCTCCGCCTACGAGGTGCTGACCGAGCAGGCGGATGCCGCGGCGCTGGAAAAGCAGCGGGAGGAGGAGCGTCTCGCGCAGGAAAGGCTGGCTGCGGAGCAGGAAAAGCAGCGCGCCAAGGAGGAGGCCGCCGAGGAAAAGCGCCGCCAGAAGTTAGAGGACGAGGAGCGCAGGCGCGCGCAGAAGTTAGAGGATGAGGAGCGCCGCCGCGCACAAAAGCTGGAGGACGAGGCGCGCCGGAGGGCGGAGAGGGCCGCCGAGGCCGAGCAGAAAAAGCTCGAGCGGCAGCGCGAGCGTGAGGCCGCCGCGGCAAAGAAAAAGGCCGAGCGGCTCCAGTCCAAAATCGAGACGCAGCTCGTCTCCGCGGGTGGGCGGATCCTCAGACGCGGGCTTCTGGGCATTTTGAAACGGTAAATAGAGAGGAAAGGCGTGCCGGACGGCACGCCTTTCCTTTGTGCGGTTTACTTGTTTGCCATGCGATAGACGGCGAGGATGCCGTCGTAATCGAGCGGGCAGAACTTGCCGACAACGCGGGTGTGGAAGAAGGTGCAGCGCTCGGCAAGCTCGCGCAGCTGCTCCTCGCTGAGCACGCCGATGCCGAGCTCGGTGAAGGTGGTCGGCATATCAATGGAGCGGAAAAACTCCTCGGTCGTGTCGATGGCGCGGAGGGCAAGGTCACGGTCGCTCTCGCCATCCTTGCGGGTAAGGCGCCAAACGGCCTCGCCGTAGTGCGCGAAGCGCGCGGGATCGGTGTCCACCACATAGCGCGCCCACTGCGGCCACATGACCGAGAGCGTCGCGCCATGCGCGGCGTCGAACATACCGGAGAGCTCGTGACCGAACTGGTGCACGGAGAAGTCCTTCACGCCGCCGAGGCCCGTGAGGTTGTTGTGCGAGAGGGAGCCGGCCCACATGATCTCGCTCATGGCGTCATAGTTGTGACTGTCCTGCATGGCGACGCGGCCCGCGTCGATCACCGTGCGCAGCAGGCCCTCGGCGATCTCGTCGGTCATGCGGTTGGAGGGATGGCCGGGGTTGAAATAGCGCTCAAGCGTGTGCATCATGATGTCCACCACGCCGCAGCCGACCTGATAGCGTGGGAGCGTATAGGTCAGCTCGGGGTCCATGATGGCGAAGAGCGGACGCTGCAGATCGGTGTTCAGACCGCGCTTGAGCGTGGTCTCATCGTTCGTGAGCACGGCGCTGTCGCTCGTCTCGCTGCCGGCGGCGGAGATGGTCAGCACTGCGCCGAGCTTGCTCGTTTTGGTGAGCGCCGCCTTCTTGCTCCAGAAATCCCAGATGTCCGTTTCGGGGTTGGCGACGCCGTGGGCGATGGCCTTGGACGTGTCCATCACGCTGCCGCCGCCGACGCCGAGAATGAAGTCCGCGCCGAAGGCGAGCGCCTTCTGCACGCCCTCGCGCGCGTGGGACAGGCGCGGGTTGGGCTGCACGCCGCCGAAGCTCATGTGCTCAAGCCCTGCGTCGGTGAGCGTCTGCTCGATGCGCGCGATAAGCCCGCTCTTCACGGCGCTGTGGCCGCCATAGACGATAAAGACCTTCGTGCCGCCGAAGTGCTTGACCGCCTCGCCGACGCGGGCCTCCGCGCCCTTGCCGAAATAGATCTTAGTCGGGCAGTAAAATTCAAATGCCTGCATGGAATGGGTCCTCCTTGTCTGCGTGCGGAATGGAGCGCACGCGGATTTTCTGCGCCTATGGTAGCACACCTGCGCGCACATTGCAAGAGGTCGAAGGGGAGAGAAAAAGCACATTTTTTGCGTGATTTTGTGTTGACATAATGAATGTGGATAACTCTGTGGAAACTGTGAATAACCTTGATTTTACAAGAAATTTACAGGTTGACGCTCGATTATTTTTTGACCGATACGAAAACTATTTGAGAATGCTGTGCGACTTTTTAACAAGCGCGGAGCGCGGCGCGGGAGCGCATCAAAACACTTGCTATTGTGGGACGGAGCTGCTATAATATACAAGGAATAGTATCCTATGGAAACGGAGAAGACAAATGGCAAAGGCAGGAAAGAATTACGGCAACGAGAGCATTTCCTTACTCGAGGGCGCGGAGCGCGTGCGCAAGCGCCCGGGCGTTATTTTCGGCTCGGACGGACTGGACGGCTGCGAGCACGCGGTGTTCGAGATCCTCTCGAACTCCATCGACGAGGCGCGCGAGGGGCACGGCAAGGTCATCACGCTCACGCATTACGCCGACGGCAGCATCGAGGTGGAGGACAACGGGCGCGGCTGTCCCGTGGACTGGAACCCCAAGGAAAAGCGCTACAACTGGGAGCTTGTGTACTGCGAGCTTTACGCCGGCGGCAAGTACAACAATCTCGACGGCGACAACTACGAATATTCCCTCGGCCTCAACGGCCTCGGCGCCTGCGCCACGCAGTACGCCTCGCGCTATATGGATGTGACCGTCTGGCGCGACGGGAACAAATATTCCCTCCACTTTGAGCGCGGGCAGATCACCGGCAAAAAGGGCGAGGAGCTGAAGATCGAGCCGACCGACCGCGGCAAGAAGACCGGCACGCTCACGCGCTGGCTGCCCGATCTCGACGTGTTTACCGACATCAACATCCCCGCGTCGTATTTTACCGACGTGCTGCGCCGTCAGGCGGTCGTCAACGCGGGCATCACGTTCCGCTTCCGCGACCAGGTGGGCGGAAAATTTGAGACGCAGGAGTTCCTCTACGAAAACGGCATCGTGGACTATGTGACCGAGCTGGCGGGCGAGGGCGCGCTGACCACGCCCGTTTTCTGGGAGACGGAGCGCCGCGGCCGCGACCGCGAAGATAAACCGGAATACAAGGTCAAGCTCTCCTGCGCGTGCTGCTTCTCCAACCGCGTGAACGTCATCGAGCATTACCACAACTCCTCGTGGCTCGAGCACGGCGGCGCGCCGGAAAAGGCGACTAAGACGGCCTTCGTCTACGCCATCGACAAATATCTCAAGGACAGCGGCAAGTATCAGAAGAACGAGAGCAAGATCACCTGGCAGGATGTGGAACACTGTCTCGTGCTGGTGTCCAACAACTTCTCCACGCAGACGAGCTACGAGAACCAGACGAAGAAATCCATCACGAACAAATTCGTGCAGGAGGCGATGACGGACTTTTTGAAGTCCCGCCTGGAGACCTACTTCATCGAGAACCGCGTCGAGGCGCTCAAGATCGCCGAGCAGGTGCTCATCAACAAAAGAAGCCGCGAGAGCGCGGAAAAGCAGCGGCTGAACATCAAGAAAAAGCTCTCCGGCAATATCGACATTTCCAACCGCGTGCAGAAGTTCGTGGACTGCCGCACGCGCGACGTGTCCCGCCGCGAAATTTATATCGTTGAGGGCGACAGCGCTCTCGGCAGCGTCAAGCTCTCGCGCGACGCGGAATTTCAGGGCATCATGCCCGTGCGCGGCAAGATCCTGAACTGCCTCAAGGCCGACTACGCCCGCATTTTCAAGAGCGAGATCATCACCGATCTTCTGAAGGTGCTCGGCTGCGGCGTGGAGGTGCAGGGCAAGGCGGTCAAGGAGCTCAACGCCTTCGACCTCAACAATCTACGCTGGAGCAAGGTCGTCATCTGCACCGATGCGGACGTGGATGGCTTCCAGATCCGCACGCTGATCCTGACGATGATCTACCGTCTCTGCCCCACGCTCATCCGCGAGGGGTACGTCTACATCGCGGAAACGCCTCTCTTTGAGATCAACTGCGGCGACAAGACGTGGTTCGCCTACTCCGACAAGGAGAAGAACGACATCGTAAAAACGCTTGAGGGCAAGCGCTATAAGGTCGACCGCTCCAAGGGCCTCGGCGAGAACGACCCGGAGATGATGTGGCTGACGACCATGAACCCCGAAACGCGCCGTCTCATCAAGGTCATGCCCGAGGACGCGGAGGCGACCGCGCAGGTATTCGATCTGCTCCTCGGCGACAATCTGCAGGGCCGCAAGGACCATATCGCAGAGAACGGCTACAAGTATCTGGAACTGGCGGACATTTCGTAGGAGGGCGGAAAACGGGGCAAAGCCCTTGCAAAAGAGCGGCGTTTATGGTACGCTGAAGGAACAGGATACCCAATGGACCCACACAGGGAAGGAGAATGGAAAAATGAAAAAACTGATCGCTCTTCTGCTGGCGCTGATGTTGGCGCTGGCGCTGGCCGTCCCCGCAAGCGCGGCGGGCGAGGATATTGGCATCATCGGCGGAGCCGACGGTCCGACCTATATTCTCGTCAGCGCCGATCCGAAGGCTGCCGCGACGGTTTCAAAGGAACAGCGCGAGCAGAACATCAAGGCGCTCGGCGGCGTGGCCGGGCAGGTCAATGTGCTGCTGGGCGACCGATGCATTGCTTTCACCGACGCGGTGCCCGAGGTGAAGAACGGGCGCACGATGGTGCCGCTGCGCGCCGCGCTGGAGGCCATGGGCGCAAGGATCGAATTTGACCAGGCCACCAAGACCGCTATCGTAACGGGTGAGAAGGCGAGCTTTACCCATGTTGTCGGCAGCGACGTCATCACGCGCGCCGACGGCTCGACGGTGAAGATGGACGTCCACTCCTATGTGACGCCCTCCAACCGCACGATGGTGCCGGTACGCTTCTTCTCGCAGGTGCTCGGCTACGACGTGTTCTGGGACAACGGCTACCGCATGGCGTTCCTGCTCGACGAGGAGACCTTCGCGGAGAAGGTGGATAGCCGTCTCACCATTCTCAACGACTATCTGGCCGGAAATGCGAAGCGCTTTGACGCCTCCAAGAATTATAAGGAGGATGTGACCCTCTCCGGCACGGTCAAGGTCATCGACTCCATCAAGGGCGACCGCAGCTATCCGTATTCCGGCAAGGCGTCCGTGCTGCTGGGCAAGGACGGCATGAGCATGAGCCTGAGCGCCGACCTCGGCGATCTGGCGGAGCTCCTCGAGGGGCTTGGCGGAAAGCTGCCGGAGGCGTACCGCGCCTTGACCGTCAAGCCCGAGCTGGAGGCTATATTCTCTGATAAGCTCTACTTTAGGTCCCCGCTCCTTGACGCGGCGATGGCGAAGGTAGACGGCACGCAGGCCGTTTCCGGCGCATGGTACGCGACGGACGCTGTGATGAGCTTCGGCGACCTCTACGAGTCGATGTACGGCAGCAATGAGGACTACACCGTCGGCAAAGCCTTCTATGCCGCGATGAAGCAGGGCGACGCGAACGGGTTCTTTGAGAGCTGGAGCGGTACGGAGCAGCTTGCCGCCGCCGCGGTCGAGCTGTTCGGCGACGAGACCTTCACCAAGTTTGGCAGTGGCTATAAGTGGCACTTCGGCAAGGAGGAGCTTGCGATGCTGCTGGCAGAAGCCATCCCGGGCTTTATCGCGGACAGCGGCGTCGAGGAGCTGAGTATTGACCTGACGATGCGCAGCGACGGCAGCGTGGAGCTCAAGTACACGGCGGCGATGAACGCGAAGGAGGAGGCGGCGTTCCGCATCGACTATACACTCACGGGGAACAGCAGCCGCATGACCGTCAAGGGAGCGGTGCAGGTGCGCAATATCTGTGATGTGCGCTTTGATGCGGCGATCAGCGTTCGCACGACGAGCGAGAAGCCCCTCGCCGCTCCGCCCGCAGGCGCGACGATCATCACGCTCCCCCCGGTAATGCCGATCGCGGCATAAAGAAAAGAGAGAAGGAAGGCGCACTCGCATCCGAGCGCGCTTTCCTTCTCTTTTGCCTTATTCGATGCCGAGGACCTTGTAGTCCTTGTCCTCCACCGCCTTCTTGAGCGCGGCGTCGTCCACGGGGGACTGCAGCGTCACGACGGCGGTGCCGGCGGTGTGACTGACCTCGGCGTCCACGACCTCGGGAATGGCCTCGAGCGCCTTTTTGACGGCCGCCTCGCAATGGGCGCACATCATGCCTTCGATCTTCATCGTCTTTTTCATGGTTTCCTTCTCCTTTTCCGTTGTT
>ENA-ORCN01001827-ORCN01001827.1-human-gut-metagenome-genome-assembly--contig:-NODE-1827-length-13130-cov-82.497663_pt1 | contig 13130 bp, 10 predicted proteins | sample MGYA00242984_ERZ507984 | MGnify/ENA primary metagenome ERZ507984 (study PRJEB26167, sample SAMN06115395) | human gut metagenome | host: Homo sapiens | place: China:Hubei | collected 2016-05-19... | reverse complement strand
TATCGGATTTTATGAATCAGATTGAACCGGGGGCTGAACTGACGGTGTACATCAACAGTGGCGGTGGTGACGTATTTGCCGGGATAGCAATTCACAGCATTTTATCACGGCATACCGGACATAAAACAGGCATCGTGGACGGAATGGCTGCGTCGATCGCATCCGTGATCCTGATGGCTTGTGATTCGATTGTAATGTCATCGGGAGCGCAGATCATGATTCACAAACCGCTGTCATGGGCATATGGAAATGCGGATGATTTTCAGCGGCTGATCAGTGAACTGGATAAATGTCAGAAAAGCATCACGGACATATATATGGGACGAGTGAAAGAAGGCGTGACAGAAGAACAAGTCACAGATCTGATTAATGCCGAAACATGGATGACGGCAGAGGAAGCAAAGGAAATCTTCGATGTGCAGATCGAAGAACGTCCAGCGGTCGCCGCCTGTGTTGGCTGGATGATGGAGAATTTCAAAAAAGCACCAGAAGGCATTAAAACACAAAGCGCAGATGATGTGACGGCGAAGATTACAGCCGAAGAAGAAGCAATCATCGAAGAAATGGAACTTTTCGGAATCTAAGGAGGAAAACAGAATGAGCAAAGCAGCAAGGGCATTGCTGAAGAAGATCAATGACAAGAAAAATGCGATCAGAGGTCTTCAGGGGCAGGGAAAAACACAGGAAATGAAGGATCAGATGGCGGAACTTCGTGAGATGCAGGAAGAATTCGACATGCTGATGGAAATGGAAGAAGACGATGACGATGGTATCAAGGATTCTTTACACAATGGGAAGGTGAAGGAAATTGAAGATGGTCAGAAGTCTAAAAAGTACAGCAAAGCGCAGGTGTGCAAAGCGTTTGTAAACAGGATCGTATGTGGTCTTCGTAAACGTGCTATGCCGGAAGAAGATCAGGAGATCATGGACAGCTTCAAAAACATGATGAAGGAAGGCGTAGACGAGGATGGAGGTTTTACGGTTCCGGAGGATGTAAGCACAGACATCATTGAACTGCGCCGTACAGAAAACGATCTGGAACAGTACGTCAATGTCGAAAAGGTAGCGACAATGAGTGGATCCCGTGTGATCGAAGTTGATGCAGACAGTACACCTTGGGGCGACGTGGATGAAGGTGGAGAATTCGGAGAGGAAGAAACACCGAACCTGAAACAGATCAAGTATGCAATCAAGAAAAAGGGCGGAATTCTGAAGACAACACGCGAACTGCTTCAGGACACTGCTACGAATATCCTTGCATATCTGAATAAGTGGATCGCAAAGAAGTCAAGAGCGACAAGAAATGCTGCAATTCTGAATGTGATTAACACAATCACAAAAGGAAAAGAAGTTGCGGTTGCGACTTTTGATGATTTCAAAGATGTATTCAACGTGAAGCTGGATCCGGCGATTGCAGTAAGTTCTATTGTATTGACGAATCAGGATGGCTTTAACTACATGGACAAGCTGAAGGATAAGGATGGCAAGTACATCATGCAGCCGGATCCGACAGATGCAACAAAGACACTTCTTTTTGGCAAGTATCCGGTAAAGGTTGTGAGCAATAAGACACTGAAAAGCACAAATGTATTAAAAGGCGGAACAGGATCTGACAAAAACGATGTGACTGGTTACAAATATCCGGTATACATGGGAGATCTGAAGGAAGCTGTTACCTTGTTTGACCGTGAGAAAATGACGATCGAACTTTCTACTGAAGCGGGAGATCTGTGGGCGAAGGATCTGACGGGAATCAAGGTTCGTGACAGATTTGACGTTCAGTCTGTCGATGAAACTGCGGTTGTTAAAGGAGAAATCAGCGTTGCTGTGGCTGGCTAACAAAAAAGGGGCGTGATGATATGAGCCTAAAGGAATTAAAGCAGTATCTGCGCGTCGATTATACAGACGATGACAGCATGATCGAACTAATGCATGATGCTGTCATAGATGAAATGAAGGAACTGATTCCGTCATTCGATCCGGAAAAGCCAACAAATAGGCAGAAAATACTGATCTGTTCGTATGTGAAGGAATTATACGATCACAGGGATCGAATGTACAACAACGGGAAAATCACATCTGATTCAACGGAACGCATCAGGTACGCGATTCAGTCAATGATGCTGAAAGAAACGTTAAGGGGATAGCATGGCAACAGCAAGGATCAAATTTTATAAGCGAAACAAAAGTCTGGAAAACGGACGGCAGCAGGAAAAAGAACCGACACTGTTTTATGAAGCATGGTGTGAGATCAGAAACCTTTACGGGCAGGAATTGTATGAAGCACTGGATGTCAGACTGGAAAATGCAATCGTATTTGAAGTGAGATATTGCAGACGTATAAAAGAGATTAAAGTACATGCAAAAGATTTCTTGATCGAATTTGAAGGCGACAGATATGACATTTATGCAACGGATTTCAAACAAAATGACAGGCAGTATGTGCAACTGAAAGCCAACAGACACGACTGACAGGAGGAAATAGAGATGGAAATATCGTTCCGATTTGAAGGATTTGAGGAAGTACAGCGTGGTGTGGAAGCCCTGTCGTCAAGTGCTGAAATCGGAGCGATCAATAAAAAAATATTTCAGAGATCCGCCGATATTACAGAACCGAAGATGAAGGCACACATGGCAAGATCTGCTGACAATTCGAAGTCAGGACGGAATGGATACAGACCGCCGGGACATGCGCGGGACAACATTCCTAAGAAGGTAACGACCAAAAAAGGCGAAGTCGGATGGGAATTGAATGGCGACGCGCAAAACTGGTTTTACATGAAGTTTGTGGAGTGGGGGACATCAAAAATGCCGCCACGGGACTTCCTGAATAATACGAAATCGGAGTGCGAAAGCGAATATCACATGATAGCTGATCAAGAGTACCAGAAAGCATTGAACGAAAAACTGGGAGGATAAAACTGCGGAAATTCCGTGCCGGACGGATTGACTGTATGTCCGAAATGCGGGCTGGTTAAAGGTGGATTCGACGAGTTGCCGAAACATACGGCAGACGGTTTGGAGATAGCTCGGGTCGAACAGAAAGTCAAAGTAGAAATTCCGTTTATTTTGTATCTGGGGACTGTCTGTTCTATTATTTTATTGGCCATTGTAGTTTATATTTATGTGGCAATAAAATTATGAAATCTTTTATCTATAGGTATATTTTATATTTAACCGTCGTTCCTTTCATCTCTTGTAATTCGGATTTGCGTATCGAAGGAACGTATGATTTTGCCGATTCAAATGATCCGATGAAAAGCATCATTATCTCCGAAGCGGATCAAACAGGATTTGTTTCCATCTATTACGTAATGGAATCTCCGTATTCATCAAATGCCGAGCAAATAATTTTCGCACAAGATAGAAGTAAACCTGACAGAACATCCGATGGCGGGTTATTGCTCGAAAGTGAATGGGGACAATTGATCTTTGAAAAACCTCAATCCTTCGTATTTGTTATTTCGTCCGGGACGGAAATAAATTTCGGAAATGCATTCAGCATAACCGCACTATATGGAGAGCAAGCGCCTCGAGTCCCGCAAAACGTTACGTTCCGGGGCGGATAAACTGGCTGGGACGATGATTTCCAACTTTAAGAATACGCTCGAATTGACTCAACGGCGCGAATTGGAAGAGCTGAAACGACGCGAATCGCAACCGATCGTTGTCGAACCTTACCTGTGTAAATTCGAACTCGATCGTTGGGATCAAGTTATATTCACTTTCAAAGCCGACCTCCGGAATGTGTCGCAAAGCACATTTATCGACGCTGAATTTTATGAAGAATATATCGCAGGAGAAGATTGGGTTGGGGAACCTTACATCCGCGACCGATTGGCTGCATGGGTTTCCTTTTACTTTAATAAAGAGTACGTTTTGAGAAGAGACGAGGGGATGTTTTCCAGATACGAATGTATGTTTCCTAATGTTTCTTTCGATAATCCGTGGAAACCGCAAGAAACGAAGTCCTTTGAGGTTGTCATGTCGATTTATGACGACGATGCCGTAACCAAAGGTTTTACTGCATTCGATGTCAAAAGTTGTATCCTTCATTTCAATTTGACGGTCGAAGACCCTGACGGGCGGAAAATTCCGATGAAAATGAAATTCGATCTGGCGGATGTTTGGAAGGATTTTATTGACAAGTAGTTATTGGTTGATGATATTTTATTGAAGAAATTGCTCGTGGATTTTCAGAATATTAACGAGGTATAAGGCCCGGTAAACTGGTAAAAAGAATATCAGTGAAGTATTTATTTTGCTTTGTGCTCGATACGACAGGGGATTAGTGCCGTTCGAGGTGGAAAAGTATATGACCAAATTAAATAGCGATTGACAATGAAAAAACTGTTTTTTGCCAGCCTGTGGGTTTTGGCTTGTTTGACCGCAGCCTGTTCCGATGAAAAAGACGAACCGAACGGCGAGTCCGGATCGGTCGTCGGAGAATGGGTGTTTCAGAAGAACGAGTATTATCGGAATGGAAAAATGATCGACAGTTTTACGGCTGTGGAGGACGAGGATAAGATGATCGCTGTATTTCGGGAAGACGGGACTTTTCGTTATTACGATTTCCCGCCCGAAGAGTATTATGACGGGACTTATTCTTATGATGAAGCGTCGGGAGTGTTGGTGACGGACGACGGGATCGAAAAACAGAGCTGCCGGGCCGAAATAACCGTTTCGGAGATGAAATGGATTTATGATGAAGGCAATGATGAGATGCTTGTCGAATATTATACGCGCAAGTAACGGTTTTTGTTGGTGCGCTTAAAAAAAGAGGCGTTGTTTATTGTTGTTCTCCGATGTAAAAAAGATGCGGGGACCGGATTTATCCGGTCCCCGCATCTTAACATGTCCCTTGCCGATACCAATCGATACGGTATTTTTGTTTTGCACTCGCTTTGCGGAGCCTGGGTAGATTTGTTTTGCGGGAAAGCTATTTCTCTTTCGGTTCGACAACCAGTTCTTTGGCCCGTCGGAGCGCCGCATTGATATTCGGGCAGATGTTTTCCTCGCCCAGCAGGGAGTAGAATCCCGCTTTGTGCAGGACTTCGTGTACTTTGGGATTGACGCCCGAAAGGATGATGCGGGTATTTTCCTGTTGCGATATGCGGCAGAGGTTCGTGAGGTTATGGATGCCCGTCGAGTCGATGAAGGGGACCTTTCGCATACGGATGATCCGCACCTGTGCGTGGTCGCCGAGCTGCACCATCTGTTCCTCGAATTTGTTGGCGATGCCGAAGAAGTAGGGACCGTCGATTTCATATACTTCGACGCCTCGGGGGATGATGAGGTGCTCTTCGTGCGACTCGAGGTCCGACTCCTTACCGGGGTCTATTTCGTTGCGGATGACCGAGATGTCGGTAGTTTCCATCACGCGCCGCATGAAGAGCAGGCAGGCGAGTACCAGTCCGACTTCGATGGCCACCGTCAGGTCGATGATGACCGTCAGCAGGAAGGTGACCAACAGCACCGCGACATCCGAGCGGGGATTCTTCATCAGAGCCCGGAACGTGCGCCATTCGCTCATGTTGTACGATACCACTACCAGCACGCCTGCCAGGCAGGCCATTGGGATATATTGCGCCAGCGGCATCAGGAACAGGAAGATCAGCAGCAGTACGACGGCATGGATGACGCCTGCGACCGGCGTGCGGCCGCCGTTGTTGATATTGGTCATCGTGCGGGCGATGGCTCCGGTGGCGGGAATGCCGCCGAACAGAGGCGTCACCACGTTGGCGATACCTTGGGCCACGAGTTCCTGGTTGGAGTTGTGCTTGTCCCCCGTCACGCCGTCGGCGACCGTTGCCGACAGCAGCGATTCGATGGCGCCCAGTACGGCGATGGTGATAGCTGCGGGCAGCAGTCCTTTCATCCCTTCCCATGAGAGGGCGGGGATGACCGCGTCGGGCAGTTGGGAGTTGATCGTGAATCGGTCGCCGATGGTTTCGACGGAGTCGATTCCGGCGTAGCGTTTCAGCAGATAGACGGCCAGCGTCATAACGACGATAGCGATCAGCGAACCGGGTATCTTTTTCGAGAAGCGGGGCGTGAGGGCGATGATGGCGACGCTGATAACGCCTACGGCCGTTGCCCAGAGGTCGATCGTCCCGAAATTCTGGAAGTAGACCATCCACTTCCCGGCGAAGTCGCCCGGCATTTCGGGGGTCGTGAGGCCGAACAGATCCTTGATCTGCGTGGTGAAGATCGTCACGGCGATACCGCTGGTGAAACCGACGACGATCGGGTAGGGAATGAATTTGATGATCGTCCCCAGGCGGAAGAGTCCCAGCAGGATCAGGAATACGCCCGCCATGATCGTGGCGACGGTCAGTCCCTCGATGCCGTACTGTTGGATGATGCCATAGACGATCACGATGAATGCACCTGTGGGGCCGCCGATCTGTACGCGACTGCCGCCGAGCGCCGATGTGAGGAAGCCGGCGATGATGGCCGTGATGATGCCTTTTTCCGGTGAAACGCCCGATGCGATGCCGAAGGCGATCGCCAGCGGCAGGGCCACGATGCCGACGATGATGCCGGCCATGAGGTCGGCGGTGAATTTCTCCCGGGAGTAGTGCTTCAGGGATGTGAGAAGTGCGGGTCTGAATTCGATCATCTCCGAATTTTTATTTTAAGGTTAATTTTAAGGTTGAAAAATGGTGGCGCAAAGGTAGTGAAAATGAGGGGAGGATAAAACAAACGGCTTCGTTTTTTATACCGCATGTATTCTGTTCATTGCGGAAATAAAAGACTATTATTCATATTTTCATTGTGTTACGTCTTTTTAGATTGGATTGGGAGCAGATCGATTCGTGTGTCTGCGCCGTATAAAAAGCCGGGGCGGACGATTTCCGTTTAAGAGTCTGTTTTGAATTTTATAAATGAGTTAGACATTGGCCGAGAGAAAATGTTTCGGCTTTTTTGAACCTCTTTTCTGCATCTTCTTTCAGCAGGTGCTGAAAATAGTTCGCTATTTACGCAACCTCCCCAAAAGAATCTACTCGAAAACAGCTTTCAAATAATCTCTACATAAAATTCGAGCAGGTTCTAAAAATTGAGATAGGGGAAAATGAGCACCTTTCGGCATGCAATACCGGAAGGTGTCATACGGATTTTGTACTTTTATCGAACGTTATTTTTTCAGTTTCGCCAACTGTTTTTTCAGGCTGAAACGGTCGAATTCGTCGATAAGGTTCGTCATCAGCTCTTTCACGCTCTCGATCTTTTCGGCTCGCCAGGCATTGACGCCGGCGAAAGCGTATCCTGCCGACAGGTTGCCTTTGAAGGCGTTGTAGAGGGCCATGATGATGCAGTAGGGGCTGTGGGTTACGTCGCAGGTCTTGATACAGTTGAACGGACAGCTTTTGGGCTGTTTCAACCCTTGTTTCACCCGTTCCAGGAAAGAGTTGTGGATGGCCCGCCCCGGCATACCCACCGGACTTTGGATGATCTCTATGTCCTGTTGAGAGGCTTCGATGTAACTCCGCTTGAACTCCGTCGAGGCGTCGCACTCCTCCGTGGTGACGAAGCGCGTGCCCATCTGGACACCGTCGGCGCCCAGCTCCATGATGCGATAAATGTCTTCGCCCGTGTAGATGCCGCCTGCTGCGATGACCGGGATGTGCGTGTCGTGCGCCGTGCCGAAACGACGGACTTCCGAAACGATTTCGGGCAGCAGCCGCTCCAGCGAGAAGTGTTCGTCGGTGATCTGTTCCGGCTTGTAGCCCAGGTGTCCGCCGGCCTTGGGTCCCTCGACCACGATCGCGTCGGGAACGTATTTGTAGTTGGCGAGCCATTTCTCGCAGATGAGCTTGGCGGCTCGGGCCGACGAAACGATCGGAGCCAACTTCGTCTTGCTGCCTTTGGTCAGGAACGACGGCAGGTTGAGGGGCATACCGGCCCCCGAGAAGATGATGTCGGCCTTCTCTGCGATGGCCGTTCTGACCATGTCTGCGAAGTTGGACATGGCCACCATGACATTGACGCCGATGATACCTTTGGTCTTTTCACGGGCTTTGCGCAGCTCTTCGCGCAGGCCCCAGATGCTTGCCGTATTGTAGTCTTTGGAGTGTTCCCGGTAGATGACGCCCAGTCCGGCCGAGGAGATCACTCCCACACCGCCTTGGTTGGCTACGGCCGATGCGAGTCCCGAGAGGGAGATGCCTACGCCCATACCGCCCTGAATGATGGGAAGACGGGCCAGCAGATCGCCGATTTTCAATGTTTTCATAGTTAAAGTTGCTTTGAATTTATATTTTTCCTTTCTCTCCGTACGTCGTGCCCGCCGATCGTGTCGTATCGTTTGTCGATTCGGCTTTTTCGTAAGTTTCTCCTTGAGCGGATGTTTCGATCGGTTTCAGGTTTTCCCGAAAGGCGGCTCTGTGCGGGGAGAGTGGAGCTTTTTGTAAGTTTTGGATCCCGGGTGCCCGTAAAAATATTGTATGTAGGGTCGGGACAGTTTGTATTTCTGTTATTGTTCCGCTGTCGGTGCGACGGTCAGTTCGAGCTCCTCGAGCCGTGCCACGGGTGCGATGTCCAGGGTTGCGATATTGCCGTTCATGTAGCGGTAGTATCCTGCCAGGGCGATCATCGCGGCGTTGTCGGTCGTGAACTTGAATTCGGGCAGGAAGGTGCGCCATCCCCGTTTCCTTCCCTCCTCCGTGATGCCGTTGCGGAGCCCTGAATTGGCCGATACGCCGCCTGCGATGGCGATGTCGCGGATCCCGTACTCCTTGGAGGCTTTTACGAGCTTGTCGAGCAGAATTTCCACGATGGTCGTCTGCAGCGAGGCGCAGAGGTCGGCTTTGTTTTTCTCGATGAAATTCGGATCTTCGGCCATTTCGTCCCGCAACGTATAGAGGAACGAGGTTTTGAGTCCCGAGAACGAGTAGTCGAAACCCTCGATGCGGGGTTTGGCGAAGCGGAACGCGTGCGGATCGCCCTCCTTGGCCAGTTTGTCGATCACCGGCCCGCCCGGATAGGGCAGCCCCATGACTTTGGCGCACTTGTCGAACGCTTCGCCCGCCGCGTCGTCGATCGTCGTGCCGACGATCTGCATGTCGAGCGGACCGTCCACTTTTACGATTTGGGTATGTCCTCCGCTGACCAGCAGGCAGAGGAACGGAAAGTCGGGGTGCGGAAGCTGTCGGTCGGGCAGGTCCAGAAAGTGGGAGAGGATGTGCCCCTGCAGATGATTGACCTCCACCAGCGGAATGTCGTGGGAGATCGAGAGTCCTTTGGCGAACGATACGCCCACCAGAAGCGATCCCAGCAGACCGGGGCCGCGCGTGAAAGCGATCGCGTCGATCTTGTCGATCGTCACGCCGGCCTCTTTCAGGGCCGTATCGACTACCGGGACGATATTTTGCTGGTGGGCCCGGGATGCTAGTTCCGGGATCACGCCGCCGTATTTCTGATGCACGGCCTGCGAAGCGATTACGTTCGACAGGAGTGTCCGGTCGCGGATGACTGCGGCCGAAGTGTCGTCGCAGGAGGATTCTATGCCTAAAATGGTGATGTCCATGTGGTTTTTGTGTGGCAAAAAAAACTTTACAAAGATAGTGAAAGCCGATAGAAAATGGGAACGAGTTCCCATTTTTTCGAGGCGCATCCTATCCAAGACTATGTCAAAGATACGAATAAGCCGAGCGCAAAAGCAAATTTATTGTGTTTTGCCGAGGCGGAGTATCTAAATGAAAACAAAGATACGGAATAAAATCCGAAATGATTCGCCGATGTCCGTATTTATTATCGGGCGGTGGCCGATGCCGGGTCTTTGTTCGGGTTTCGGAAAAGCGTCGGAACATGATTGGCAGCAGGTTTGCGGTTCCGTGTCGTATCGGACGCGGATTTTTGCCGGTTGTGGCGGCAAGTTCTTCGAACGGTGACTTTTAACGATAAATATCCGGTCTGCCGGATGTTAAATCCCGAAATTTGCTTAAATTTGCAATTTATTAAAAACGGTTTTGTCGGATAATGCGCAGGATAGTGAACATACTGGCCAAGATGGTGTCGGCGATCGTGCTGGCGCTGATCTTTCTGCCTCTGTTGGTCGCCCTGTTGTTCGAGATTCCTGCCGCTCAGAATTTCGTCGCTCGGGAGGCGACGGAAATAATCTCCCGCAAGCTCGGTACCCGCATCAGTATTGACCGGGTGGATATCGGCTTGTTTTACCGCGTTTCGCTCGACGGATTCTATGTCGAGGATTTCCAACGGGATACGTTGCTTTATGCCGGCCGTCTGGATGCCCGGATCAAGAGCCTCGGCCTGTTCGGGGGAGGGCTCGTTTTCAGCCGGGCCGAATTGTCGGACGCCCGTTTTTGCCTGCGCGAAACTCCCGACGGGGAGATGAACATCAAGCAGGTGGTCGATAAACTCTCCAAAAAGGACAAGGCCCGGGCGGAGGGAAAATTCAGGCTGGAGATCGAGCGCCTGGAAACGGAGGGGCTGGATTTCTGCATGGAACGGCTGGAGCACCGCAATCCGTCGTACGGAGTGGATTTCGCCGATATGCACCTGATCGACATTCGGGCCGAACTGAAGAATTTCACCATTGACGGTCCGGTGATCCATACCGACATCGGGCGTTTGGCGATGCGCGAGCGCAGCGGATTTGTAGTCGAAGACCTGGCGGGCTGTCTTTGTATCGCCAACGGCTGTATCGATATCCGGGAGGGACACATCCGGACGGCGAAGTCGAATATCGAGTTGCCTTCGCTTTCGTTGATCGGATTGGATTGGGCTCTTTACAAGAATTTCGTCGAGGAGGTGGACGTTACGGCGCAGGTCGTCAATACGACGCTGTCGTCCGACGACATCGCCTATTTCTCGCCCAAAATGAAGGATTGGCACCTGACGCTGACCGACGTGAACGCTGATGTGAGCGGCCCTGTGGCCGATATGTCGGGATCGCTGCGCTCGGTCCGCACGGGAGCCGACACGAAACTGTCGGTCGATTTTGCGGCGCAGGGACTGCCCGATGTCGGAAAGGGGCATTTTAAGGCCGACATTTCCGAACTGACGACTTCGGCGGCGGATGTCGATCGGCTGGCGGCTGCCCTCACAGGCAAGAATTTGCCCGACGAGGTGCTGCGTATTGCAAAAAATGCGGGCAAAATCGGTCTTACCGGCAAATTCGACGGAACGCTCACGGCCTTTGCTGCGGATGCTGCGCTGGCGACCGAGATCGGCGGTGCGACCTGCCGGTTGCAGGTGAGCTCGCTGCGCGACGGCTGTCGCGGTGTGCTGGGCGACGTGAAAACGTCCAGTCTGCAACTGGGCGAGTTGCTGGAAAACGATCTGCTCGGTCCCCTCTCTCTGAATGTGCATGTAAACGGCGAACTCAGCTCGGAACACTCCGACGCCGAAGTGTCGGGCGAGATCCTGCGACTGGGGATCAACGGATACGATTACGATTCGCTCCGTATGAAGGGGCACCTGGTGAACCGGGAGTTCAACGGACTGATCGAAGCCCGGGACAGGAACCTGCGGTTCGATTTCAGAGGCCTGCTAGACCTGAACGACGAGCGGATGCCTCGCTATGATTTCGCGCTGGACCTTGAGGAGGCGAATCTGGCGGCTTTGGGGATCAATCGCCGCGATTCGGTGTCGGTGCTTGCCGCCCGGATCGCTGCGCGTGCCGTCGGCCGTACGCTCGACGACCTGAACGGAATAATCTTCGTCCGTGATGTATCCTATCGTTATAACGACCGCGAACTCGCGGCCGACAGCGTTGTGATCGTGGGGCGGAACAGCTTGTCGGACAAGTTTATTCGTCTGCGTTCCGATTTTGTCGATGCCGACTACGAGGGGAAGACCTCCTATAAAGAAGTATTCACCTATCTGCAACAGCGTTTCCGCGATTACGTTCCGATGCTCGACGGCGGTCCCGGCTGGCAGGCGCAGCATCCCGATACGGTAGAGTTGGCCGACGGATATTCCCAACTTACGGTCAATGTCCGGAAGATCAATCCGCTGGTCAATGCCGTCTCTTCCGGGCTGCAGATCGCGGATGGGTCGCGGTTGCAGCTGCGAATCAATCCGGCGAACGACAAACTTTCGTTCGAAGCGGCTTCGGATTATATCGAGCGGGGCCGAATGTTGGTGACGCGTCTGAATCTGGATGCTCATAACCGGGGCGACTCGCTCGTTTTCGCGGCTTCGACCGAGGATCTTTATCTGAATGGCTTCCATATGAGCCGTGTCGGAATGAGCGGCGGTGCCAAGGATAACAAGCTGGAACTAATCACCGATTTCGCGGATACCCTCGACGATGTTTCCGGTCGGATCGGATTCCGTTCGGAATTCGCTCACGGGCGCGGGCCGGCAGGTAAGGGAATCGATCTCCGGTTGACTCCTTCGTACATCAGCCGGGGAGAAAAGACGTGGAATATCTATACGGACGGTATCACGGCGGATACGTCGCGGATACGCATCGATCGTTTCCGAATGGTCAATGCCGGACAGCAACTGCTGCTCGACGGCGTCGCGTCGCGCCGTTTGCAGGATTCGGTGCAATTAACGCTGCATAATTTCGAGCTGGCGCCTTTCTCGCAATTCACCTCCTCGATGGGCTACCGTGTGGACGGTCGTACCAATGGCTCTGCGACGATGAAAGCGGTACTCGGGGCGGGTGAGGTGCAGGCCGATATCGTCGTGGACAGTATTTCGATCAACGATCTCGCCGTTCCGGCGATCTGGCTGCGCTCCCGGTGGGATTTCGTACAAAACCGTGCGGGTATTCTGGTGCAGCAGCGGGAAAATCTCGATACCCTCGTCCGGGGCTTTTACGCCCCTTCGCAAAAGCGTTATTATGCCCGGGCTACCCTCGATTCGGTAGAACTCTCGGCGCTCGATCCTTTGCTGAAGGGGGTGATCGAGAAGACGGGCGGCAATGCCGACGTCGATATCGCCCTGCGCGGCAGCGGCAAGGAGGCGACTCTTTCCGGACAGATCGCCGTGCGTGATTTCACCACGACGGTGGACTTCACGCAGGTGACTTATACGATGCCCCGGGCCGTGATCGAAGTTAGGAACAACCATTTGACCGCCGAAGGCGTGCCGCTGTACGATCCGGAGAAGAACGAGGGCCTTTTCTCGATCGACCTCAATCTGGAACATTTGTC
>ENA-ORCN01001823-ORCN01001823.1-human-gut-metagenome-genome-assembly--contig:-NODE-1823-length-13163-cov-4.309033_pt1 | contig 13163 bp, 10 predicted proteins | sample MGYA00242984_ERZ507984 | MGnify/ENA primary metagenome ERZ507984 (study PRJEB26167, sample SAMN06115395) | human gut metagenome | host: Homo sapiens | place: China:Hubei | collected 2016-05-19... | reverse complement strand
AGGTGTCCTCGGTGGCGCACCATCCTTCGACCTTGTCGCCCACCACGGGCGTCAGGTGGTTGAAATCGGCCAACACGCCGTATACCGCCCGGGCGGGATGCAGGATTTGTACGTGTTTGCTTTCGTATCTTTCCATTGTTTGGGGTAAAGTTAAGTAAGTTGGTACCGGGACCGTGCTACTGCGCAAAACGGACCGGACAACGGACAAACGGCTGCGGGATGCGGATTATTTTTTCCACGAAGCCGGATCGCGCCTCCACTCTTTGAGCGTTTCCAGCTCGTCGGCGTGTACATAACCCTGTTCGATGGCCATTTCGATCATCGTGTTGTAGTTGCTCAGCGTATCGAGCCGCACGCCCGCCTCGGCGAAATTCTTCTCGGCGGCGGGGAAGCCGTAAGTGAAAATCGCCACCATGCCGAGCACTTCGCAGCCGGCTTTCTGTAACGCTTCGACGGCGCTAAGGCTGCTGCCCCCGGTCGAGACGAGGTCCTCGATCACGACTACCTTCGCACCGGGCTTCACCTCGCCTTCGACCTGATTGGTCAGGCCGTGCGATTTGGGTGCGCTGCGCACATAGATACAAGGTTTGCCCATCTTCTCGGCTACCAGCGCCCCGTGGGCGATCGCTCCGGTCGCGACGCCGGCCAGTACCTCGGCCTGCGGGTATTTTTCGGCGATCAGCGCGGCGAATGCCTCGTATACCTGTTTGCGCACGGCGGGGTAGGAGAGTATCTTGCGGTTGTCGCAGTAGATCGGCGAGTACCAGCCTGAGGCCCACGTAAAATGATTTGTCGGATTTAATTTAATTGCCTTAATTTGCAACAGGCTTCCGGCGATCTGTTTGGCGGAATCGTTCATTTTCGTGCTATGTATAAAGTTTATATCGAAGACAACGTTGTGGTTTTCTCGGTACGGCCGGTTGGGGATCCTTCGTTCGTCACCTTGTTGCAAAAAGCTCAGAATATCAAACGCCTTGCGGTGGTTTCTGACTATATCGAACAAGTTTTCGCCGATTTCTGCGCCTCGCAGCGCTTTATCGAGGCGGGCGGCGGCGTGACGGCCGATCCGCAGGGTAACCTGCTGCTGATCTTTCGTAACGGACGTTGGGACCTGCCCAAAGGCAAACTCGAACCGGGCGAACGGATCGAGGATTGCGCCGTGCGCGAGGTGGGCGAGGAGTGCGGCCTGTCGGGCCTGCAGCTCGGGGCTTTCGTTGCGCACACCTACCATTGTTACCGGATGCATGGCGAGTGGGTCGTGGTACCGCATGCGTTACGGCGGTTCGCAGCGTCCGCAGCCGCAGACGGTCGAGGGAATTACCGAAGCGGTATGGGTGCCGCAGGCGGAACTGACTCCGAAACTGGAGAACACCTATTTCACGATCCGGGACGTATTGACTGCCGCCGGATACGTGAAATAAAACCGGACACGGTCCTCAGACCGCATGTTCGGTGATGAGAACAGCCGGACGGAGATACCGAAAGAACGTTCTTTTTTACTCCCTATGCGATCCTTTTCGTTGCTATAAAGGCAATAGAGCTTTTGAAGGTTGCGTTTAAGGGGTACGAAACATAACCGAACCGAATAAAACCTCATAACAGATGAAGAAAACGACAACCCTGCTGCTGGCGGGAGCCGTTGCGGCGCTTACGGTCGCGTGCGGCGACGGCGCAGGCAAAAAATCAGCCCCGATGAAGATTGACAACTCGTTGACCGAAGCCGAAAAGAGCGCCGGTATCCTTACTCCCGAAGTGATGTGGAAGATGGGGCGCGTGGGCGGTTCCGTGGTGTCGCCCGACGGCGAAACCGTCCTCTATACGGTGAGCGATTACAGCATGAAAGACGATAAGAGCAGTACGCACATGCCGACCGCCGGCGGGGAAGCCGTGCAGATCACCGACGGTGCGGGCAAAGAGTCGTCGATCCAGTGGGGCGACGACGGCAGCCGCATCTACTTCCTTTCGACGCGAAGCGGCGAGGCGCAGCTGTGGAGCGCCGCTCCCGACGGCAGCGACCTGCGCCAGCTTTCGGCCATCGAGGGCGGTATCGAAGGGTACGGCCTTTCGCCCAAAGGCGACAAAGTGTATTACATCAAGCGTGTCCAGGTCGAAAAACGCAAGTCGTCGGAGGTCTTCCCCGACCTGCCCGACTCGAAGGCGCTGATCTACGACGACCTGATGGCGCGTCACTGGGATTACTGGGACGACGGCAGTTACCTGCACCTGTTCGTTGCCGAGATGAAAGACGGCCGGGTGGCCGAGGGGGTGGACATCATGCCGGGCGAGCCGTGGGATGCGCCGATGGCGCCCTATTTCGATGCGGCCGAGATCGCGTGGAACAACGCGGGCACCCAACTGGCCTACACCTGCAAGAAGATGAAGGGCAAGCAGTACGCGCTCAGCACCAATTCCGACATTTATATTTACGATCTTACTGCAGGGACGACCGTCAATATCACGGAAGGGATGATGGGTTACGACAAATATCCCCGCTTTTCCCCGGATGACAGCATGGTGGCTTTTACCAGCATGGAGCGCGACGGTAACGAGTCGGACAAAGACCGCCTGTTCATCGCCGTGCTCGCCACGGGCGAGAAGAAGTATCTGACAAAGGATTTCGATTACAATGCGGGCAATGTGACCTGGGACGGCAACGACAAGCTTTGGTTCCTCTCGCCGATCCGTGCGACCTACCAGCTTTGCAAAGTGGGGACCGACGGTTCGCCGGTGGAGGTGGTCACCAGCGGCGCGCACGACCTGAACGCCTTTACGATGGGCGGGGGCAAACTCGTGGCCGAACTGACGACGCTCAGCACGCCTTCCGAACTGTTCGCCGTGAACCTGACCGACGGTATGCTTTCACAGCTGACCAATACGAACAAGGAGATTTACGACAATATCCGGATGGGCGAAGTGCGCGAGCGCTGGGTCAAGACCACCGACGGCAAACAGATGCTGACGTGGGTAATCCTGCCCCCCGATTTCGATTCGACCAAAACCTATCCTGTGCTGCTTTACTGCCAGGGCGGTCCGCAGAGTGTCGTGAGCCAGCGCTGGAGTTTCCGCTGGAATTTCCAGCTGATGGCTGCGCAGGGCTATATCGTCGTGGCGCCGAACCGGCGCGGGCTGCCGTCGTTCGGGCAGGAGTGGCTCGACCAGATCTCGGGTGATTACAGCGGCCAGAACATTCGCGATTACCTCAGTGCGATCGACGACGTGGCGCGCGAACCGTGGGCCGACGAGACCCGGATGGGCTGCGTGGGCGCCAGCTACGGCGGCTATTCGGTCTACTTCCTGGCCGGCAACCACCAGAAACGTTTCAAAGCGTTCATCGCGCACTGCGGCATGTTCAACTTCGAAAGCATGTATTGCGGTACCGAGGAACTGTGGTTCCCGAACAACGACCTCGGCGGTTCGTACTGGAGCGACAGTCCGGTGGCGAAACGTTCGTATGCCAACTCTCCGCACAAGTTCGTGAAGAACTGGGACACGCCGATACTGATCTTCTCCGGGCTCAACGATTTCCGGATTCCGTACACCGAAAATCTGCAGGCGTATACGGCTGCGCAATTGATGGGTGTCCCGGCGCGGCTCGTCGCATTCGAAAACGAGGCGCACCAGGTGTTCAAACCGCAGAACTCGCTGGTTTGGCAGCGCGAATTTTTCGGCTGGCTCGACAAGTATGTAAAGAATCCCGCCGCAGGGCTGGCTCCCGAGGCGAAACGATAATCGTGTTATGGATTCAGGGCGGCATAATTGCTGCTCGGAACCGCAATCGTGGAAGGGGTATTTTCTATGCACGGGGAGATGTATCAGGCTTGTTCCATTCTGGTTGCGGCGCAGCAGGCGTTGCGAACGGGTGCTCCTTTCATGTATGAAGCGCCGCAGTATGAGAGCAGCACTGTATTCCATTTTCGGTCCCGGAGTTGGCTCAGGGGGTCTAAAACATATTTAGTCGGGAACGTGTCCGAATGGTTCGGTCGTTGCCAGACCAAAGGGCTTTCCGATGTGCAGTATCTTACCGATACGATGCCCGATAACCGGGATTTGCTCGGATTTGCAAATGCGTCTCCGAACCTGTTGGCCTGTTTTTTCCGCAACGGGCGGGTCAGACTTTTCGGTTCCTGTTGGCTGTTCGACCCGCAGTCACGGGGATGGAATGTCGTCTACATGGAGGCCCGGAAATCCGGGATATTCAAACGTAAGTTAGCATGGGAAGATAACACCGAGAATTTCCGGCAGGCCTTGGTCCGGATCGAGGCGTTCGCCCGGCAGATCGGGTGTGATGATTTCGCGGAGATTTTCTTTCGGGCACAGGCCGTTTTGGACGGAGAGGCTGCCGGAGGTCCCGAACCGTCCCTTGCATTGCCGGAGCATAACCGGCGCTTGTTCGAAGCCGCCGGAGTGGCGGATGTTTTCGGAGGGATGGGATCGTGGAATGATTCGCCGGCGGGTATCGCTGAGGAGCAGGGGCAGAAAGAGTGCTACGATAAGTTGTCGCAAGAACTGTTGCAGCAAATTCGGAGTGCCGTGCTTTATGCCGTCAATGAATGGTAGCGCTAGCAATGTCAAAGTACAAAACAAGAGAGGGAGTTAATTAACTCCCTCTCTTGTTAGTTGCATAGTTTTATAGTATGACCAGGGGATACCTGGATTACTTTGTGTTTAAATTTCAAGTCTGCCAGACCTGGTTTACGATATTTAGTCGATATTCGGGTTCAGCGCATGCCACTCCTTCACGGGGGGCAGTACGCCCATTGCGATCACTTCGTCGCGCAACTGGCAGAGGTGTTTGTAGCTCTCCTCGAGTGTTTTCATCTCCTCTGCCGAGCCTTTGACAGCGTTGTAATGTACGCCGTCTTTGGTGATCGAAGTCTCCATGGCCATCATGATGTGGTCGAACCCTTCGGAGTGGACATAAACTCCGGCAGGCCAGCGGAACGCCTCTCCGCCCATGGCTGCTGCGATCATTTCGATCGAGAGGTAGGCCGGGCTCTGGAACGACGAGCGGCCGCGCAGGTCGATGATATGCTTGCCGCCCTGTATCACCCGCTGGCGCAGCGCTTCCCAGTCGCCAGCGGGAATCTGCGTACCGATCAGCTCGGAGAGTTTCTTGCCGTGGAGTTCGGTCGTCGAGGCGAAGACGGCCATCTGTTCCCCGTGGCCTCCATAGGTACGGCAGTTCTTGACTTCCGAGGCGGGCATGCTGAAATATTTGGCCAGCTCGCTTCTCAGGCGCGTGCTGTCGAGTGCCGCGAGCGTCGAAACCTGCGTCGGCTTGAGGCCCGAATAGAGCAGCGTAATAAGGCCTGTGATGTCGGCCGGGTTGAAGATCACCACCACATGCTTTACGTCGGGGCAGTAGGTTTTGATGTCCTTGCCGAGCTGCTCTGCGATCTGTGCATTGCCCTTGAGCAGGTCTTCGCGCGTCATGCCGGCCTTGCGGGCCGCACCGCCCGACGAGACGATGTATTTCGCATCCTTGAATGCTTCTGCGATATCCGAGGTGAAGGTGAGGTTCACATTTTCGAAGCCGCAGTGGAACAGCTCTTCGGCGACGCCTTCGAGGGCCGGTGCGAACGGGTCGTAGAGACAGATGTTCGGGGTGAGGCGCATCATCATTGCGGTCTGCGCCATGTTCGAACCGATCATGCCGGCGGCGCCCACGATGGTCAGTTTTTCTTCGGTCAGGAATTTCATGTTGGTTCTGTTATTTTGATTAAACGATTTGTCCGTCTGTTTCCGGCAGCGAAGATAGTGACCCGCAGGCCGCCGCGTTTATCAGAAATGGTAATCTGCGATAAAGCGCGGTTATACCCTTGTGTTCTCCCCGTTTCCGGGAGGCCCGGGCGAAACCACTGTCCCGGACATTTTCCGTTTACGCCGGGTGCCGCTGCCGGTACGATGCGAACCGTTAATTCACCGACGGCAGGAACGAATAGTTTTTCGAATAGCGCATCATCTGGTCCGGATAGTCTTCGGTGTATTCGACCGTGACGTCGACGATCTCGCCGTTCTCCATAACAGGTTTGTAGACCGGATTGACGAATCCGCTGAACGGTTCGATATGCAGTTTCCCGTAGCGTGCGAGTACTTCGTCGTGCAGTTTTTGATCCACTTTCACGCCGTAATTCTCGACGAGCGCCTTGCCGGCGGCATAGTCGCCTTCGCTCTTGATGCGCTGGATTTCATGCAACATATCGCCGAACAGGCCGCGCAACTTTTCGTAGTCGGTAATCTCGATGTAGGTCTTGCCGTCGCGCTCCACCTTTTTGATGACGGCTTCGCCGCCGCCCTGCTGCCCTTTTTCATAGCACCACATCGCGATCAGCATCCGGTTGCGCATATGCGCCTCTTCGACGTCCTTGCCCGGTTGGATGCGGGCCAGTTGCGTCATCATACCGTTGAGGATATAACGCAAATACTGTGCCTTGGCTACGTCGAACGACGAAACGAGTCCGAGCTCGGCCAGCTTCGGGTCGCCGAGGTAGTAGAGGGCGAAAAGGTCTGCGCGGGCCTCTTCGAGCGTCGAACCGTAATTTTTCAGTGCATCGGTCTTCACGCCCGGAGCCAGCTGGCCCGAACCGTGGCCGAGACATTCGTGCAGGTCGGTATGCAGATCGTCGCCCAGCGAACCGTATTTTTTCTGGAGCTCGATGTCGGCCGGGTCGGGGATGAACTCTTCGAGGAAGCCGTTGCCTTTGGCCGCCTCGGTGTAAGCGTGCGTAATGTTCTGGATCGTCACCGATTTGGAACCGTAGTCTTTGCGGATCCAGTCGGCATTGGGCAGGTTGATGCCGATCGGGGTGGCCGGGAAGCAATCGCCGCCGAGCATCGTGGCGGTGATGACCTTCGCGGATACGCCCTTCACCTTCTCTTTGCGGTATTTCGGGTCGATCGGCGAGTGGTCCTCAAACCATTGCGCCTCGGCGCTGATCGTTTCGGTGCGTCGCGTCGCCTCCTCGTCGCGGAAGTTCACGAGGCTTTCCCATGAGGCGCGGTAGCCCAGCGGGTCTCCGTACGTTTCGATGAAGCCGTTGACGAAATCGACTTTCGAGAGTGTGTCCTGCACCCAGGAGATACTATAGGTGTCGAATTGCGAAAGGTCGCCCGAACGGTAATAGCCGATCAGTTCGTCGATCGTCCGTTTCTGTGCTCCTTTAGCCACTCCGGAGGCCTGCTCGAGCCAGTAAACGATCTTCTCGATCGCGGACGAGTACATGCCGTCCACTTTCCACACTTTTTCCACCAGCTTGCCGTCCTCTTTGACCAGCTTGCTGTTCAGGCCGTATGAAATGGGGGTGCTGTCGCGGTGGTCGATCAGTTTGCCATAATAGGCTTCCACCTCTTTTTGCGTCACGCCTTCGTAATAGTTGTTGGCCGAGGTGGCGATCATATCCTCTCCGGCAGCCTGGTTCGTCCGTTTGGGGAAGAGCCCCGGGTCGAACATCACCGGCTTGATCTCGGCCACGACGGCCGCAACGGACGGTGTGAAGTCCTGCGGAAAATATTCGGCGGGTGTGCCGGCGACCAGTTCGTCGAAGTAGCTTTCGGAAAATTCGGGCAGGAACTTGTCGAGCGAATAGTGGTGGTGTATGCCGTTGGCGAACCACACTTTCTTCAGGTATTTTTCGAATTTCCCGAAATCCTCGCTCGTGCGGTCGCCCGTGTAGCCCTGCTCGATCGCTTCGAGCGTGCGGCGGATGCGCAGGTTGTAGCGGCCGTTTTGGTCGAAAAAGATATCGCGTCCGCAGAGTGCGGCTTGGTTCAGGTAATAGATCAGCTTTTTCTCCTCCAACGAGAGGGTGTCGAAGCCCGGTACCTGGTAGCGCAGCACTTTGATGTCGTCGAAACGGTCCACTACCCAGTTGAACTTCTCTTCGGCCCGGGGCTTGGTTTTGCAGGCGTTCATGCCTGCCGCGAGGGTTATCATCATGGTCAGAATAACGGTATTTTTCATCGGATTCACAGGTTCGGTTGTTCACAAAGGTATTATTTTTGGGCGAAAAATGTTGGATAAATCTAAATCTAATTTCTACCTTTGCGGAACCCTTTCGGGGGCTATTAAAAACTAAAGCGATCGATCCGATGCAGGTTTTCAACAGGGGTGCCGAACTCTCCGCCGCCTTGGGTAATGAAAAGGTACTCACCGGCTTCGTTCCTACGATGGGCGCGCTGCACGAGGGGCACGTTTCGTTGGTCGAACGCTGCCGCCGCGAGTGCCGTCGGGTGGTGGTGAGCGTCTTCGTCAATCCCACGCAATTTAATGATCCGGCCGATTTGCGCAGTTATCCGCGCAATCTGGAAGCCGACCTGAAGCTGCTCGAGGCAGCCGGCGCCGACTTCGTTTATGCCCCTTCGGTCGAGGATGTCTATCCCGAGCCCGATACGCGGCAGTTCGATTTCGGACAGACCGACAAGGTGATGGAGGGCGCGCACCGTCCGGGCCATTTCAACGGTGTGGCGCAGGTGGTGAGCCGCCTGTTCGCGATCGTGCAGCCCGATAAGGCTTATTTCGGCGAGAAGGATTTTCAGCAGATCGCGGTGATCCGGGCCATGGTACGCCAGTTGCAGATTCCGGTTCAGATCGTGCCGTGCCCGATCGTACGGGGGGCGGACGGTCTGGCGCTCAGTTCGCGCAATGCGCTGTTGACGGCGGAACACCGTGCTGCGGCACCGCAGATTTATGCGGCCCTGAAAGCGGGTGTCGAATTTTCGCGTACGGCGACGGTGGCCCAGACCGAGAGGTGCGTTACCGAGCGGATCGACAGCGAGCCGCTGCTGAAAGTGGAATATTTCCAGATCGTCGATGCCGATACATTGCTGCCGCTGGACCAGTGGCGGGAGGGTGTCGCGACGCGGGGCTGTGCGGCCGTGCAGGCCGGTGCCGTGAGGCTGATCGATAATGTGGGCGGTTACGGCCCCTACGATAAATAATCGAAATTTTGCAGACATGCAGATAGAGGTATTGAAATCGAAAATTCATCGGGTGACCATCACGCAGGCCAACTTGGACTATGTGGGGAGCATCACGATCGATGAAGACCTGCTCGACGCGGCGAATATGATCGCGGGCGAAAAAGTGCAGATCGTCAACGTCAACAACGGCGAACGTCTCGAGACTTATATCATTAAGGGGGAGCGCGGCAGCGGCGCGGTTTGCCTGAACGGTCCCGCCGCGCGCAGGTGCGTGGTGGGTGACGTGGTGATTATCATTTCGTACGCGCTGCTCGACTTCGAGGAGGCCAAGGGCTTCAAACCCTGGGTGGTCTTTCCTGATACGGCGACCAACAAACTGGTGCGGTAATTCGTTCCGGTGCGGTCCGCAGGGTTTTCTTGCCAGAGGACGGACAGCAACGGGCGAAACGAGGTCCGAGCGGCCCGGAAACGGCAACCGTCGAAACACGAAACAGGAGCGCTCCCGGGAGGGAGCGCTTTTTTGTTTGATATTCCTGCGGCAGCCGTTCGTCCCGGCGATGGTCGTGGTTTTCCGGAGTAAAGGGGATGATTCTGCCGGGAAAGTGATGTCCATTCGGAAATAAATCTTATTTTTGTTCAACACCTCCCTTCGATAGCTTATGAAAACTGGCGCCAAGCGCAACTACACCTTTTATGTTCTGATGCTCCTGATCTTCGGGGGACTCTTCTGGATGGTGATCCGGGAAGGTAAGTTATGGGATCGGGCTTTTGATAAAACGCACCGGGAAGCTGTGGAGATGGTTTCGGGCCATGTTGCGGTGCACCAGGCACCCGCCTCCTGTCCCGCGCCGCTCGAACTCTTCACGCAGTCGCTGCACGAAGGGGTGCACCATCCGGTAGCCATGCTGCTGTTGCAGATCATTTCGATCCTGGTCGCCGTGCGGATTTTTTCGTGGCTGTTCAAGTACCTCGGCCAACCGGGCGTGATCGGCGAGATCGTCGCGGGCATCGTGCTCGGCCCGTCGCTGCTGGGCCACTTTTTCCCTGAAACGTTCGGATTCCTCTTTGCGCCCGATTCGCTCGAATCGCTCAACATTTTGAGCCAGATCGGCCTGATCCTTTTTATGTTTATCATCGGTATGGAGCTCGACCTGGGTATCCTGCGCAAAAAAGGGAGCCAGACGCTCGTCATCAGCCATGCGAGCATCATCGTGCCGTTTTTCCTCGGGACGGTATTGGCCTGGCAGGTCTATCCCGAATTCGGGTTCGGGCATACTACCTTCGTACCGTTCGCGCTTTTTATCGGCATCTCGGTCAGCATTACGGCCTTTCCGGTGCTCGCGCGCATCATTCAGGAGCGCAACCTGGGCAAAACGCCGATGGGCATGCTGGCGATCGCCAGCGCGGCGAACAACGATATTACCGCATGGTGCCTGCTGGCCGCGATCATTGCGATCGCAAAGGCGGGCAGCGTTGCCAGCGCAGGCTATACGTTGCTGTGCGTGATCCTGTATGTGCTGTTCATGTTCGGGCTCGTGAGGCCCTTCATGCGCAAGCTCGGTAATATTTACAACAGTCAGGAGATCATCAGTAAACCGCTGGTGGCGTTCATTTTCCTGGTGCTGATCCTTTCGTCCTACATTACCGAAGTGCTGGGCGTGCATGCGCTTTTCGGCGCGTTCGTGGCGGGAGTGATCATGCCTGCGAACCTCAGTTTCCGGCGCATCATGACCGAAAAGGTGGAAGACGTCGCGCTGGTGCTGTTCCTGCCGCTGTTTTTCGTTTTTACCGGCCTGCGGACCGAGATCGGCGCACTCAATACCGCCCACTTGTGGGTCGTCTGCGCTCTTTTTGTCGCCGTATCGATCGTCGGCAAACTGGCGGGTGCCGCGCTTTCGGCCCGCTTTGTCGGGGAGTCGTGGAAGGACAGCCTCTCGATCGGCGTGTTGATGAACACGCGCGGACTGATGGAGCTGATCGTGCTGAACATCGGCTACGAGATGGGCGTGCTGCCCTCGTCGATCTACGTGATCTTCGTAATTATGGCCCTGTTCACCACTTTCATGGCCACCCCGTCGCTCGTGCTGATCGACAAACTTTTCGCTCGCCGCAGGCCCGAACGGCGGCACTCGGCGAAAGCCCGTATCTTGATTTCGTTCGCGCGTCCTTCCAGTGCGCCGGTTTTCCTGAAACTCGTAAAAGTGTTGTGCGGCCGGTTGATCGACAAACTGCACATTACGGCTGTGCACTATACGATCGGTACCGAGACCAGTCCGATGAACGCCTACGGCTATTCGTCCGAGAGTTTTGTGCCGCTGCGTGACGAGGCGCGGGAGCTGGGGATGCAGATCGAAACGCGCTACCGCGTGACCGACCACTACCTGAAAGACCTGATCGAACTGATCCGCCGCGAGTCGTACGATTTCGTGCTGTTGGGCGGAGGGCCGGAGTTCATTAACGATTATGTCGCGCCCCGGCGCAGCAGCCTGTTGCTGGCCGACGAACTGAACCGCATCCGCCGGCAGATTCGCAAAAAGATGTATTTCCCGGGGGAATCGACCCGCGATAAGGCCCGGCGGTTGTTTGCCAATGTCTCTTGTTCGGTGGGCGTATTCGTGAACCGTAATTTCCGCGGTGCGGACCGTATCGGAGTGCTGATGCTCGATGAACGCGACCGTGCGATGCTGGATGAGATCGACGCCATTCTCGGGGGGGTGAAGGTGACGCTTCGTGTGGCCGATGCGGGTTTTGCCGCGCAATTGCAACGAGAGGTGCGGCACCTGGACGGCGGCCCGGCCCTGGCGGTCAGTCCGCCTTCGGTTCCGTTCAGCGAGTTTATAGCCGGGCAGCAGATGCTGATCGTCAGCTACAACAGCTGGCTGCACATTACCCGCAGCCGTTCCGCGCTGATTCCGTCGTTCCCGTCGTTTATGGTGGTCAAGCCTGCGCGGGCACAAGTGCCCGGACAAAAGCCGGACGATTATCCGGACCGTGCGGCCGGCCAGGCGGATGCGGTCACGTTCGACGGTTCCGTCCAGTCCGTATCGGCTGACCCGGGTATCCGTGCGGCAGCGGACGTGACGGCAACCGGTTCCGCCGTGGGAGTATCCCGTCTCTAGGGCTCTTCGGGCGGTACTGGGAAACAGTAGATTTTGAACCGTTTATTATCGGAATAATGAGACAGACTTATCGCATTTTTTGCCTGTTGGCCTGTGTGCCTATCGTGCTGGCCTCCTGCCGCGGCAGTAACCGGAACGGAACTGCCGCTTCGGACCAACATATTCCGGACCGTTTCCCGATGATCGAAGTGCCCGCGATGCTCTCCACGCCCGAAGAAAGGGCGCAATATGTGGCGGCGCATTATTGGGATAAGTTCGATTTTACGGACACGGCGGCCTATCTCGATAAACCGGCTGTGACCGAACAGGGTATGGCCGATTTCCTGAATATCCTGCGCCAGTATGTTGCACCGTCCGATGCGGCCGCCTCGCTGGACAGACTCCTCGCGGGAGCTTCGGCCGATACGGCGATGTTTCGTTACCTGACGGGTTTGCTGGAGAAGTACCTGTACGATCCCAATTCACCGATGCGCAGCGAGGAGCTCTACATTCCGGTTCTGCGTTACCTGGTGGCGTCTCCGCAGCTCGATTCGCTTGCGAAGCTGCGTCCGCGGGCCCGGTTGGAGATGGCGTTGAAGAACCGCCCCGGCGACACGGCGGCCGATTTTGCCTACGTCGACCTGAAAGGACGCAGCGGTCGGATGCACGGTCTGCGCTCGGAGTATACGGTTCTCTTCTTCAACAATCCGGGTTGTCCCGCCTGCCGGGATATCGCCGGGCAGATGGTCGCCTCACCGGAGATAACGCAGCGGGTTCGCGACGGACGGCTCACGGTATTGGCCGTGTATCCGGACGAGGACTTGAAGGCGTGGCAGGAACACGGCGCGGACTTCCCGGAGAGCTGGGGCTATGTGCGCGGCAGGGACGGGGCGCTGTCGGAGGCGAACTTGTACGACCTGAAGGCTATCCCGACGCTTTACCTGCTGGACCGTAACAAAAAAGTGCTGCTCAAGGATGCGACTTTCGAGCAGTTGAATGGTTATCTCTCCGCGCAACAGCCGTGAATGTGAATATCCCCTGCGTATCCGGGGAAAACCTTGTGCGGAGCGGGGGATATTTAGAGTGCGTTGATAGAGTCGAAGTTTCTAAGGGCGTTGCTGTCCCGACCTGAAACCCGGCCGGAAC
>ENA-ORCN01001817-ORCN01001817.1-human-gut-metagenome-genome-assembly--contig:-NODE-1817-length-13217-cov-7.152207_pt1 | contig 13217 bp, 9 predicted proteins | sample MGYA00242984_ERZ507984 | MGnify/ENA primary metagenome ERZ507984 (study PRJEB26167, sample SAMN06115395) | human gut metagenome | host: Homo sapiens | place: China:Hubei | collected 2016-05-19 | study... | reverse complement strand
CACCCGTTGGGACGGAGTCTCACAATTCTCCGCCGGACACAAATGGGATGCTTTCCCGGCAGGCGCCATAGCCTGGAGAATTTCCGACGAGGCTTTTATGGAAAAGACACGAAGCTGGCTGGACAACCTGAAACTGAGAGTCAGCTACGGCATCACGGGCAACTCCGGCGGAACGGACGCCTATAGCACCACTACCCAAGCCTACGTATATTCTGCCAGCGGAGTCTCCATCAATGGAAAAATCGTTCCTTTCACACAATACTCGGAGACTTACGGCAGTGCCGACCTCGGTTGGGAAAAATCGTACAACCGGAACATCGGTCTGGACTTCGGCATACTGAACAGCCGCATCGACGGTTCCATTGAATGGTTCAGAACAACCACCAAAGGATTATTATTCAAGCGTATATTGCCCATCACCAGCCGCCGATGGGCTTGCGCGCGCCAAGGTTGACGCTCTCGAGCACGAGCTTTTTACCGCCGATCCAGAAGAACATTACTGCCGCGAGCAGTGCGCCCAGCGGGCAGATATAGATGGATACGACATCCATCCACTGTGAGACGATGGCCTGAATGCACAGCGCGGCTGCAAGACCGATCACATGGATCGCCGCCGTTGCCGGCACGCGCTTGAGGCCGAGCTTTTCCTGCAGGGATGCGACCGGTGCCTCATAGAGATTGATGATCGACGTGACGCCCGCAAACGACACGCACAGGAAAAACACCATCGCCACGATGCGCCCGCCCGCCATGCCGTTCATGACGTGGACAAGATAGATGAACATCAGGCCCGGACCGCCGGCATCGAGCTCAGCGCCGCCGGCCGCCATGGCGGGGATGATGACAAATGCCGCCAGCAGCGCCGCGATCGTGTCAAAGAGCGCGACGTTGCGCGCGGAGCTTGGAATGCACTCGTTTTTGCTGAGGTAAGAACCGTAGATCACGCTGCCGTTGCCCGCAACAGACAGGGAGAAAAACGCCTGACCAAAGGCATAGATCCAGACATACGGGTCGAGCAGGCCCTCGGGCTTGATGGTGAAGATATACCGATAGCCGCCCGACGCGCCGGGCAGCGTGAACACATAAATGCCGAGTGCGACAAAAAGGAAAAACAGGATCGGCATCATGACCTTGTTGGCCTTTTCAATGCCGCCGGCAATGCCGAAGGACATGATGAAAAAGCTCACCGCAACTGCGACCACGACCCAGACATTTGCGCCCCACGCGCCGGCAGTGGCATTGAAGCTGCCGACGATCGCATCCATGTCCTGACCCATGGCAGACAGTCCGCCGTCAAACGCCAGAAATGTATACTTGAAGATCCAGCCCATGACGCATGTGTAGCCGATGGCCAGCGCCAGCGACCCGAGCACCGGGATGTAACCGACGAGCTCGCCCGGCTTGCGCTTTCCGAAGCGCGCCTCAGTGCACATACCGAACGAGCCGACCGGGCCTGCGCCGCCCGCGCGGCCGAGTGCAAATTCTCCGATGACGCCGGTAGAGGCGATGAGGATGACAAAGAGAAAGTACGGGATGAGGAAGGTCATGCCGCCCCACTGGGACACCAGCGTCGGGAAGCGCCAGATGTTGCCCATGCCGACGGCCGAGCCGATGCAGGCGATGATGAAGCCGCCGCGGCTGCGAAAGCCGTCGCGGTTATTGACGTTTGTGTCATTACCCATGATGTTGTTTCCTTTCACGCACTAGGCACAAATTGGTTTGATTATACCGCATAAGTGCGCGCACCGCAACTGTTGTTTGCGTCCGGAGCCTGACCGGAACGCAAAAGCCGCCCGCACCATGCAAAACGGCGCAAACGGTGCGGGCGGTGTGCTGATAGAATAATTGGCCTGCAGTACACAGCGCGCCGCTCCGGCACACTCAGACCTTGGCGAGGAAGCACGTCTGGCTCCCGACCTCGGAATAGAGAATGGCCTGATCCTTGCCGAGGTCATAGACGCGGATGACATCCGCCATCACATCCTCAGCATCGGACGGCATGAGCTGCGCGTACACGTTCTCGCAGTCTGCAAAGAGCGTGTCCTGAAATACGCAGTCGTCCTCCCCCGGATAGAGCGCGACATAAAACGAACCGGCCTCCACGAGGTCCTGGAAGAAGTGGCTGCCGTAGCTCAGCTCCGGACGCAGACCGTGCGAGCTGTAGGCGAGCTCCGCGATGCAGTCAAAGCGGTTGATCTCCATGAAATGCACCGGAACGCCGAGGCTGGGTGTGGTCGTGCCCCAGCGGCCCGGACCAAGCAGGATCGTCCCTTCCCCGCGCAGGCGATTGTTGAGTTCACCCAGCTTGCGCGCGACCTGATACTTGCGCTGCTCGGGCAAGTCCAGATACGGTTCGACCTGAACCATGACGGCATAACGGATGGGCAGGCAGACGTTTCCGCCCATGAAGTTGCCACTCGTGCGGAAATAAAATTCTTTCACATTCGGCATGACGCCGGCCGCGCCGACGCCGCGCGTCTGCAGCGGTCTGCACTGGAGGAGATTGACGCGGTAATTGCCATCCTGATCGAAGTTGCAGGCATACTCGATATCAACCGGATAGCTGTACTTCTCCTCGAGCACACGCATCATCTCCGTCATGACATCGGTGAAGTCGGTATTGCGCAACAGCTTTCGGAAATTGAGAATATCCGGTGCGTCCGCCGTGCTCAGTCCCATCTCACGCAGGCGCGAAACGGTCGGATAGTCCCGCTCCATGAACAGGGAGGGCTCCGCCTTGATGTCGCGCTTGTCAATGCTCTGCACGCGAACAGTCTCAAACGCATTATCCTTGAGCGCGATCACATCCATTTTATGCTGCGAGTACTTATACTCGTCACCGTAGGCGACCATCGGCGGCGCCGTCGGGTGATCCATATTGAGCAGCCGCGCATAGTCGTCGGCCTCGCGGTCGACCGCGCGCGTGCCCATGCCGAACACGAGCCGCAGCATCCCCTTATTCTCCTCCGAAGCGTTCTGCCGGTTGAGATACAGGTTCTTGGAGTGGCCGACGCCCGCGATGTGCGGGTAATAATAATCCCCGTGCACATCGCCGCAGACGCGCATGACCAGAAGCGCCATCTGCTCGTCGCGGTCGAGGAGCTTGCGCTCGGCGCGGTAGCGGATGGCATCCGGGTTGACGGTGCTGGCATAAACCTGCTTGACCGCGCGCTCAAAGACGGCATAGCGCTGCTCCAGACTGCCCTGATTGGGGCAGAACACGCTCTCATACTTGCCCGCAAAGGCATTTCCGAAGCCGTCCTCGAGGATCGAGCTGGAGCGCACGATGATCGGCGACTGGCCGAAATATTCGAGCATGGACAAAAACTGCTCCTTGATGCTCGGCATGAACGTACCGTTGAGCAGCAGCTCACGGATGGGCTGTGCATATTCGAGGTAGTCCGCCTCCTCGACCATGCGGATACGGGACGACCACAGGCCGTTTTGCACACCGTAGGTGTAAAAGACGTCCGCCCCGATGTAGTAGGAATCATGCGGCTCGACACGTGTGCGGTAGAGCTCCGGCGCCTCATCGCGCAGGATGTTGCGCGCCAGGAGCATGCCGGCCGCCTTGCCGCCGATGCAGCCCGTACCGATCTCGCGGTTTTTGATGTACAGCAGGTCGCGCATGGAGAAGTATTTCCGGCACAGGGCAAGGCGCGTCGGCTCGTTGCCGAGCAGACAGCGGAGCATATTCTCCTTAAGGAGCTTTCCGTCGGCATCCGTCGGCTCGTGCCCGTCGGAGACGGAGTCAAACATGCTGTCCCAGCAGTCGCGCCGCTCCCCCGTCTGGGTGAAGCGCTCAAAGACGGCATAGTTGTCCGCGCTGGAGGTCAGAGCGCGCCACTTCGCGCCGGTGATCTTCAGCGGAAAATACGTCGTCTGCGTGCTGCGGCCGCGCACCTTGACGGCATGGATATAGACACTGCCGTCGAGCGTGCGGATATTGGCGAGCAGCGGCGTCTCGCGGCGGATGCGCGACATGGTTTCATAGGTGTGCTTTTCATAATCGATTGGCTGATACGCGACCGCCTGACGCCGGATGAGAAACGGGTTGATAAGCAGGAAAAAGTTTGAGATCATCAGGTCGGAAAACCAATATTTCTGCAGATCCGACAGGCAGTCGAACACGAAAAACGTGCCGAGCGGCTCCTTGTCAATGATGCGGTGCACCTGCACGGCAAAGGTCTCAAAGCCCACGCGCGGATCAAGCTCGTATTTCTCGACATTTGCGCCGCGCTCGCGCAGCGCCGCCGTATCCATGATCTCCTCGTGATCAGCAAAGCGTATGTAGACGATGCGGTCGCCCTTACGGGCAACATTGGTCACGAATCTCGTTGCGACGTACATATAGTCGCTGATGTGTTCACACTGCCAGACGACCGTGTCGCCCGGACGAAGGTAATCGATCGCCTCATCGAGGCCGTCGATACCGGTGGAAATGCGGCGCTCAGTCTCCATAGTCTTCTCCTCGCTTTCACGATATTTTATAAGGGCATCCCCCGCTGCGCTGCGGTGCGCAGGAATTGGTGGTATAAAATAGTTTACCACAGATCATCGGCTTTTTCTACCATGTTAATATCCCGTCAGGCGGCCCGGAAAACGGGACGGACAAGATTTCTGTTCCCAAGACCGCGTTGTTATGATATACTGCTCTTACCATATTGCCGCGCCGGTGCTGCGCTGCACAGGCAGTGCAGCCCGAGCGCGAAAATAGATGAGGAGAGAAAATCATGACAGACACCAAACACCGCCTTCTGGCCTGTGCGCTGCTTATGTGCATGATGGTCTGCGTCTTTGCGGGCCTTACCGCGACGCCGGCCGAGGCTGCCGACGTGCGCGCGGTCACCTGGATGGAGAATGTACCCGACGAGACAAAGCTCAGCAGCATGTCCATCCCCGGCACACACGACAGCTGCACGCAGAACGTCGACATGCGCTACATCTTCCAGTGTCAGGATGCGAGCATCGCCACACAGCTCAAATACGGCTACCGCTATCTCGACATGCGTCTGGTGCTCGAAAAGCGCTCCGGTCAGGAGACGCTCGTGCTCAAGCACAACATCGCCAGATGCAAAGTCTCCGACTCCCCGTTTGCCAGAACGCTCACACTGGCGGACGTACTCAAAGACGTCTACGCCTTCCTCAACGAGCATCCGAGCGAAACGGTCATCATGTGCATGAAGGCCGAAAACAGCAAGGACGACGTCGCGGCCGTGCAGAAGGCGCTCTATGCGATGATCGATCAGGCATCCGAGCGCTGGTATCTGAAAAACGAGATCCCGACCATGGGCGCGGTGCGCGGCAGGATCGTGCTCGCCACCCGCTTTGACGACAAGCTGCAGGTCGGCTCGGATCGCTGCGGGCTGTACTTCGGCTGGGCGGATCAGGGCGACCGCACCGTTCTCACCGACCCCACCGCGGAGTCCGTGATCAACGGCCGCGAGACGCTGTGCGTGCAGGATCGCTACAACTATGACGTCGGCGACAAGATCACCGCCATCCGAACCTGCCTCGACAGCAGCCGTGCAGCGGATGACACCTTTTTCCTGAACTTCACCTCCACGAGCGGCAGCGGCGCGGTGGGGCACCCAAAGGAATACGCCAAGGACATCAACCTCGATCTCTACGCCTATGAATGGGAGGCCGGGAAAGCCTACGGCGTTGTCATCGTCGATTTCGGTCCGAAGAAGATCGCCGAGAAGATCTACGGAACGAATTTTCAGTGACCGGCTGCGCGCCGAAGCATAGCAAAAACACAAAAGCCTTTGAGAGCGGAATGTTCTCAAAGGCTTTTGCATCGGCCGGCGTTTGGCAGCACCCACCGCCTGCAGCAGGCCGTCCGGCGGCCGCGGAAAAGTCTTCATCCGACGGGCTGTTTGTTTCTTCGTTGACATTCTTCGCACTATATGTTACCATTTTCCGCGGATGTTTGTGCATGGATTGCCAAAAAAACAAAGGAGTATGATCGTCATGAATGAGAAACCGGCCCCGAAGGCCGTCGCTTTGCTGCCTGTCGCCGTCTTTTTGGTGCTGTACCTGGTGCTGGGCATCGTTTTGGAATATGTGCTGAAAATCGAGATGGGTTTCTATCAGATCCCCATCGTCGTTGCTTTTTTGGTGGCTCTGCTGGTTGCCTGCCTGCAAAATCGCAGTGTGAGTTTTGATGAAAAGCTGGTGCTGATGGGACAGGGCATCGGCGACAAGAACATCGTCACCATGATCCTGATCTTTCTGGTCGCCGGTATCTTTGTTGGCGTCACCGGACGCACGAGCGCCGAGGCCGTGGCCTACTTCCTGCTGTCCATCGCCCCGGTGAAGATGGCCGTCGCGGTGCTGTTCGTGGTGGCGTGCTTCGTATCCATGGCCATGGGTACCTCCGTTGGCACGATCACGCTCCTCGCCCCCATCGCCGTGGCCGTGTCCGCCAGCTCCGGCTTTGATCTGCCGTTGTGCATCGCCTCTGTCATGGGCGGCGCAATGTTCGGCGACAACCTCAGCTTCATCTCCGACACCACGATCGCCGCCTGCTCCACGCAGGGCACGGAAATGAAGGATAAGTTCCGCGCAAACTTCAAGATCGCCCTGCCCGCCGCACTGGCGGCGCTGGTGCTGATCATCGTCGTATCCTTGGGCACGGATGTGCAGAGTGCCGTCTCCGGTGATCATGATCTGGTGCTCATCATCCCCTATCTGCTGGTGCTCATCGGCGGCATTCTCGGCCTGAATGTGTTTGTGGTGCTGCTCATCGGCATTGCTGCCGGCGCTGCCATCACGCTCATCACCGGGCAGGTCACGGCGCTGGAGCTCATGGGCAACATGGGCAGCGGCGTGTCGGGCATGTTCGAGACCATTCTGGTGACGCTGCTGGTCGCCTCCCTGTGCGGCCTGATCCGCGCCTACGGCGGCTTCGAGAGCATTCTCGCCTTCATCCGCCGGGTGTTTCGCGGAAAGCGCGGCGGTCAGCTTGGCATCGGTCTGCTGGTGGGCCTCATGGACATTGCCACCGCCAACAACACCGTTGCCATCGTCATGGCGGGGCCGATCGCCAAAGAGGTCGCCGAGGAGTACGGCATCAGCTCCAAGCGTTCCGCCTCCCTGCTGGACACGTTCTCGTGTATCTTTCAGGGAATCCTCCCCTACGGTGCGCAGATGCTGGTTGCGCTGTCCACCTGCGCCACGCTGGGCTATGCCGTCAGTGCGTTTGACATCATCCCGCTGCTGTTCTACCCCTTCCTGCTGTGCCTGTCGAGCCTGCTGTTCATCCTCTTTGATCATCAGTGAGCCGCCGGCGCAGCGCACGGAGTGAACCCAAAACACAACCCCCTTTGAGAACTGCGTTCTCAAAGGGGGTTTTTTGTTTCAGCCGGCACAATGCTCCAGCAGCGCCTCATCCTTGAGGCGGTAATACTTCCACCACTGCAGGCACCTGATCTGTGCCTCCTGCTCCGAGGTAAGCCGGGTGATCTCGTGCCCGGAAGCATCCAGATATACGTCGTGGTTGATGACCGGCAGACTCCGGCGCACTGCGTTGAGCATATCGAAATAGGGGTCCATCCCACACATTCCGGTCAGCTCGTACACCGCCGCGCCCAAATAGCTTGAGCTGATGGTCTCCGGAAGCTCGAGCGCGTCAAAATCGCAGTCCGGTGCATAAGCCTCGTTCGCCCAAATGAGGTAAGGCGTCTCATAGGTTTCCAGTACGTGCGCAGAGGTATCGGTCATACCGATCGGGAGTCCCAGTTCTTGATACACACCGTAATCCTGCCCCAGGGCCGGCAGATGGTCGCCATAAAACACGAGCAGCACGGGCTCCGGGCGTGTGTCCAGATAATTGCACAGCTTGGTCAGCATCGCCGTAGAGTCGCGGACGCCCTGCATATATACCGAGAGGGGCTCCATGGCCTCGTCCGAGATCGTCGTGTTCAGCGGCGGCTGCTCCGGCACAAAGCCATATTTCCCATAGGTGTAAGCCTGATGGTTCTGGATGCTCACGCCGTAGGCAAACAGGGGCGTATCCCCGCCCAAGCGTGCATCCAGCTCGGAGATCAGATGGTCGGCGAAGGCGTCGTCAGAGATCATCGTCCCCTTCTGATCCGCTTGCGTGTAGTTCTCGTTAAAGATACGCTCCTCCATGCCGAGGAACTGATAAACACTGTCCCGGTTATAAAACCAGCTGTAGCCCGGATGCATGAACAGGGTCGAATAGCCCGCCTGCTGATAGTCCCACGGCAGTGCGTTGACCGCCTTATGCACCACGCGAAAGGCGGATACATTGGTCGTAGAGATCATGTTCGTCTGAATACCGGTCAAAACATCAAACTCCGTATTTGCCGTTCCCGCACCGAAATTGCTCACGGCAATATGACCGCTCCTGGCACGCGGCGAATCCGCCAGCATGTGGAAACCGTGCATCGGATCATCCTCCTCGGTGTAGGCAAATTCATCCGCATCAGACAGGTCACTGTAGGACTCGCACATCAGGAAGAGGATGTTTGGCTGTACCTTCGGCTGCACATAATGCTGCGAATCCTGATCGATCAGCGTCTCGACCTGCGTTTTTTGATATCCGTCCGGTTTTTCGACCGGATACAAGTTGTAATTGTGCAAAAAGCAGTATGGGAAGCCGCACAGCCGGAACACCTCCGGCACATTGCTCTTTGAGACTTTCACGGTACCCACGCCGCGCCGGTCGTAAATATCCCCGCTCGGATAGACCTTGACCATGCTCGCGCCAAACACAGCCAGCACCACCAGCGCCATGATGCTGCGCACATACCATCTCGGCTTACGTGCCCGTGACCAGTAGGCCAACGCAAAACATACTGCGCTCAGCAGCAGAATTGCAGCCAGAGTACCCCAGTGGAGATCCAGCTGATAATCCCCCACCGCATTCGCAGCCTCCCGGAGCAGTGCACAGTCCGCCGGGACGAAGGGGTCATTGCGGCAATCTGTCTTTACCAGATTGATATAAGACAGCAGATTTACGATCAGGCCGCCGATCCCGGCCGCCGAAAATGCATTTCCGGTCAAGCAATAGCACACAATGAGGACAACACATACCGGAAAAATGTTCAGCGGAATCAGCAGCTTATCCTCCCTAAACGCCGCGAGCGTATCCGACAGCAGTCCCGGCTGGATCGCCAGCACCGTCAGAGTAAACAGTACACAGGCAAACGCGAGCACCAGAACTGTTCCAACGGCTGACAGTGCGATCGGACGCCGCCGTTCTCTGCCCAGTATAGGATACTTCATTGGTCCTAACTCCTCTCATAGATCCGCTCAAACACTGCGGACCACAGGCGCAGCCGCAGCGTTTCAGAAAAAGTGCAAGGATCTTGCACGGCGACGCGCAAAATCCTTGCACCTGATGGACGGCGTTTCACGAACAAATGTATCGCACTCGGTTTCCCGCCGCCAATGCTCAATAGAGCTTTGCGCCTGCCGGGATGTGCGGATCTACCATCAGCAAATGGAGCTTTTCCTCGCCATTTTCGTGATGGACGGCGGAGATCAGCATACCGCAGGAGTCGATGCCCATCATCGGGCGCGGCGGGAGGTTCGTGATGGCGATGCAGGTCTTGCCCACCAGCTCCTCCGGCTCATAATACTGATGAATGCCGCTCAGGATGACGCGATCCTCGCCGGTACCGTCGTCGAGCGTGAACTTCAGGAGCTTCTTCGACTTCTTCACGGCTTCGCAGGCCTTGACCTTCACAGCACGGAAATCGCTCTTGGAGAAGGTGTCAAAATCCACAAAATCCTTGAACAGCGGCTCGATCTCCACATTGGAAAAATCGATCTTCTCCTCCACTGCGGGCGCTGCGGGCGCGGCCTCGGCCGGCTTGTCCTCGGCCGTTTCGGGCTTCTTGTCGGAATCCAGCGGCTTCATGGTCGGGATAAGATTCCTCACATGGAATAGCTGTGTAGAAGCCCTGTTAATACTGTGCTTTGCTTACAGGTCACATTTTCCCGTGTGTGATAACTCTGTACATTTCCCTGCTGAAAGTATACACCATATTGCTGCTCCAAGTGGTGTATGTGGTGCAACTACAACCTTTCGCACCTCCGAAAGATTGTAGTTAATATTATAACAGTAGAATCTCAGAATTTCAATGGGTTTCAGGTCGTCCCGTAAGGAATTCAGAAAAAACTTCAATACTCTGCTTACATTCACTCTTTTTATTGTGCCCATCTAAAGCGTGGTTATAAACGGATATGCAAAGTTCAATCCCGTACTACGCCACGCCGTTAAGCCTCTATCACAAGACAATTTACCTTTCCACTGAACGCTGTACAGGCATCTATGGCCATACGAAGTATGCCAGTGTCCGCAAACAATGGTCTTATTCTCATCTGCGTTCTGTGCTGCATCCATGCCATTGAACCATCTTGCTCGATTCCATTGCTCACGGTCTGCTTCTCTCCAAGAAGAAATATAGCTGTAGCTTTTATCCCTGTTCGGAATGCTTGGTATCCAGCCATGCGTGAAAACATAGTGTTCCGTCTCAAAGTAATCAAGCATCGCTGGGATAATCTCTTTGTAAAACGGTGTGTCTTTCGCTGCATCGGCAAAATCATAATGGCGTATAGATGCCATCACTGGATCAAAGCCCGTCAACTGGAGTGCAGTATCATAAGTTCCGTTTGATTTGTGATAGTTATATGGCATCCCTGCATCCGTGGTCACAAGCTCCACAAATAGGTCCTCATGGTTTCCACGAATGAGAATTATCTTGTCTTGCTCCATCTGCTCCAATATGAACTGCTGAAGCTGTTTCGCCTCATGCCCTCGATCAAATAAATCTCCGAGCATGATCAACTTATGAGGAGTTGTATCGGAAAAGAAGCCTGCCTTTTCCAATGCAGATTTCATCTGCGTATAGTAGCCGTGAATATCAGAGACAACATAGTAACGCATAATTTCTTATTTTTCGCCTCTATTTTCCATGGATAGTTTGTCGGCCAGAATCAACTCTTTCATCTAAAGCAGAGCCATTCATCTATGGTCAGATCAAGCTCGGCAAGGGCAATCACCAGCAGCTTCATCTCATTCTTATCAATGCCGAAGTTTATGCTTATTGTATCGTAGTTCTTCGGAAGCTGCAAGATATATCGTGCCTCGTTGCGTTCATATCGCCTGAGTAATTCAGGCTGATCTTTAAAAAACTTTCTTCCGGTAGTATAATTTAATATAGTATAGATGAGCGAGCAAAGCAAGACGCACTCAATATGCTGCTTCCCATGCAGTAAAAACGAATCAAAAGAACTAAGAGGAACTGCAAGTCGCAGTTCCTCTTTTTACTTTCCATTGTTCTTTTGAGCAATGTTGCGAATCAGCCCATATCAAGCAAATTGCATACTTGACTCATACAGAATAGGCCGACTCAAGGTATTCATCGAACTTTTTCCGCTTGATCATTCTACGGTTTCCAACCCAGATAACATAGTTGCATTCGGGCTTATCGGTCATATCCCGCAGCTTCCTCACGCCGATACCGCTATATGCGGCAGCTTCTTCCAGACTAATGGTAATGCGCTCCCAAACAGGAACGAGATTTTCTTTTTCTGTTCTCGTCATTTATTCCGCCTCCTCGTGTTTCAGGAGATAGGTCACATATTCACTTCTGTTTCGGAACTTGTACCATCTCCAGTTGTATTCCTCCGATTTGAAAAACGCCTTACAGATCGCATCATAGAAATGCTGGATAGCTTTCATGTTGATGCCGGGGGTCAGCACCAGATCACTGACTTTGATTGCCGAAAGGTCTTTATGTACTTTTCTCCATGAGGTATAGTGGAAGGGTTGCAACATCATGCCGTTATAGATTGCCTCATCGATAGCTGTGTTGGGGTTCAACCATTTGTAAAGGCAAGTAATAACTTCCTCGACTCGGACAGCGTTCAGACCCTGCATATTCATCAGGTCGAAAACACGCATGTTAAGGATCTGCTTCAGGGAACGGAATCCCAAATCGCAAAAGTAATCAGCGATGGCCCGATCATCTTTTTCGAGCCACTTTGTCGAGCTGGGGTTGATGTTTATTTTGTTGTTCATGTAAATCACTCCTACCGGGTTTTATGAGATTGCCCTCTCACTTTCTTTTTGCCGAATTTTTTTGCGATTTTCCCGCTACTTTTACTAATTTTCTAAAATATTTTGGCTCAGCTTCACTAACTGGCCAACAAAATGGCGTAAACGCCCTGCGTCAGCACTGCACAAAAAGAAAAATTCAAGTCCACATTGCGTATATGCGTATATTCTCTTGACCAAGCTGAAATGCTATGATAAAATATGATTGACCGTAGATTTTCCTTAAAATCAGGAGGCGCATTATGGCATACATTACACGAGAGCTTGAGCGCAAGTTCTTAAAGCTCAATGATTTTTTCAAGGTTATCCTTGTTACGGGCGCAAGACAGGTCGGCAAAACGACGATGTTAAAGCACCTTGCAGGGAGCGACAGGACCTATGTCACGATGGACAATACAATGGCGAGAGAGCTCGCACAGTCTGACCCCGTGCTGTTCTTTCAGACCTATAAGCCGCCGGTCCTTATTGATGAGGTGCAGAAAGCGCCGGAGCTGTTCGAGCAAATCAAAATTATTTGCGATGAGAGCGGCGAAAAAGGTCTCATTTGGCTGACCGGTTCGCAGCAGTACAATATGATGAAACGAGTACGCGAGACACTCGCCGGAAGAATCGGCATTTTGGAGCTGTACGGCTTGTCCGCAAGAGAAAAAGCAGGACTTGTGTTTGACACGGATTTGGACTTTTCGCTTGCTACCTTACAGGCAAGGCAGCGTAAACTGCCCAAAAATGATGTGATTCAAGTTTTCAATCATATTTGGGAAGGCGGTATGCCCCAGGTACAGGGCGTGGACGACGAACTCCGGCTGGAATATTTCAATTCCTATGTTGACACCTACTTGATGCGTGATGCTACCGAAGCCGGCGGCATCACCGACACCGTTCGTTTCCGCAAATTTCTTGTGGGCTGTGCTTCTCTTGTTTCGGAGCAGGTCAATTATTCCACATTGGCTGAATCTGCCGACATTGCACCGAGTACCGCAAAAGAGTGGCTGAAAATCCTCGTTGGATTGAACATCATCTATCTGTTAGCCCCCTATTCCAACAACGAGCTCAAACGCCTCAGCAAAACACCGAAGCTGTATTTCTGCGATACAGGACTATGTGCGTATCTTTCCATGTGGCT
>ENA-ORCN01001808-ORCN01001808.1-human-gut-metagenome-genome-assembly--contig:-NODE-1808-length-13322-cov-18.291733_pt1 | contig 13322 bp, 10 predicted proteins | sample MGYA00242984_ERZ507984 | MGnify/ENA primary metagenome ERZ507984 (study PRJEB26167, sample SAMN06115395) | human gut metagenome | host: Homo sapiens | place: China:Hubei | collected 2016-05-19... | reverse complement strand
AATGCTGTTTAAACTCCGGAAACATGGTTATACATTGGTCAAAGAACCGGGCGATGCAGATGTTGTGGTTGTCAACACCTGTGGTTTTATTCAGTCGGCAAAAGAAGAAGCAATTGAAACGATTCTGGAACTGGCAGAACTGAAAGCAGAGGGCACGATTCAGAAAATCATTCTGACGGGCTGCCTGACCGAACGGTATCAGGAAGAAGTTGCAGACCAGTTTGCTGAAGTGGATGCCGTTGTTGGAATCGGCGACCAGAAAGACATCGTTTCGATTCTGGAATCGGTTCTGAAGAAAGACAGAGTGGTACAGTTTGCTCCGAAAAGCGATGCAGAGTTGATGGGCGACCGGATTATTACAACGCTGCCGTTCTACTCCTATTTAAAGGTTGCAGAGGGATGCAGCAATCGGTGCAGCTACTGTGCAATTACGAAGATTCGAGGCCCATACCGCAGCGTACCGATGGAAGCAGTGCTGGAAGAAGCCAACCGGCTTGCAGAACGTGGCGTGACAGAATTGATTGTTATTGCACAGGATACCACGCAGTACGGGAAAGACCTGTATGGAGAATCCCGCCTGCCGCAGCTGCTGAAAGCCCTCTGTGAAATTCCAACCGTGCATTGGGTGCGGGTGCTGTACTGTTATCCGGAACGGATTACAGACGAACTGCTCGATGTGATGGCAGCAGAAGAAAAGATTGTGAAATATCTGGATATTCCGATTCAGCATTGTGACGGGGAAATTCTCCGCCGGATGTATCGTCCGGGCAATGAAACGATGCTGCGGAATCTGATTGCAAAGATTCGGGAGAAAATGCCAGATGTCACCCTGCGAACCACATTGATTACTGGCTTCCCGGGCGAAACGAAAGAGCAGTTCAACGCTCTGGGGGATTTCGTGCAGGATATGCAATTTGACCGGCTGGGTTGTTTTGCCTACTCGGAAGAAGAGGGAACAGACGCTGCCGAATACGAAGACCAGATTGATGAAGAAACTCGAGAACATCGGGCAGAAATCCTGATGCAGCAGCAGGCAGAATTGCACGCAGAAAAGAACGCTGCAAAAATTGGCACACAGATGGAAGCGGTCATTGAAGGCTTTGACCCGTGGGCAGGCTGCTATTTTGGCAGAACACGGGCAGATGCACCGGAGATTGACGGAAAAATCTTCATCCGCCGGACGAAGGAACACCAGTGCGGTGACTATGTACAGGTAGAAGTCTTTGCTCCGTGGATAATTCCCATTTTCCCCAGTTGGATGGTAGCGGCCGAGAAACCGGTGTCTATACCTTTGCCTCCTGCCTCGGCCAGGACAATCTGCACACGTTCATCATCTATATAGTGATAAATGGTTCCTGCCGCATTGCTTCCTCCTCCTACACAAGCCATCAAGTAATCGGGATATTCCCTTCCTTCCTGTTCTTTCAGCTGCTTTTTGATTTCTTCGCTGATAACGGATTGCAGACGTGCCACCATATCAGGGTAGGGATGAGGGCCTACGGTAGAGCCGATGACATAGTAAGTATCGGCAGGGTGGCAACACCAGTCGCGGATGGCTTCGTTTGTAGCATCTTTCAGTGTCATGTTGCCGGAAGTGACCGGGCGGACTTCGGCTCCCAGCATTTTCATTTTTTCTACATTGATATGCTGGCGTTCTACATCGGTCTTGCCCATGTAAACAATGCATTGCATGTTCATCAAAGCGCATACCGTAGCGGTGGCCACCCCATGCTGTCCAGCTCCGGTTTCTGCAATGATACGTTTTTTCCCCATACGTTTTGCCAGTAACACCTGTCCGATGGCATTATTGATTTTATGTGCTCCGGTGTGGTTTAAATCTTCACGTTTCAGGTAGATCTTACAGCCATATTTCTTGCTTAGCCGGTTTGCCAGGTAAAGAGGTGAAGGGCGTCCTACATAGTCGCGTAGTAACTGGTGGAATTCTTGTTTGAATCCTTCACTTTCCAATACTTTGGAATAGGCATTCTGCAATTCTTCCACACAGCGGTGAAGGATTTCGGGAATATACGCCCCTCCAAATTCGCCATAATAACCTTCTTTGTTTACCTGATAAGTTTTCATTGTCGTTCTATATTTTAATGTTAATTGCACTAACGAAAAAAGGCCTGTCGTAAGTACGACAGGCCTTCAGTTTGAATATCCTTTTAGAATGTCAGGTATATATACATGGTCTGGTTCCCTTACGACTTGTTTAGTTGTAAGAAACGCCACCAATATGTATTTACCATGATTCTATTCATAAAATCTGTTTTTATTTTGGGGCAAATGTAAGCGTTTTGTTTTAAACTCCAAAGAAAAACTTACTTTTTTTTTATTTATTTGCAGCTTCGTGTATTTTCCCTTTCACTTCTTCCACTTTCTCACCTACTTTTCCGGCTACTTCACTGCTTACTTCTTCTGCTTTATGTTTTGCATGATGAGCCAGGTCTTTTGCATCTTCTTGTAAGTCCTGAATGGCATCATACACGTCTCTTCTCAATTTGCGACCTCTGTTGCTGTGCGCAAAACAACTTAATGCACTGCCGACCAGCGCTCCTAGTGCCAGTCCGGCAAAGAATTTTCCATTATTCATAATCTTATTACTTTAAATTGGTTTTATAAATGAACATTTCGGGTGGCGGAATGGTTTTAATACATCAGTTAATAAATCATTAAAATGAAGTGTATGAAACGTAAACTTTGGATAAGAATAGGTGCCGTGTTGTTGGCAGGATTGCTGTTATGGTGGCTCTTTTGGGCTATTTTGATCGATGAGGACGAGAATGAACAAAGTCTGCCTGAAACAGAACAGATAGAGTGATTTGTCATAAGACAAAAGGATGATCTTCAGGCATGGGTACGAAAGAATAGATTGGAATAGTCGGTATAACATTCTGTTTGCTAAAGTCTATAGAACAATAGAATTAGTTCTAAGCTTATGGCAGGAAAATTTGTTTTGGCTTTCTTTTTTTGTTCTTCTGTCTGAAAATTAATATCCATTTTGCATCTGTCTTCTCAGAAATAATCAGTATATTCGCTTCATTAACCAATTAGACATGATTGAATATGAAAACAATGAATTATTCTATAATCAGATGTATCTGTGCGTTGGTCATCGGTGTGTTGCTGGTGGCATGGCCTGAGGCTGCCATTCTTTATCTGGTTATTACAATCGGTGTGTTGTTTCTAGTACCGGGACTCTTTTCTTTATCCGGGTATTTGATTCGTGGCAAGCAGGATGGCAGTCGTTTTCCTATTGCCGGGCTTGGCAGCCTTTTGTTCGGATTATGGCTGATGATTATGCCGGCATTTTTTGTCGGTATCCTGATGTATGTGCTGGGTGCTGTTTTGGTACTGGCGGGAATCAGTCAGATTGTGAATTTATCTGCTGCGCGTAGTTGGACGGTGGTACCGGGAGGTTTCTTTGTGATACCTGTGTTGGTGCTGATTGCAGGTATTGTGGTATTATTTAATCCATTTACGGCTGCTGCTGTTCCATTCATCATTCTGGGAGTGAGCAGCATTGTATACGGACTGTCCGATTTGATAAACATCATCCGCTTCCGTCAGAAGAAAGAACCGGGGATGCCTGAAATAGAGGATATTACTCCTATAGAAGAGATAAAAGACTAATCCGATTGATATGAAAACACGAGGAAGCTATATTTTATATCTTTTGATTTTATGTGTGGTTGTAGGTTGTAAGGGAACTTCTTCACCTTCCACCGCGTCCGAAACGGATGAGTATGCCGGAACATGTGAGGGGGAAAAAGCGAAAGCTATTTTGTGGGTGGATTATAAAAGAGGACGTAAGATAACGGACGGGACTCCGATAAGAACGGTAAAGGTTTATGCGGATGTTCATGCCGATGGAAGTCTGAAAGTGCTTTCCTGGTGTAAAAAGCAGCCGATGAAGGTAGAAAATTACTTATTGAAAAGAGTGGAAGTTTACCGGATCAGGAAAGAAATATTCGAAGGCGGATATCTGAAACCGGGGGAACAGTATTTGCAGTTACGCTATCTGCCGGGAGAGGTGAAATAATATGTTGTAGGAAGCATTGAAATTCGTAGGAAAAGGTTTTTGTTTCTTTTATATTTCATATCTTTGTGTAACACAAATTGTTAGAAATATGAAGAAACAAATCTTATTGTCTTGTGCACTTGCCTGGGCTGTGATGGCAGGTGCTGAAACGATTGACATTACTACTTTCCGTTATGCCGGACCCTACGTTGTACAGGCCCCTTTTCAGGTGGACAGCGTGGATGTGAATTCAAAGACTTTTGTATCCGGACGTCTGTTGGATACTCATCTTTCTGTGGACGTATTGCAACAGGGAACTTTATTTACAGGCGGGGTTTTGCCGGGAAGTGACTCGGGATATGCCTTGCACATGATGGGTTTTGTGTTGGAGAATACTCGTTATGCCACAGCCAAGCTGAAGATTGAAGGGTTGAAAAGATACCAGCTTTATGTAGATGGAAAGAAGCAGGAAGGGACTGAACTCGCTTTGGAGCCGGCCACCCATTCTGTAGTTATTAAATATCTTTCTGAAGCAGGGAAAACAGATTCCTTGAAAGTGAGTGTGGATACGGATCAAGAGGGAAGCATTTCACTTAAGCAAGATAACAAAAAGCTATATACTTTGGCGGATGTGTTGCATGGAACTCGTTTTGCCGGAGTAGGGCTTTCCCCTGATGGCAGATATTTGATTACCAATTATCGTACGACTTATGTAGGTGGTCGGTCGGCCGGTAGTACGCGCATTACTGAACTTGCCAGCGGTAAGGTTTTGGCGGAGCGTACTGAAAATATGCAATGGATGCCTCGTTCTAACCGTTATTATTATACCCGTACGGGAGTGGATGGCAGGCAGCTGATAGTTGTGGATCCGCTTACCGGAATGGAAACTGTGCTGGTGAATAAATTACCTGACGGGTATTTCCAGTTCGCACCTACGGAAGACTACCTGCTTTTCACCATGACCCAGGAAGGTCCGAAAGAACGTAAAGAAATTTATGAGGTACTGGAACCGGATGACCGCCAGCCGGGGTGGCGTAACCGTTCTTATCTGGCTAAATATGATTTGAAGACCGGTTTGTTGCAGCCACTGACTTTCGGTTATCACAATGTCTGGGCTGCCGATATTTCCAATGACGGCCGGTATCTTTTGATGATGACCAGTCAGAGCCGTCTGACCAAGCGTCCTACTACTTTATTCTCACTATATCGGTTGGATATGCAGACTTTACAGGCGGAACTGCTGATAGATAAAGATGGTTTTATCAGTGGAGCCCGTTTTTCACCTGACGGAACGCAGGTATTGGTATCCGGCTCGCCTGAATCGCTGGGTGGAATAGGGAAAAATGTAAAGGAGGGGCAGACTCCGAGTATGACGGACGGTCAGCTTTATTTGCTGAATATAGCTGATAAGAGAGTCACTCCGCTGACGAAAGATTTTAATCCCAGCGTACAGCGTGCCGTGTGGAATAAGGCCGACGGGCAAATATATTTCACGGCCGAGAACCGTGACTGTTACAGTTTGTACCGGATGAATCCCGCTGATGGGAAAATTCAGCAACTGGAGGTTTCAGAAGATTTGGTCAACTCATTCTCATTGGCGCAAAATGCTCCGGTTATGGCCTATTATGGACAGAGCGCCTCAAATTCCGACCGTTTATACACCATGAATACCAAAAAGATGAAATCATCTTTGTTGGAAGACTTAAGTAAAGACATATTGAAAGATGTGGAGCTGGGCGAATGCAAGGCCTGGAGTTTTACCAATTCTCGTGGTGATACCATTTATGGTCGTTATTACCTGCCGCCTCATTTTGACGCCAACCGGAAATATCCTATGATTGTGAATTATTATGGTGGGTGCAGTCCGGTCAGCCGTAATTTCGAAAGCCGTTATCCGCATCATGCATACGCGGCATTGGGCTATGTGGTGTATGTGATAGAACCTAGCGGTGCTACCGGTTTCGGACAGGAATTTTCTGCCCGCCACGTCAATACAGCTGGGGCAGGGGTGGCACAGGATATCATAGAAGGTACAAAGCAGTTTTGTAAAGAACATGCTTTTGTCAATGACAAGAAAATAGGCTGTATAGGTGCATCCTATGGCGGCTTCATGACACAATACCTGCAAACACAGACCGATATTTTTGCAGCGGCCATCTCTCATGCCGGTATCAGTGATCATACCAGTTATTGGGGGGAAGGATATTGGGGATATTCGTACAGTGAAGTTTCCATGGCGAATAGTTATCCGTGGAGCAATCCTGATCTTTTTGTAAAACAAAGCCCGTTGTTCAATGCGGACAAGATACATACGCCTTTGCTGTTCTTGCACGGTGATGCGGATGTGAATGTACCGGTGGGAGAGAGCATTCAGATGTTTACAGCACTTAAGTTACTGGGGCGCGAAACGGCTTTTGTGGCTGTAACGGGACAAGATCATCATATAGTGGATTATGGCAAGAGGATTCAGTGGCAGAACACGATTTTTGCCTGGTTTGCCAAATGGTTGCAGGATGATGCGACTTGGTGGAACGCTATTTATAAGCCGAAGGCTTTATAGATGAATAATAAAAGAAGGTGCGTCGTAATGTGAACTGCACCTTCTTTTTATGTTTGTTATACCGATTCATTGATAATTTCCCAGCCATTAATTTTTATACTCACAGGAATATAATCGTTGAATGATATTTCAATGGTAAAGTCATGATTGTAGTCGAAATCAATGTAAGGTTTTTTTTGCAGCAGTTTGCCTATAAGATTTTCATCATAACGGATGACTCCTGTATCATCTGAAATCTTCAGTCGTGGCTCTCTGTTTTTATCCAGCTTCATTACCGTGAAATCGGCTATGAGAGAAGATGTGGTGTTTGATGGATTTGAGTAGGTGGGAAGATAAGTAATTTTTTCATCATCGGCATACTGCAAGAAAGAGTCATATTTCCCATTGTTGTCTTCAATATAGATGATATGTTTCTTTTTATCATTCAAATTATGGACGATAACTTGGATATGGTTGGTGATTTGTTTTAAGTCAATCCATACAATGTTTTCTTTTCCTTCTCTGATTTTCACAATGTCATGTATTCCATGATAGAGCAGACTAGGCTGGTTGATAGTTTGATTGTCTTTTTCACGTTTCAGAGATAAAAAGAAATCGTGTATGTCAGTCTGTTGTGGAATGCATGCGGACAATTGGTAACAGGTTTCATCATAACCTGTCCAGGCTACGAATTGATAGCTGCCTTGTTTGAAAGGCAGTTTCATGGTGTAGTCGTCATTAACTTGATTTAATGAGTCATTTATTTGGGAAACGAATGTTCCTTTGTCATCAAAAATAAAAACTGCCAGCATGGCGTTTGGAGGGAACTCTGTTTGCTGATGTATGCTTTTGTTTGTTGCGTAGCGGAATTTGAGTCCCAGGACTGTATAGTCCTGAGAACAGCAACATTCATTCTCTTTAATGCAATTGGTTAGAACAAATAACAACAGAACAAGAGATGCCAGTTTCAATCTGATTTTCATTTTGTTAATGAATAATTATTACCCATTTATAGATCATGGTCTTCCTCTATTACTTCCCATGGAATGACTTCTATATCTGCACTGATCCATGTGTTAGGCTGGATAGGTTGATTATTATCAAAATTATCGGATGGTTTTCCCGGGGCTTGTATGGAATTGACAGTAATTTTGAAATATTGATTTCGATATATATTATAAGGTGCTTGGGGCGCTGTTGCGTTACCGTTGACCTGTACATGAAAATAACATATGCCATTGGTGTAGGTATTGTCTGCCAACACATAATCACCGGTGAGTGCAGGCATACCTGTAGTATTGTTTGCACAAAGTTCGGCATATTTTTCTGCAATAGCACCATCTATAAAGTAATTGGCTGTCCCATCAGCGGTATGTACTACATAAAAAGTTGTTCCGGGGCCACTTGTATTATTCTCTATTGTAAAATCACTTTCACCGGTAGGGGAGTCATTTTTGCTAGTTACGATTTTGGCAGGAGTGAAGACTCCGCTGATACTGATAAAAGTGCTTTCATTTACATTTGATGTTCCCGATACATATTGAAACGTATTTTCCGGAGCATAAGAGAAGACAGAGGGAGGAGTATCATTTCCGTAAACGCTTATAGCATCTGTGCCTCTTGAAAAATCTTGCTCTGTATAGCTGTTCCAGTTATAGTCTTTGACAATTCCATCTCTGCTATCTTGAATAAAATAGAATTTCTTATTTAAGTTTCGCCAACCGAATTTCAAATCTGTCATGGATCCTCCTCCTTTTACTTTAAAAGTAGGTGAAGTGAATACAGCACTCTTTGCAGTGACACGGCTGACTGGTATTGAAATATGATGTTTTTCTGCTTCGGCTTTATCTTCATATAAATTTGTGGCTGGAGTGATATTGGGATAATTTTCATTAAACATAATGAACCCGTTTGTTTGATCTGCCAGTTTGCCGACCTCTTGTGTAAACTCTTTATAATTGAATGCTCCCAAGCCATTAGAGGTAATATAATCTACAATTTCTGTATTCAGGTTTACTGCCGCAAAGATATATTTATCCGCTTTTTTGGTATTGACGGGCCGAGTGGTAATCCATTGGGAAGTATTTCCGGGGGCTTGTTGGAGTGTGTTTGCGGCAACGCTGAATTCTGCTACCGTAGAAGTGAAAGGTGCTTCCTTATCGTAAATAAATATATGAAGGGATTTTACGATATTTTCTGCATCTGTTCCTGGTTCAGTGGAACGGGTGGTTACAGAGCGTGTTCCCGAAGTATGGGGGATACTGATGGAGAAAGATGCGTATGCTTCTGGAACTTGCATTTCCAGCTCTGGCTGATTGGCGAACTCTTTGTCATTGTTGCACGAAGCCATTGCCAAAGCAGTGACTATGGTTATAAACATTTTACTTGTTTTCATATTCTTATTGTTTTAATGAATATGATTAGAACCAAGAACCTCTGTCTTTTGTTTCAAAATAAAACAAACTTGAACAATTATGAGTAAATTAATGGCTATATTGGTTATCATCTTTTTATGTATATCTTGTACAGATAATGCAGAATTACCCGTAAAGCCCGATAAAAATGAAGGTACAGAAAATGTTTTGATAGAGTTGGCTGTAACTGTACCGGCGGTCACCTATACCCGTACAAGGGGGATAGTTCGTACGATTGATCATGAAACTTTGATAAATGAGATTCAAATATTGGTATTTGAGGAGGGTAAATATAAATATCGTGTGCCGGGGTTGTCTATCAACAACACTGCTTCTACCATAACTTTTACGGCGTTACTGAAATCCGGTGATATCCCTATGAAGTTATTGATTTTGGCAAATGCCACCGATGTGGTAGTGGCTGATGAGCCTGTTGTTGGTGATAGTGAAGAAATGATAAAGAAGAAAATGAATCGAAAATTTGATTATCTGACATCTGTTTTTCCCATGTCTGGAGAATATGAATTGCCGGAAGGTTTGAAGCCGACGGGAACAGGTACTATTTTAGGATTGAAAATGTTACGTTCCATAGCTAGAGTGGATGTGACAGCTACGGAAGTGGCTAATTTTAGAATGACAGGGGTAAAAGCTTATCGGGCCAATAATTATCTGCAAGTTATTCCGGATGAAACGGGAGTGAGCAAAGTAACTTTTCCAAGTGTACCCGAAGGTAGTGACAGGAATGTGGACAGTTCGATATTTCCTGTTTCTTCAGAGAATTGGAATAATTTTTCCGCCCGGCTTTATTTATCCGAAACTTGGTCGCCTGAACCTGAAGACCAGGTAGATAAAGCTACTTGTATAGTGGTAGAGGGATACTATGCTGATAGCAATACGCCAAGTTATTATCGAATGGATTTTGATCCGGATAATAACCATAATGCTTTTGGGCAAGTTTTACGCAACCATAAATATATATTTAATATAAAGAAGGTATCGGCTCCGGGATGGAGTACGCCGGATGATGCAGCCCATAACCGTTCATCTAATATAGTGGCGGAGGTACAAGCATGGGATGATGATACTATGGATATGTATTTTGACGGAGAACATCATTTCGGAATATCAACACGTGAAGTTGTTTTGAAGCATAAAACCGGCTCTGAGGGAATTATTAGTGTCAGTACAGACCTTTTGGATTATACGTTGCAGTGGGCAGATGATGCAGGTGTGCTTCAAGGAACCGGAGCCCAGTCTTTGTCTAATGATTATTTTACAGTAACGAAGGAGGATAATGGAAGTCGGTTGGTGATAACAGCTTTGCAAAATAATTTGGCAGATGGTAGCAACCGTATACAGCATTTTGTGATTACAGCTCAGCGGTGGACTATTTATGTCAGCATACAGCAGAAGTATGATATAGCAGCTTATAAAACGATCAATTTGATGTCATTTACTTCCGGTCTGGGGTATTTGGGTACTAATATTTTAGGTGCTAGTAGTGCTGAAGCTCGTGCTACCGGACTTCGTGGTATTTTGACTAATCAAACTAATTTTGGACCCGATGGGGTAGTGGAGTGTGGCGGTTATAATTTGGTGGGAGTAGGGGCTAATGCTAATAATTTGACAGATGCTCTTTTTTCTCTGTTTGATGTAGTATATATAAATTATGTGCCAACCTCGCAGTTTGGTAGTCAAGATGCTCATAAACTTCATAACTGGCTGAAAACAAAGAAGAATCGTGTCTTGATCGCCTCTTATGATGCTTCCGATGTAAGTCAGAATTTGTTAGCGGAAATTCTTGCGGGGAAGAGTGGCATCAAATATTTTACATCAAACGGAGGACCTTATCCTTTGGCTGCTTCTACTATTGGTAATCATTATTTTACTACTGACGGACCTTTTACCAAAAATACTCCTGTCACTTCGAATTTTGCATTACGGAATTATGATATATATCATGGTGAGATACAGGTGAATACTAGTGCTTCTGAGGGCATAACTCCTATTTTGATGGGGCCTGGTGGGGGAATAGTGTTGGGTATAGATTATTCCAGGAGAATTGTATATTGGGGGGATACAGATATGAGCAGTAATTTATCCGGTACAGGGGCGACTAGTGAGAATCACATTAATAACACAGCAGGAACCATCAATAATGATGCTTCCAAATTGATAGCCAATGTTTTTGCATGGATTACCGAAACCGTATTATATGGGGAATGAGCATTGTTATGTGCTCTCCCTATACTGTTTCGGTGACATTCCTGTATATCTTTTAAAGTATTTTCCAAAGAACGAGATGTCTGGGAAATTAAGTGAATAGGCTATTTCCTGAATGGTAAGGTCTGTGGATTTTAGTTTGGCTTCCGCATCTGTTATCACTAGTTTGGCGATGATATCTGTAACAGTTTTTCCCGTAATCTTATTGACTGTAGTACTGAGGTGCTGAGGGGATATATGAAGCAGGTCGGCATAAAAAGCTACGCTCCGTTCTTTCGTATAATGTTTGATGATATATTGGACCAGGCGTTTCACAATTTCTTCTCCACGGTTGAAAGTACGTGTGGTTACATTGGTGTTCTGATGAATGCTGCCTACACCGTGCAATATAGTGAGCAGCATGGTGCTGATTAAGTCTTTATTGGGCTTGGCTCCCATACGTTTCATTTTTATCAGCAACAGGAAATAGTCTTGAAACAACTCGGTTATTTCGGGACGCAGAGGGATAATGGGCGTGTCAATCAGGGCTGAAAGATAGTTCATGGTGGAATTGAAGAGATTTATTCCGTTCAGCAACTCTTTGTTGAATCCTATCAAGTACAGACGACAGTCAGGACTTTGCCGGTGAACATGTACAAAGGTTTCTGGCAGAATAGTGACAATGTCGTTCTTTTGTATCTTGTGTTCAGACAGATGGATCGTTATGTCACATTCACCTCGCAGGCACAGAAGGAACAAGCATCCTTCCATTCGTTGCGGGTAGTGGTAAATACGGCCTAATGATCCTGTCATGTCAATTTCTGCAACGAAATCCTTATTCGATTTAAATAAGTTAATGTCATCTATATACTTCATAAAAATAAAGAAGGTTTTGATTATGCACCACAAATATAGGGCAGTTAGAGCAGATAACAAAGAAAATGCTTAAAAATAGACTAATATATCTTACTGTTAGCACTTGTACGCTTTTAATAATTATAAGAACTTTGCAGCGAAACTAATAGTGAAGATAAACAGTATGAAAGGTAAAAATTTGTCTATTATGGCAATGATTGCGGCAGTGTTCTGTTCTTGCGGACAGCAACCTGCACAAGAACGCGGTCCTCGTCCCGTGAAATTGGCGGAAGTGACCTCGTTAAGCAGGATCGAAAAATCGTATTCAGGTGTTGTGTCGCCTGATCAGTTCAGTGACTTGGCATTTAAAATGTCCGGTCCGCTGGTAGCAATGAATGTACTCGAAGGACAACGGGTGAAGAAAGGACAGGTAGTGGCCGAAATTGATCCGACAGATTACAAACTGGATTATGACGCTAAGAGGGCTTCATTCCAAAAGGCGTCATCACAGATGCAACGCGCAGAGAAACTGTTGGCCAAGAATGCTATTTCCATGCAAGAGTTCGAAACGACCCAAGCTTCGTATACCAATGCCAAATCGGCATTTGAAAATGCGCAAAACACATTGAATGACACCAAGCTACGCGCTCCATTTGATGGCTTTATCCAAAAAAAATATGTTGAAAACTATCAGCGTGTACAGCCAGGACAAGGAGTGGTGTGTTTGATTAATCCGGCTAAATTGCAAGTGGAATTCACTATCCCCGAAACGAATATTTCTTATGTAACTTCTCCTTCTACTATTTACGTAGAATTTGATGCCTATAAAGGAAAATTATTTCAGGCAAAAGTAAAGGAGTATGTAGAGGCTTCTCCCGATGGGGCAGGAGTTCCTGTATTCCTTTACATTGATGATCCGGAATTTGATTTGAAAAAATATAAGGTATCGGTGGGCTTTTCTTGCCGTGTTATTGTCAATATTGAGAATGATGTGGTAAAAGAAGGAATTACAGTGCCTTTGTCCGCTGTAGTGTTTGATAATAACTTGAATAGCAAGATCGTATTTATATATAATCCGTCTACACAGAAAGTAGAACTGCGTAAAGTCAGTGATGAGGGAATTATTGTAGGACGTAACGACCTGATAGTATCCGGAAATATTGAACCGGGCGAACAGGTTGTGTCTGCCGGAGCGTCTTATCTGGTAGATGGCCAGCAAGTAAAAATATTAACAGAATAAAAAAGGAGAGAGCATATCATGAATATTCCAAAATATTCTTTGGAGAACCGG
>ENA-ORCN01001807-ORCN01001807.1-human-gut-metagenome-genome-assembly--contig:-NODE-1807-length-13348-cov-5.553161_pt1 | contig 13348 bp, 10 predicted proteins | sample MGYA00242984_ERZ507984 | MGnify/ENA primary metagenome ERZ507984 (study PRJEB26167, sample SAMN06115395) | human gut metagenome | host: Homo sapiens | place: China:Hubei | collected 2016-05-19... | reverse complement strand
ATTTACTTCTTTCCCAATAAAAATTCGTCAATGGTCTTTCTCAAAGCCTCTTCAGGCAAAGCCCCTTGCGCCACCTGAGGAGTTCCCTTTGCCGGAATGAACAGAAGGGTCGGAATACTGCGTATACCAAAAGCTGCCGACAACTCAGGTTCCTTATCCGTATCAATCTTATAGACCACAATCTTTCCTTTATATTCCGCGGCCAGTTTCTCCAGTACCGGAGCGATAGCCTTACATGGGCCACACCAAGTTGCAAAAAAGTCTACTAAAACAGGTTTTTCTGATTGTATAAGTTCTTCAAATTTCTCCATAATCTTTGTCTTATATATAGTTTATGAATATATAACGGATAAACGAAGAAATTGTTCGCCGTCAATTGTAAATTAGTAATGACTAATTACTTTTTGTCATGTCCGGTTCCGCTTCGCTAATCGTCAGCTCCTTGATGATGTGCGAAGCACCGGCATACTTGTCTATGATAAACAACGTATAGCGGATATCCACACAGGCGGCACGTTGCGAAGATGGACGGAAAGCGATGTCACCCGTCAGACCCTCGTAATTGCGGTCGAAAGCCGTACCTATCAGTTCGCCTTTGGCATTGAACACCGGGCTGCCGGAGTTTCCGCCCGTATTGTCCGTGTTCACGATGAAGCATACGGGCATCTCGCCGTCGGGCATGGCATATCGTCCGAAATCTTTTGTCTGGTACAATTGCTTCAGTTTGGCAGGCACCACAAACTCCCAATTGTCGGGGTCTTCCTTTTCCATTGCCCCCTTTAGGGTGGTGTAATATCCGTATTCCACACCGTCGGCAGGTTTATACGGCAATACGCGTCCATAGGTCAGGCGCAGGGTGGAGTTGGCATCGGGGTATATAGGTGTGCCGGCTTCCTGCTTCATGTCCATCATGCCTTTTACCCATACCTTGTGAGCGGCATTATAGTTGCGGTTGGCATCCATCATGGCAATGGTAGTTTGCAACAGACCGTCGGTGATGGAGTATTTGAGCAGTGTCATCCAGTCGTTGCCAATCTTATACAAGCTGGGTTTGCGGATGAACTTGGCAAAATTCTCCTTGCTGCCGAAGATGGAATATTCGAAGCAGGCATCGATAAAGGCATCGCTGTCTCCCTTGAAACGCTTGTCGATAACTTTGAAAATACCGATGCGCTGTTCGGCAGGAATGTATTTCATGTAGGTTTGCAGCATCTTCTTTCCTACAATCCGCTCCACTTCGGGGAAGGGGACGGACGTGAAATACTTGTCGGCGGCAACTTGCAGACTGTCGGCGGCGGTTTTTATCCGGGCTTTATCCTTGCTTTTCAGGGCAGAAACTAGGGCGGCGGTACTCGGAATCCGCATGAAGTCGAGTCCCGTAACCAATGCTTCCTGAATGGCCTGCTGATGATAGAGAGCATTGCGGCGATGCTTCACGATGCCGCGTATTTGGTCGAAAGCCTTTTGATAAGAACTGTCGTTCAGGGCACGGCCGCGTGCAAGGAGCTGTTCCTGCTGTGCGCGTTTCGTATCTAGTATTTTCAGGCGGACAAGCCCTTCGTTCATGCCGATGGCATTCTTCCAGTAATTAGCGGATGAGGCGTATTTACTTGCATAGTGGATGCGCACGGCATCGTCTTTTAGCATTTGCTCCATGAGGGCTTTCTGGCGGATGTCACGCACGTGGTGGCGCATGAAGTTGGTGGTTTGCATACGTTCTTCCACTTCGTCGGAAATCATGTAGCGCCAGTTGCGTCCGGGAAACCCCATGACAAACGTGAAGTCGCCTTCACGATAGCCGGCGAGGCTGATGGTGAGGTGCTTCTTTACCTGCAAGGGCACATTGTCGGGGTTGTAAGCGGCGGGTTGGCCGTCCTTGCCGGCATAGATGCGGAATAAAGAGAAGTCGCCCGTGTGGCGCGGCCACATCCAGTTGTCCGTATCGGCTCCGAACTTGCCGATGGAAGAGGGAGGAGCACCTACCATGCGGATATCGCTGTAGGTTGTCTTTAGGAACAAGTAATATTTGTTTCCGCCGTAGAATGCTTTCAGTTCTGCTTTACGGCCGGATGTCAGCGTGATGCCTTGCGCGGACAGGAAACGGTCGGCTATCATGGCAAGGTATTTGGGCGAGAGGTAATTTGTGCCGTTCGGGTCAGAGTCTATCTGCAACTGGTCGTTTACGTAGTCCGTCATGTCCATTATCTCGTCGATGTAGGTCACAGTAAGTCCCTTGCAGGGCAGCTCCTCGCTGCGGGACATTGCCCAAAAACCATCGGTCAGGTAATCGTGCTCCACGCTGCTGTGTTGCTGGATGGCTCCATAGCCGCAGTGATGATTGGTCAGTACCAGCCCTTCTGCCGAGATAACTTCACCCGTGCAACCGCCGCCGAAATGCACTACCGCATCTTTCAGGGCTATGCCGTTGGGGTTGTATATCTGTTCGGCAGGGATAAGCAGGCCGAGCTCTGTCATGGCAACCTCGTTCTGCTGTTTGAGGTCGGTAAGCATCCACATTCCTTCATCAGCGTGTGCCGAAAGGATGCCGGATGTAAGGAATAATGATAATATGATTCGTCTCATGTAACTATGCGTTAGAAGGTGTTCTGAGAGAGGAAAATTCAATATACGACTAAATCAGTATACGAGAGAGTGTGTCAAAATACATTTGATGATTTCTTTTAGGCACGGATTTCACGGAAAAAAACAAAGAAAATCTGTGTTTTCCGTGTAATCCGTGCCTAAAAAGAAACAAATAGTAAGCGAATGTTAGTTTTGACACACCCTCTTCATACCCTTTTTGGGATGGGTTCCCATTACTCAATGATGTTCATTTCTTTTATCAGATGTCCGCAGTCTCCCAGTTTTTCCAGAATGAAGAGTACATAGCGGATGTCCAGTGCGATGCAACGTTGCAGGTTGTTGTCGAAGTTGATGTCACCGCTCAAGGATTCCCAGTTGCCGTCGAATGCACAGCCGATAAGCTGTCCTTCACCGTTGATGACGGGACTGCCGGAGTTGCCGCCGGTGATGTCGTTGGTAGTCAGGAAGCAAACGGGCATTGTGCCGTCGGCCATGGCATAGCGTCCGAAGTCTTTATTGAGGATAAGCTCCTTCAGTTTGGCGGGCACTACGAATTCGCGGTCTTCGGGGTTTTCTTTTTCAAGAATGCCGTCCGTGGTGGTGTAGTAATTGTAGTGTATGGCATCGCGCGGGCTGTATGCTTTCACATTGCCGTAGGTCAGACGGAGCGTGAAGTTGGCGTCCGGATAAGAGGGTATGGGCAGTTTCATCTCGCCCAGTCCGCGGATGTATGCTTTATGCAGCAACTCAAGACCGTTGCTCAGTGCCTTTTCTTCTATGGAAACGGCTTTCAGCTTTTCTATCTTCGAGCGGGAGTAAGCTGTGGCAGGGTCTTTTTCGATAGCCTTTACCGTAGGTTTCTTCATGAACTTGTCGAAGTTGGTGCGGTTGGCAAGGATGGAGTTGTCGTACATATCATCTACGAAAGCATTGTAGTTGCCTTTGTACTTGCTTTGGATAGTCTGGTAGAAAACGGGCAACTGTTCAGGTTGCAGTTTTTGGGCGAGAGCGGGCAGGATGGCTTTGGCTACGGCACGGTCTACTTCGTGGTCGTAGTCTTTGTTGTGGATGTCGTTGAACACCTCTTCCAACTGTGCTTTGGAAGCAGCAAGCAAAGAGTCGTTTTTCTCTTTCAGCGCCGTCTTTATCTTATGCATAATCATGTACGGGCTTCCGAATTCGATGGCGCCGCTCAAGGCTTCGTACAAGTAGTTGAACTGACGGGTAACCGGCATTCTCTTGGCAATGATTTCGTCGATTCTCTCTACTACACCCTCGTATTCGGTTTTACCTTTGGCAAATTCGGCAAAGTTCTTTTCCTGTTTCGCTTTTGTGCCCAGCACATCGTTGTCGATAATTGCCTTGTTCATGCCGATGGAGTTTTTCCAGTAGTTGCTGCTTCCGGCAAATTTGCTGGCATACTGGATGCGGGTTTTGTCGCTGGCATCCATGTACTTGCGCAGTACATCGAGGCGGACACCGCGCATGTCAATCATGGCCTGGTTGTCTGCTTCCATGCGTTCTTTCACTTCCGACCGGGTGAGGTAACGGCTGGTGCTGCCGGGGAATCCCATAATCATGGCATAGTCGTTTTCTTTCAGTCCTTTGATGGAAATGGACAGGAATTTCGGAGTCTTCAAAGGTACGTTGCTTGCATTGTATTCGGCCGGTTCTCCGTTGGCATCGGCATAGATGCGGAACATGGAGAAGTCGCCTGTGTGGCGCGGCCACATCCAGTTGTCGGTTTCACCGCCGAACTTACCTACCGAGGAAGGGGGAGCGGCTACCATGCGTACGTCACTGTACACTTTGTAATAGAACAGGTAGAATTTATTTCCCGCATAGAAAGGAAGTGCTCTTACCTCGATGCCTGGTTTGCCTTTCAAATCACTCTTTTCCAGTTCTTCTTTGGCAAGTTTGCCGAGGAACGGGGCGGTCAATGCATCGACTTCCGTCACTTCTCTGGCTTTGACTTTCGCGTTTACGAGGTCGGTGATGTCTACAATGCGGTGTACGAAACGGAATTTCAATCCCGGAGTAGGCAACTCTTCATTGCGGCTTTTTGCCCAGAAACCGTCTGTCAGGTAATCGTGTTCCACTGAGCTGTGCTGTTGGATAGCACCGTAGCCGCAGTGGTGATTGGTGAGAATCAGTCCTTCGGGTGAGATGATTTCGCCCGTACAACCACCGCCAAAGATGCCGACGGCATCTTTCAGCGATACTCCGTTCGGGTTGTATAAATCATCGGCTGCAAGTTTCAGTCCTTGTTTCTTCATCATGTCGATAGAGTTCTGCTGCTTCATCAGTTGCAGTAACCACATTCCTTCGTCTGCACGTGCCGAGCAGACTGTCAGTACGGCGACCGCCGCAATCAAATACTTCGTTACTTTCATCTTTTTTGTTGTTAATTTACTATATGATTTTTAATTGAATCTTCCTTCCCGGATAGCATCCATGATGTTGGCAGGCGGACGCTGGTTCATCAGCTCTTGCTTCATGAAATCCATGTAAGGAGCCACATGCTTGAAGAATTTCCGGTAGCCGGCGCATAGGTAGTTCAGTCCGGGTTCGCCGTCGGCAGTATGTGCAAAGCGGTTTTTAGGACATTCACCGTTGCAGGCAAACAGCCATTCGCACTCCCTGCACTGGGTGGGGAGAGACTTTTGCTTCATCTGTCCGAAGGCTTGCTGACGTTCGCTGTACATCATTTCCACCAGTGTTTTCTGATAGATGTTTCCCAGTTTGTATTCAGGAAATACAAAGTGGTCACAGGCATATACATCGCCGTTGAATTCCATTACACCGGCATGTCCGCAGGTCTTTGCCATGGAGCATACGCCCGGCTGTTCGCCCACCCAGTTGGCAAGGGTGGAGTCGAAGAGCTGGATATAGTAAGTACCTACATCCTGTTTCACCCATTCATCGAACAGGGTACAGAGGAAGTTTCCCCATTGTTCCGGGCTAACGGAGAAGTCCGCCAGTTCCGTGGCTTTTTCCTTATCGGTCAGTGAGGCCAGATGGCGTCCGTCTTGGTGCGGCATGATGCGTTCTACGATAGGAGCGAACTGGATATAATGAGAACCGATTTCTTTGAAGAATTTATAGAATTCAAGGGGATAGTCGGCATTGAAGTCATTTACTACCGCCATCGCGTTCCATTCTACTCTGTGCTTTTTCAGCAGGTTGATGCCTTGCATCACTTTGACAAAGGATGGTCTTCCAAGCCTGTTTTTACGGTATTCGTCATGAAACTCCTGCGGCCCGTCGATAGATACGCCCACCAGCCAATTGTTCTCTTTGAAGAACTCGCACCATTCGTCGGTGAGCAGTGTGCCGTTGGTTTGTATGCAGTTGTCAATCGTCCGTCCGTTGGCGTATTTCTTTTGCAGTTCCATCGCTTTTTTGTAGAAGGCCAGCGGGCGCATTAGGGTTTCTCCGCCGTGCCAGGTGAACAATACTTGAGGCATTGTTTGCGAATTGATATATTCTTCAATGAACTTCTCCAGCAGTTCATCGCTCATCACGTGTTTTGGATTGTTTACATACAGTTTGGACTTCTCCAGATAATAACAATAATCGCATGCCAAGTTGCATACAGCCCCTACGGGCTTGAGCATTACATAAAGAGGTTTGGCAAAAGGAGCATAGGTTGACATGTATATTTCTCCGTTTTTTATATTTATGATTGTGCAAAAATACGTAAACCAAATGAAAATTCCTTTCTTTCTATCCCGTTTATAAGGAATATTAATACCTTTGCCACGTATAATTCATAAATCGTTTCCTGCATGATTAGAATGAGTGTAAATCGTATTTTGCCTCTTTTGCTTTTACTCGTGTTTTTCACTTCTTGTGCCCGAAAATACAAGGTGGAAGGCAGTTCTTCAGTGACAAGCCTCGATGGAAAAATGTTGTTTCTTAAAACTCTTCAGAACGGGCAGTGGGTAGCTGTCGATTCTGCGGAAGTTATCCATGGGCTTTTCTCAATGAAAGGTCCTGTAGATTCTGTGATGATGGTAACTCTTTATATGGACGATGAAGGGATTATGCCGCTTGTACTGGAAGACGGTAAGATAGAAGTCTCTATTTCAAATACGCAATTGGCAGCTAAAGGGACATTGCTCAATGATCGGCTGTATGAGTTTATAGAAAAACGGAATGCACTGGAACTGCAGATAGAGGAGCTCGATCGCAAAGAGGCGCGTATGGTGCTGGACGGAGCCAATTTGGAAGATGTCCATAAGGAGCTGGCGAAAGAAGGGGAAACTCTTGTTGAAGAAATGAATAATTATGTGAAGCAGTTCATCATTGACAACAATGAAAATGTTTTGGGTCCAAGCGTGTTTATGATGATGTGCAGCACATTACCGTATCCTGTCATGACTCCGCAGATAGAGGATATTATGCGAACCGCTCCATTGGCATTCAAGCAGAATCAGTTGATAAAGGAGTTCCTTTTAAAGGCGAAGGAAAACATGCAGTTGATTGAGGAACACCAGCGCGTCAGGCAAAACGCTTCAACTGATACTTCCGCCAATAAACCGTAGGCAGTGCGGATGAAAGACTTCAACGGTCTTGATCTTCGTTTTTAACCATTCCTTTAAACTTCTCCGGAAGGCTGCTTTCTACTGCTGTATAGGCTTCCGCCATAGTTGCCTTGATGTTCTCCACTCCTTGTCCCTTAGGGGCAATCGGTTCATGAATCGTCAGTATCATGCGGTGGCGGTGTATCCACTTGCCCGTGCGGGGAAGTATCTCAAACGAACCGTCGATGGTAACGGGCACTACCGCCAGTTGCAGTTCGTCTGCCAATTGGAAAGCTCCTCTCTTGAAGTATCCCATGTGACCGGTGAATGTGCGTGCTCCTTCGGGGAATACTACCAATGATACTCCATCCTTTAAGGAAGCCTCTGCCTGGCGCATGGTGGCCAGTACTTTTTTAGGACTGGAACGGTCTACGAAGATATGTCCCGCGCTTTCGCATGCTTTGCCTACGAACGGAATCTTACGCAGGCTTTTCTTCATCATCCATTTGAAGTTTCTGCCCAAAAAGCCGTAAATCAGGAAAATATCGAAAGAACCCTGATGGTTTGGGACAAACACATAAGAAGTACGTTTGTGAAGTTTCTCGCGTCCGTTTATCTTTACCGGAATGAGCAGCAGGTAGCAAATCAGTTGTGACCATATTTTACCCGGATAATATCCCCAGAAATGAGCGCCCCCCAGTAACGAACCGATAATTGTGACCAATGCGGTAAGGACAGTCAGGACCAATAAAACAGGCAGTGCAAAGCAAATCTGGTAAATATTGTAGAGTATCTTCATGGGTTGTGGATTTTATTGCCACAAAGATAGGTCTTTTTTATATTCTGTCACTCTTTCTCGCTAACTAATTTTATGACGGTGACTTCGGGCCATGCACCGAAGCGGAAAGGCAGACCTACGTATCCTATACCGACATTTACATACAGGGCGCGTTTGCCTTCGTAGTACATACCGCTCCATTCAGGGTAGATGAGAGAAGATAACGAGTGTCCGAATATTTCCATCTGCATGGCGTGCGTATGTCCGGAAAGGGTTAACTCTATATCCGAATCAGGCAAAACTTCGCGTCGCCAGTGCGTAGGGTTATGGCTGAGCAGTATACGGAACATGCCTTCCGTGCCTTGCATGGCTTTGGATAAATCGGCGAATTGTGAGAAAGGCGGTTCGCCGTCGTTCTCAACACCTATCAGCGCTATGCTGTCGCCCTTATGATATAGGATGCAATGCTCGTTATTCAGCATTTTCCAACCCATATCTTTTTGCTGTCCTATTAGATACTCCAAGTTGGCTGCTTCCTCTTTTCTGTTATGCCAGCGGTAATATGTCCCGTAATCGTGATTGCCGAGGATAGAATATACTCCGTCGGGAGCATGAAGCAGGGAAAGTGTTTCTTTGAAACCGTCCAGTTCGTGGCTTTGCTGATTGACTAAATCACCGGTAAAGACAATGAGGTCCGCTTGCTGTTCGTTCACCAGCGTAACCAGACGCCGGATAGCTTCCGGATTTCCTAACCAACTGCCTATATGTATATCCGATAGCTGAAGAACGCGGTAACCGTCAAAACCTTTGGGAATGTTGGGCGAGCGATATTCGACATTCTTTACCTCAAAGCGCGTGATACCGGCAATGGCTCCGTAAAGGATATTGGCAAAACCGATTATCCCCAATATCAATCCGAGAAGTGTGTAAGGAAGCCGGTGGGCAACGAAAGGAAAACGGGGATTCCTGAACGGCGTATGGAAAATGATGAATGACAAAAGGCGGCTGATTCCCCGCATCAATATGCCAAACAGCGAACAAAGCATGAATACCGTCTTAGGGACGGCAAACAGCATTACGGTCACTGCCAGCCTGCCGATGCCTTGCGGATGGCGTGAAAGCGCATTGTCACCTGTCATATAGATGTAATACATATATATAGCTACCAGCACAACTGTAGGAAGCCAATACACACTGCGCCAAAGTATGTTACGTGTTCTCTTTACGATGTACACCAAGTAGATGTACATGTCCGGTAAAAGCAGGCATAAGATAAGTATGAGAGTTATTCGGTGCATATATCTTTCAATTCTTCTATGTTCTTTTTAATGCTGTCGAGGTGTTTGTAAACGACTTTTTTATATATGAAATAAATAAGAAGTGCATCCAGGATGATGTAGCAACCGAGCAAGACTGCTTGTACCATGAGAGGCAGTGTATAGTAATCCATTATCCAGAAGAACAGTATGGTGAAGATAACGGTCCAGGCAGCTACTGCCCATATTTCGTAACGGGTCCAGTTACGGAATCTGGTCATGCGTCGGCTCACTTCGGCTACGGACATTTCGTCTATGTGGGTGTTCTTGTTCCAAAGGTAGGTTTTCCAGTCCCACCACATACCGCTGAGAATAGTTACGGTAATGAAAATCAGAAACAGAATTATCTTGTTCTGCAAATGCTCGTTGAAACCGAAGGTAGGCAGTAAGAACCACACCAGCAGGATGACAGCCAATCCTACCGCACCTGTTCCAAGTGAGAAGCGTTGCAGGATAACGAGTCGTCCCAAACTGTGCCGGGTATTTGTTTTATAATTTGCAATCAGTTCTTTTATCTGTTTCTCATCGGCAATAGGTTCCTTTTGCAACTGTGCATCCAGGGCATTCCATGATTTTTTCAGTTCGTCCAGTTCCATATATTAATCCTCCTTATTCATCTTTTTCAGTTTGTCTTTAATACGGTTGAGTTTGGTGGCCACGTTGGTTACGGTCAGTCCGGTAATCTCGGAAATATCTTCATAGCTTTTTTCTTCCAGATAAAGCAGGATGATAGACTTCTCCAACTGTCCCAGCCGGTTTATCATCCGGTAGAGTTGCTGTAACATGGCTTGCGTTTCGTCGTCCTCTTCGCTGCGGTCGGCTTCCTGGGTGAGGGTGACAATCTCCGGAATGTTCTTTTCTTTCCGTATGAAGCTGATACAGGTATTCAAGGCGATACGGTAAATCCACGTCGAGATTTTACATTCCCTTCTGAATTTAGGAAACGCTTTCCATATATTGAGCACTACTTCCTGATACAGGTCATTAAGAGTCGCGTTCGGAGTGGTGTACAGGTAACACACCTTATAGATGACGCGCTCATATTCCCGTATGACGGACAGAAACTCTTGTTCTACATTTTCCATTGTGTATGCTTGCTCGAATCGCTTTTATTCTGTTTGTCGTAAGAGAAACCGGAAAATCACACTTGCAACATTTAACTCTTTAAATTTGCTGCCAGGAACTTTCGCATTTCCTCAATCGGTTTACCGCGCCGGCAGGCATAATCTTCCAACTGGTCTTCACCAATCTTGCCTACGGCGAAATAGCGTGACTGGGGATGTGAAAACATAAGACCACAGACAGAAGCATGCGGATACATGGCTCCGTTTTCGGTGAGCGTAATGCCTATCTGTTTCATATCCAGCAATTCGTCCAATATAAAGTTTACGGATTGGTCGGGTAGGGAAGGATAGCCTACTGCCGGACGGATGCCCTGATATTTCTCAACCAGCAAATCCGGAATGGAAAGCGATTCATCGGGAGCATATCCCCAGACTGTCTTGCGCACATATTCGTGCATCTTTTCTGTTGCGGCTTCGGCAAGCCGGTCTGTCAGGGTCTGTACGAGAAGATGCTTATAAGGATCGTCTTTATAACATCCTTCGCTCTCCGCACTGACGGAAGATGCAAAAAGCCCTATCGTATCCGGCACTCCGGATGAAAGAGGCCGTATGAAATCGCTCAGGCAGAGAAACGGACTTCCGTCCGGATGAGGTGTCTGCTGGCGGAGCAGAGGGAACACCGTATCTTCGATGATGAGATTGTCTCCCTCTGCATTGGCACTGCATAGCCTGTAAATACATTGCACCGAAATTTTCTCATCCAACCGGTTGAGTACTCTGCCGGCTTCCTTAAACAATTGCATAGCCTCTGCGGCTTTGGAGCGTTCTTCTTGCGGAAAAGCCGCAAGCCACATGGCGCGGCAGGAATCGCAACCGTGAATGTTGGCGATTGCTGCAAACTTGGGTTGAAAGCCCCAGGCATGGAAAAAATAAATCCAGTTGATATAGGGGCTTACTTCATGGATTTTATAATTGATAGTTGGCAATTGATAATCTCTATATAAGGTTATGCTCTGAATAGATAATACTATATTATGCTCCTGCCGACGGATAATCAAACCGCAGCTCTTCACCGCGGTAAGAATCGTTCACAGTATTGCCGTTGTAAATAAGATGTCCGTTGGCAAACGTTTTTTCTACTTTCCAGTTGAACGTATGTCCTTCCAAAGGACTCCAGCCGCATTTGCTCAGAATCTTGTCGGTAGTGACTTCCCAGGGAGAGTTAGGGCGTACCAGCACTAAATCCGCCTGATAGCCTTCACGGATATATCCACGCTGGCAAATACCGTATATCCGGGCAGGTGCATGACACATTTTCTGAACAACCGTTTCCAGTGAGAACACTCCTTCATCCACCAGTTCTAACATACTGACAAGGGAGAATTGTATCATAGGCATACCGGACATTGCTTTCAAAGCCCCGCCCTCTTTCTCGCTCAACAAGTGAGGGGCGTGGTCGGTGGCGATAACGTCAATCAGTCCTGAGTTGACAGCGGTCCGCAGTGCTTCCCGGTCTGTTTTTCGTTTAACGGCAGGATTACACTTTATGCGTGCGCCCAGACTGTTGTAGTGCGTCAGCGTAAAAAGTAAATGCGCTACACATGCTTCAGCGGTGATGTTCTTGTTTGCCAAAGGTTCGTCACTGAACAGTTGCAGTTCTTTGGCTGTGGAAACATGCAGGATGTGCAGGCGCGCTCCGGCAATCTTTGCCAGACGGACAGCCAGTTCGGAAGAGGCATAACATGCCGGAATGGAACGGATACTGGGGTGGGCACTGACGGGAATGTCATCCGCTCCTTTATATTTTTGCTTGTATTTCTCGATATTGTTTTTTATTGTTTCCTGATCTTCGCAATGGGCGGCAATCAGCATATCCGTACCGTTGAATATATTCAGCAGGCTGTTCATTTTATCCACCAGCATATTACCGGTACTGGAGCCCATGAACAGCTTGATGCCGCAAACGCGGTGTTTGTCCAGCTTGTCAAATTCTGTATAGTTGTTGTTGGTTGCTCCGAAGTAGCAGGAATGGTTGACGATACACTTCTCATTCAGCAAGTCGAGTTTGGCATTCAAGGCATCCAACGTTACGGTCAGCGGATTGGTATTGGGCATGTCCATAATGGAAGTCACCCCGCCGGCAGCCGCTGCACGGCTTTCCGTCAGAATATCTGCCTTATGGGTAAGACCCGGATCACGAAAATGCACATGGTCGTCGATAATGCCGGGCAGCAGGTAGCAGCCTGTTGCATCAATCACTTCTTCACAAGGGGCGGAAAGAGGCTTCCAGTTGGTAAGTACTTCGGCGATGCGCCCGTTTTCTATCACTACCGAGCCTTGTACGCTTTGTCCTTCGTTGACAATCGTAGCGTTGTGTATCAGTGTTCTTTTCATATCTTTAGTTTTTTAAGTTTGGATATTTATGGAACAGGCTGTTCCATTTCAGCCGGATAACTCCGAACACGGCTTCTCCGAAAATACTGCTGTTCATCTTGGATGTTCCCAGTTCGCGGTTGATGAAGATAACCGGCACTTCCTTTACATTCGCTCCGCATTTGTAAGCGGTGAATTTCATTTCTATCTGGAAAGCATACCCTTTGAAGCGGATGCCGTCCAGATTGATGGTTTGCAATACCTTGCGGCGGTAGCATACAAAGCCGGCGGTAGTGTCATGTATGGGCAATCCCGTGATAAACCGTACATATTTGGAAGCGAAATAAGACATCAGCACACGTCCCATAGGCCAGTTTACCACATTCACGCCGCTGACGTAGCGCGAGCCGATGGCCACCTCCGCTCCCTCTTCGGTACAAGCCCGGTAGAGGCGGGGTAGGTCTTTGGGGTTATGGCTGAAATCGGCATCCATTTCGAATATATATTGGTAGTCGCGTTGCAAAGCCCATTTGAATCCGGCTATGTAGGCCGTACCCAGTCCCAGTTTTCCCTTACGCTCCACCATAAACAGGCGGTGGGGAAATTCGCGTTGCAAGTCTTTTACGATGGCGGCTGTGCCGTCGGGAGAACCGTCTTCGATGACAAGTATGTGGAATCCGTGTTCCAGGGCAAAAACGGCACGGATGA
>ENA-ORCN01001806-ORCN01001806.1-human-gut-metagenome-genome-assembly--contig:-NODE-1806-length-13352-cov-8.073823_pt1 | contig 13352 bp, 10 predicted proteins | sample MGYA00242984_ERZ507984 | MGnify/ENA primary metagenome ERZ507984 (study PRJEB26167, sample SAMN06115395) | human gut metagenome | host: Homo sapiens | place: China:Hubei | collected 2016-05-19... | reverse complement strand
CTGGTATCTAGAGCGATTGGAAAAAAGGGAAACAGAGCCTTGATGCCGGCAGTACTGGCAGGCGTTATTTTGCTGGTGTGGATACTGCATCAGGTGACACAGCTTGTATAAAGGAAGGGTGAAAAATATGGAATTACAGTTAGAGGGCTTATCTAAAACATACGGTACGGTAAAAGCAGGGAATGTATTAAAAGTAGATTCTTTTCTGAATCATCAGATGGACATTGATCTGTTCAATGAAATGGGAAAAGAGTGGGCGCATCTGTTTGCAGACCGTAAGATTACGAAGATTCTGACTGTGGAGGCTTCCGGTATCGGTATCGCCTGTGTGGCAGCCCAGCATTTTCATGTGCCAGTGGTATTTGCAAAAAAGTCCCAGTCCGTAAATATTGACGGTGAAGTATATTCCACCAAGATCGAATCCTTTACGCACAAGAGAGTATATGACGTGATCGATGAACTTCCCATGGCGCTGGAATGTAAGGTGAAAAGTTTTGAAGACGGCATTCTGGTGGGCGATATCGTCAACGTCAATGCGGACGAAAGCATCCTGACGGATGGCAAGATCGATCCGAAGAAATTGAAGCCAATCAGCTATGATCCTGTGAATAATACTTATCTTGCAATGGGAGATAAAGTAGGAAATGCTTTTAAAGACGGTTTGAAATTGAAATAGTAAGATCAAAGAACGCAGGAGGTTTAACCCTCCTGCGTCCCCATCTCATCGGTGGTAGAGCGGATATGTTCTACTGCCGTTTTTACTTGTTCTGCATAATCCAGATTGTTCTGGCTCATGGTGTGCACCTGCTCGGCATTGGCGGTAACTTCTTCAGTTACAGCGGACAGCTGGGAGATGTTTTCCATAATCTTATTATTGGATTCTGACAATCCCAGAATGTGGTGATTTACTTCTTCCACCTGGGAAGCCAGTGCTTCCATATTTTTGTTCAGCTGTTCGAAAGTCTCGGAAGCAGCCAGGATCTTTTCGCCCTGCTGTTCGGTAGCTTCAATGGAGCCGCTGATCGTGTTGACTACCATGTTGGCATTGGCATTCAGCTCATTGGTGATCTTCGTAATCTCTTCGGTAAAGCTCTTGGTCTGTTCTGCCAACTGCCGGATTTGCTGGGCAACAACGGCGAAACCGCGTCCGGCCTCCCCGGCACGGGCACTTTCAATGGAAGCGTTCAATGCCAGAAGATTGGTCTGACCGGAGATTGCCATGATGCTTCCAGCGATCTCTTCCACTTCTTTCGTCTTTTCCTGTAACTTTTCCATGGCATCCGTGACGGAATGGTTGGTATCTTTGATCATAGCGGACTGTTGTTTTAAGTCTTCCATGGCAGCCATGTTTTTACGGATACTTTCGTTGGAATCCTCGGCAATCTGAACCATCTGTTCGGAAATGTGACCGGTCTGCTCGATAGCACGCTGAATCGTGCCGGTCATCTGGTTTTGTTCTTCAATACTGGTGGCGGTCATATTGGTAGCATCGGAGATTTCCTGCATGCTGTTGGCAACGGATTCCGTCGTCTGTACCAGCTGGTTCATAAGATCTGTGGTTTTGGTGGTCTCCTGATGTACGGTCTGGGATACGTCCAGAATATTATCCAGTACTTCTTTTACATGGTTATGTTCTTCCCGGGAAGAACCGATGGCGTCATTATTAAAAAGTATTGTGATCTTACCGGTCTCCAGAATAATAATTCCGATCAGGAATACCAGCAGGGTAGAGCAGACTGCATTCACATCCTGACCGTAGATTCCCTTCGCAGCTTGAACGATCATGACGATCAGGTAGAGCACGAATAATCCCAAAGCGGTTTTCTTCAGAGATTTTTTCTCATAATAAGGAATCTGTAATATGAAAATGGCGATCAGCGCATAGTGAATGAAACTTGCATCTGTCTGCAGACCGACCAGCAGATACTCAATGCCGATCTCGATGGTAGCGAAGACTTTTAATAGTCGTGTCGCCTTATTTCGAAGGTGCGTCACGGCATTTACCACACAGAAAACGGCGATCAGAATGGTATTTGCGTATGTAACTATGGGCGCAATGTTGTGATTTACCAGTTTTAACCACAGATAAAACAGGAACACAATCGCCAAAAGCGAAGAAGCGATAATATAGAACCGGTTCATTCTGATATTGCGTTCCGCGGTATCCGTATAACGATATTTATTATTTTCTTTTATATTCATATTCATAAGTTCCCTTCCTATTTTTATTGATGCTATTTTAAGTGTAACTGCTTTCGTCAATTTTTTCTACATTTTTATTCCATTTTTGAAAAAATTTTTGAAAAAAATCATGGAAATAAAAAATGCAAATTGATACTGATTTTCAATACCAAATGCGCTATAATACTTCTGTTACAACACAGAACATTAAAATGTTGAGATACGAAAGGATACAGAAGTGTTATGACACTGAAAGAATTGGAAATCGGTAAAAGCGCCGTGATCGAAACCGTCGGTGGTTCCGGAGAACTCAGACAGCATTTCCTGGATATGGGTATGATCCCGGGAGCGGAGGTGACGGTGGTAAAGCTGGCTCCGATGGGTGACCCCATGGAATTGCAGGTGCACGGCTATGAACTAACGTTGCGTTTGGCGGAAGCGGATCAGATCGAGATCGTACCCATATCGAAGAGAACAAGAGAACATAAGGGACTGGATCGGGTGACGGATGCGGAGCACCCGGGATTAGGTGAGGATGGAAAATACCATTCGAAAAAAGATGAGAATCCTTTGCCGGAGGGAACGACACTTACGTTCGCCCTGGCGGGAAATCAGAACTGCGGCAAGACTACACTGTTCAATCAGCTCACCGGTTCGAATCAGCATGTGGGAAATTTCCCCGGAGTTACCGTAGACCGTAAGGACGGTTCCATCAAAGGGTATCCGGATACTTTGGTGACAGACCTGCCCGGTATTTATTCCATGTCCCCTTACAGCAGTGAAGAGATCGTATCCCGTAATTTTATCCTGTATGAGAAACCCAGAGCTATCATTAATATCGTGGATGCGACGAATATCGAGCGTAATCTGTATCTGACCATGCAGTTGTTGGAAATGAACATTCCCATGGTCGTAGCCCTGAACATGATGGATGAAGTCACCGGCAATCACGGTTCCATCGATGTGAATGCCATGGAGGCATTCCTGGGAGTACCCGTAATCCCCATTTCTGCTGCGAAAAACGAAGGTGTGGACGAACTGATCCGCCATGCAGTCCATGTCGCAAAATATCAGGAACGGCCGCTGCGGCAGGATTTCTGCGATAAAAACGATCATGATGGTTCCGTACACCGCTGCATCCATGCGGTGGGGCATCTGATCGAGGATCATGCGGAGACTGCAAAGCTGCCCCTGCGTTTCGCAGCCAACAAAGCCATTGAAGGAGATCATCTGATTCTGGAGAAGCTGCAGCTGGATGAAAATGAAAAAGAAATGCTGGAGCATATTGTCTGCCAGATGGAGACAGAGCGTGGTGTGGACCGGAGTGCGGCTATCGCGGACATGCGGTTTGATTTTATCGAGAGATTATGTGAACAGACGGTAGTAAAGCCGAAGGAAAGCAAAGAACGGATCCGCAGTGAGAAGATCGATCGGATCCTTACCGGAAAATATACGGCAATCCCTTGTTTTATTGTGATCATGATATTGGTGTTTTATTTGACATTTAATGTGATCGGAGCCTGGCTGCAAGGGCTTTTGGAACTGGGAATCGGCAGACTGACAGAACTTGCGGATGCAGCCATGACAGCGGCCCATGTCAACAGTGCAGTACAAAGTCTTGTGATCGACGGTATTTTTACCGGGGTGGGCAGCGTATTGAGTTTCCTGCCTATTGTGGTGACCTTGTTTTTCTTCCTTTCACTTATGGAAGACAGCGGTTATATCGCCCGTGTGGCATTCGTGATGGATAAGTTGCTTCGAAAGATCGGGCTGTCCGGACGAAGCATTGTGCCGATGCTGATCGGGTTCGGCTGTACGGTACCGGCAGTCATGGCCACGAGAACACTGACCAGTGAGAGAGACCGTAAAATGACGATCCTGCTGACACCGTTTATGAGCTGTTCTGCAAAATTACCGATTTATTCGTTCTTCGTGAGCGTATTTTTCCCGGGAAAGGGTGGACTGATCATGTCAGCCCTGTATCTGCTGGGGATCGTGATTGGTATTCTGGTTGCATTTTTATATCGTGGAACTTTGTTCAAAGGCGAGCCAGTGCCGTTCGTAATGGAACTGCCTAATTATCGTCTGCCCGGAGCGAAAAATGTAGGACAGTTGTTGTGGGAAAAGGCGAAAGATTTTTTACAGAAGGCATTTACTGTGATCTTCATTGCAACGATTGTAGTATGGTTTTTACAGAGTTTTGATCTGAAACTGAATCTGGTAGAGAATTCAGCCAACAGTATGCTGGCAATGCTATCAGGTCTGTTGGTTCCGGTGTTCCGGCCGCTGGGATTGGGAGACTGGCGGATCTGTACGTCTCTGATCAGCGGATTTATGGCAAAAGAAAGTGTGGTAGCAACCCTGGAAGTATTGTTCGGCGACAGCATTGCCACGGTACTTACCCCACTGGCAGCCGCTACATTACTGGTATTCAGTCTGCTGTATACGCCCTGCGTGGCAGCCATCGCTTCTGTCCGCAGAGAACTGGGTGGAAAATGGGCCATTGCCGTGGTACTCTGGCAGTGTCTTGTGGCATGGGTGGCAGCCTTTTTGGTACATGGAATCGGAATGCTTCTGGGATGAAAATTCCTCGATAAGCGAATATTGGGTAGAAGTTTGGGAGTGCGCAGCACGAAACAATTCGTAGGAATTAAAGGTGGGGCTTTTGCCCCCGGCATCCATATATAATAGAAAACCTGCAGGGGATTATTCCTCCTGCAGGTATTTTATTACACATTTCAGTTCCGGTGAGATCCATTTGTTCCTATGATATAAAAGCTGCCGCCAGATATCCGGCTGAATCTCCGTCATGGGGAGGCTGACGAGATTTCCTTTTGCCAGATCGTCCGCTACAACGAACTCCGGCAGATAGGAGATACCGAGACCCTGACACAGAAGATTGCGGATCAGCTGGGTATCACCCACCTCCATGATGGGCATTGTCTCCTTACCGTTTTGGGAGAGCAGATCATCCAGAGCAGCCCGGTAACTCATGTTTTTCTCCGTCAGGATCAGCGGATATTCCAAAATCTGTTCCAGGGTGATCTGAGTCTGTCCGGCTAAGGGGTGACCGGCACCGGTGACAAAATGAATATCCACTGGAGCTTCGAAAGCGGTCACATAATTGTGATTAAAAATACGGCGGTCCAGCGTGTATACAATGTCCACTTGATTCTGCCCCAGCATCTGGAACATTTCGTCAGTACTGGTAGCAATGATCTTCAGGCGGATGCCCGGATATTTTTCATGAAAATCCTTAAAACGGCTGTGAAATTCCCAGCTGGCCAGGGACTCTGCAATGGCGATCCGCACCAGACCCTCCGGGGCGGTATTACCGCTGATGTGGGTGGCTTCCGCAGCAAGCCGCAGAATCTGCTGGGCCAGGGGCAGCAGCTTTTCTCCTTCATTGGTCAGGGTTACGGTATGCCCGATCCGTTCAAACAGAGGGATGGACAGCTCCTTTTCCAATTGTTTGATCTGAAAGGATACGGTGGACTGGGTATAACCCAGACGCCCGGCCGCCAGCGTAAAGCTCTTCAGTTCGTTCACCATAACAAAGGTTTCCAGATTTTTGACATCCATAAAATAATTGCACCTTCTCGATTGAGTTATTCGATCAATATGATAAAAATAATTCGTTTTTCAAATATTTATGAAAATTATATAATGAGAAAATAAGGCTGTCAATGTGAAAAGATGGCGAAAATATGGGAAAACAGCAAAAATATATGTCGTATCCCATGTTTAGAATAAGTAGTTTTGGGAAGGATCATGGGTATGGAAAACAGAGAAAGACTGGGGAGTCGTTTGGGATTTATCATGCTGTCGGCGGGGTGCGCCATCGGCTGCGGAAATGTGTGGAAATTCCCGTGGATGTGCGGGCAGAACGGTGGCGGAAGCTTCATGCTGATCTACGTGATCTGCCTGATTGTGCTTGGCCTGCCTACCATGATCATGGAATTCTCCGTGGGGCGTGCGGCGCAGACGAGTCCACTTTATATGTATCGGAAATTATCCGGCGGCAGGGGCAAATGGAATCTGTGGGGCATCGTCTGTCTCATCGGAAACATTGCGCTGATCGCTTTCTATGCGGTGGTGTCCGGATGGATCCTCTATTATTTTGTAAAATTTCTGACAGGGCAGAATCAGGATTTCGGATTTGAAAAAATGATCACGACGCCCTCGGTGAATGTGACATATCTGTTGTTCACCTTACTGATCGCTTTTGTCATTTTAAGCTTCCATCTGCAGGGTGGGCTGGAACGTATTACCAAATATATGATGTCAGCCTTGATCGTGCTGATGTTGGTGCTGGCGGTGCACAGCTTTACACTTCCGGGAGCAGGAGAGGGATTGAGCTTCTATCTGATCCCTCATTTTTCCAAAATCACAGGTTCTGTGGTGGTGGGCGCCATGAATCAGGCATTTTTCACCTTGTCCGTGGGAATGGGCGGTATGGCGATCTTCGGAAGTTATATCGGCAAGGACCGTTCTCTCATGGGAGAGTCTATCCATATTATTATCCTGGATACACTGGTGGCAGTGATTGCCGGTATCATTATATTTCCGGCATGCTTTACTTATGATGTGGAAGTGACGGCGGGTCCCAGCCTTCTGTTCGATACTATGGCGACAGTATTTAACAACATGGCAGGCGGCAGATGGTGGGGAACCTTATTTTTCCTGTTCATGGTGTTCGCAGCCATGTCCACAGTGCTGGGCGTGTGTGAAAATATTCTGGCCATGGTCCGGGAACTGACCGGATGGTCCAGACCGGTAGGATGTATCGTCTGCGGTGTGGGAACGTTTCTGTTGGCATTGACAACGGCGTTGGGCTTCAGCGTGATCCATTTTCAACCCTTTGCGGCGGGAACGACCTGGCTGGACTTCTGGGATTTCCTGGTGTCGAATAACATCATGCCTATAGGTTCGATCTTGCTGGCGGTATTTTGCTGTTATAAGGTCGGCTGGGGCTGGGACAAATTCCTGGAGGAAGCCAATGCCGGCAAAGGCTTAAAGGTGCAGCCGTGGATGAAGCCGGTGTTCAAATATTTTGTGCCGGCGGCGGTGTTGTTCATTTATGTGTACGGAATAGTGAATTTTGCGTGGAAATAGGAGAAATGAGATCAAGATAGGAAGAGACAAACGACGGTGGGGTGAGAACTCTGCCGTTTTTGTGTATAGGATGAGCAGGGAAGCGGTTGCACCGAGACTCAAAATTGGGTAGTATGTAATTATTCAGAGGTGGTTTTGTGAATAGTTATGGCAGTATAAAGAATAGAAGCAGGAGACATCTATGACAGAGCAGGAGATCCGGACGATATTGAACAGACAAAGAGAATATTTTGCTACGGGAGCCACACTTTCCCGGAAATTTCGGGCAGAACAGCTGGGAAAATTAAAGGCCTCCCTGCAGCGCCATGAAGAGGAACTGAATGCTGCACTGCAACAGGATCTGGGAAAAAGCCGGATGGAGAGCTATATGTGCGAGATCGGACTGACGCTCTCGGAGCTGACCTGGATGCAGAAACATCTGCGGGGGCTGATGCAGGAAAAGAGAGTGCCGACACCGCTGTCACAGTTCGCAGCGATAAGCTTTCGCTCTCCGTCACCCTATGGCACCGTGCTGATCATGAGCCCCTGGAATTACCCGGTGTTACTGACGCTGGATCCGCTGATCGATGCCATAGCTGCCGGAAATACGGCGGTGGTGAAGCCCAGTGCATATGCTCCGGCGACGGCAGCTGTGCTGAAAAATATTCTGGAAGAATGTTTTCCGATAGAATACGTGGCTGTGATCACCGGCGGCAGAACGGAGAATCAGGCATTATTGCAGCAGCGGTTTGATATGATATTTTTCACCGGAGGCAAGACCGTGGGACGGGAGGTGCTTAGAAGCGCTGCGGAATATTTGACCCCGGTGACGCTGGAGCTGGGCGGGAAAAGTCCCTGCATCGTGGATGCTACGGCGAAGCTTCCGTTGGCGGCGAGGAGGATCGTATTCGGAAAATATCTAAACTGCGGGCAGACCTGTGTGGCACCAGATTATGTGTTGTGTGATGTTAGGATCCGCGACCGATTGGTGGAAGCTATCCGGGCGGAGATCTCGAGACAGTTTGGTGCGGATCCCCTGCAAAATCCGGATTATGGAAAAATCATCAACGAAAAGCATTTTCACAGACTGCTGGGGCTGATGGATGCGGAAAAGACCGTCTGCGGCGGGCAGTATGACGAAAAGACTTTGCGGATTGCTCCCACAGTGATGACGGATGTGACCTGGGAAGATGCCGTGATGGGAGAAGAAATCTTCGGACCGATCCTGCCGGTGCTGACGTATAATGCACATGATGCAGAGAAAGGTGTTGCACAAAATGATTTTTGCAGGGATGCTTCCGGGACGCATGCAGCCACGGGAGACTTTGTGGATTGGGCGATCCGCTGTGTGGAGGAACATCCTCATCCGCTGGCACTGTATTTCTTCAGTGAAGATAAAAAAGCCCAGAGACGGATCTTGGATCACTGCCATTTTGGCGGCGGTTGCATCAACGACACCATCATCCACCTAGCCACCAGCGCCATGCCCTTCGGCGGCGTGGGCGAGAGCGGCATGGGCGGCTACCATGGACGCGCCGGATTCGAGACTTTCAGCCATTATAGAAGTATTGTGGATAAAAAGACATGGACGGATCTGCCGATACGGTACCAGAGGTATGATGAGATGAAAGAGAAGATGTTACGGAGATTTTTGAAGTAACGTCATCCTAAAATAGAAGTTATGTCCTGAAAAGTGTAAGATAACATTGGATTACGTCCTGAAAAGTGTAGCGTATAGTTCATATTACGTCCTGAAAAATGTAATGGCAGGGTATTTGTGGGAAATAATATCGAAATCGAGAAGGAAAGAAGGTAATCACATGAACTTTAACAAACAAAAATGCATTACGGCAGTGATTTTGCTGTTGGTCGCTATTCTATCCATAACCGTTATCGGAAAATACGCCTCCGCCCCGGAAAATCACCAGAAAACCATAGCCTCTCTGGATGAGAAAAAACAGACGGTCATGGAGCTGACGGCGGCATCCACGGTGACTTCGGCGCTGATCACCCTGCTTCCGGGAGACACGGCAACGCCCATTGCGGAGAAAATGGCGGATGTCAGCGGGTATCTGCTGGTGGTTCTCTGCGCCATTTATCTTGAAAAATATCTAGTGACGATTACCGGATATGTGGCATTTACCTACCTGATTCCGATTGCCTGTGGCTTGTGGATATTCAACCTGATTTTTGCAAATGCCACCTTGCGAAAACTGGCAACAAAACTGGTGGTGTTTGGCTTGGCAATCTCCTTCGTGGTTCCGGCCAGTGTAAAGATTTCTGACCTTATCGGAGACACCTATCAGGCCCAGATCGAAGCTACCATTGAGGATGCCAGGAACACACAGAATATACTGGAAAACAGTGGCGTGGCGGATGATGACGATGACACTAATGCGACGGAAACACCTGGAATCGGAACAACAGAAGTTCCTGGAACTGTTACAGGTAACGTGCAGGAGAAGGAAAGCAATAACTCAGGATCTGTCTCAAACATTTTCGACTGGGCAAAAGACGCTATTTCCGGCGCTAAAGATTCAGTGACAAATGTTGTGGAAAACGTGACGGTTTCTACCGAAGAACTGGTGCAGAAAGTGGAGAATTCCTTAAATCATTTTATTGAGGCAGTGGCTGTGATGATCATTACTTCCTGCGTGATCCCGATGCTGGTGCTGTTACTGTTCTTCTGGATGGTGAAGATTGTGTTGGATGTGGACCTGAGTGGAGCGAAGATCAAGGGGATGCTGCCGGAGCGGAGGGAATAGATTGTAGAAAAGAGGGGAAGAACATGAAATACCTTGCACACATTGATGGGGACAGAGAGCAATCAGTAAAAGAACATTTACAGGGAACCGCAGAGCTTGCAGAAAAATTTGCTGCAAAATTCAGGAAAGCGGACTGGGGATATTGTTGTGGGATGTTACATGACATTGGAAAATATTCCGCGGAATTTCAAAAGAAGATCAAAGAAAATCTGGATATCTGGGTGGATCATTCCACTGCCGGGGCGAAGGTCTGCGAAAATTTAGATGGCTGCTATTGGCTTCTGACTTACTGCATAGCAGGGCATCATGCAGGGTTGCCGGATCTGGGACGAGAGGGATTGCCGTCCTCTTTGCTGGGGAGACTTAAGAAAAGGTTGTGCGATTACAGTGCGTATGAAAAGGAAATAGAAATCCCTCAAATTACCACACCACCCATTGCCATGAATCCGGAAAAGGATCCAAACTTTGCGCTGAGTGTATTTATTCGCATGCTGTATTCCTGCCTGGTGGATGCCGATTTTCTGGATACAGAACAGTTTATGAACAACGGAACGGTTCAAAGGGATTCCGGAGAGAACATGGATGTTCTTTTGGAAAAATTGCAAAATTACATAGCAAAATGGCTTATAAATCGGAATGATACTACGATTGATGGAAGACGATCTGAAATTCTCCGGAACTGTCTGGAAATGGGAAAGTCCTCCAAAGGATTGTTTCAGCTTACGGTACCCACCGGTGGTGGCAAAACTGTGGCTTCTCTGGCATTTGCGTTGCAGCATGCGGTGGAGAACCATATGGACCGTGTGATTTATGTGATTCCCTATACCAGTATTATCGAGCAGAATGCGCAGGTGTTCAGGGAAATCCTGGGTAGTGAAAATGTGTTGGAAAATCACAGCAATGTAGACTATGAGAGCTCGGAAGAGTTCAAACCCATGCAGTTGGCGGCGGAAAACTGGGATAAACCGGTGGTGGTTACCACAAATGTCCAGTTTTTTGAATCCCTGTATGCCAATAAGTCCTCCAAATGCAGGAAATTACATAATATAGTAAACAGTGTCATCATATTCGATGAAGCGCAGATGCTTCCTGCGAATTATTTGAAACCGTGCATGGCAATGATAGAGGAACTGTTGCAACAATATGGCACGAGTATCGTGCTGTGTACGGCGACACAACCGGCATTACAGCAGTTTCTGCCTGAAAAGTATGTTGCCCGGGAATTATGCCCACGGAGAGAGGAACAATTTCGATTTTTTGAAAGGGTAACCTATCAGAATATTGATACCATCACGGAAGAGGAAATGGCGGAGAAACTACAGCAGGAGTGGCATGCACTGTGTATCGTGAACACGCGAAAAAGAGCACAGCGGCTTTACGAACGGCTGCAGGGAGAGGGCGTTTATCATTTATCAACCACCATGTATCCGGCGCATAGAAGACGAGTGCTTGCGGAGATTAGAGAACGTTTGGATGACAAAAAAGGAAAAAAATGTATCGTCATTTCGACCAGTCTCGTGGAAGCCGGAGTGGATCTGGATTTTACTTCGGTATATCGGGAACTAGCCGGTGTGGATTCCATTATTCAGGCAGCAGGACGTTGTAATCGAAATGATAAAAGAGGAAAGGAAGAGAGCATTGTCCGCATCTTCCAGTGGGAAGACAAGGAAAGGGTATCCGGACAGCGGCAGCAGATCGACACGACGAAAAATCTGCTGGCGGAGGGCAGAGATATTACTGCACTGGATAATATCACAGAATATTTTCGGAGACTATATCGCATCAAGGGCGAAAGCCTGGATATAAAGAAAATATTGGACAAGTTCAAGGACGGAAATTATCAATTTGCAACAGTAGCCGGAGAATTTAATCTGATTGAGGAAAATACAGTTACGGTATATATCAACAGAGAACCGGAAGCGGAGGCTCTTTTGCAGGAAATTCGGCAGCAGGGACTGACAAAGAGCCGTATGCGAAAAGCAGGGCAATATTGTGTAAGTGTTCGGAAAAAAGGGGAATATGAGAAACGGAATATGTTGTTTGAAGAAATGCGTGATGCGGGGATGGTAGAAGCGGTAGACCCGGATGCGCAGGATTTTTATGTGCTGACGCAGGAGGAACAATACCGGGAAGACACCGGATTGAAACTGGAAGTGGAATTGGGCGGAATGATGATGGTTTAATATTGCAGGAAATGGAAGTGGCGGTACACGATGGAAAAGTGTACCGCTACTCTTGTAAGTTAATGAAAATTACAATTATTTCAATCCACAGGATATACCTGACATTGAAAGTATAACATATAATTCAAAAAAATCTAATAGTTTTAGCGATAATTTCAATTGAAATTATCATTACGAATAAAAATAAGCATTGCAAATATATTAGACTTGTAGTATAGTGAATTTGTCAGATAAATACAGATAAACTAAAATATTGTCATATCATATCTGCGAAAAGACAGTATTTTACAAAGGGGGTATTATTGTCAGACAGAAAATAGTACTACAAAGGAACAGTAAACGGGAACAGCGCTTTAATTGTGGAAAGAAGGTGGAATAAATGGGAGTCGGAGTAAAAGTAAATGTATGGGGAGACTATGCATTGTTTTCGAGACCCGAACTCAAAGTTGAACGCTACAGCTATGACATCATCACGCCCTCAGCGGCACGCGGTATTTTGGAAGCCATTTACTGGCATCCGGGAATGCGGTGGATCATCGACAAAATCTATGTCAAAAACCCTATCCAATTTACAAGTGTACGACGAAATGAAGTAAAAAGCAAGATCCTGGCAAGCAATGTATTGCAGGCATACAACGGTGCAGACAAAACATTGTATATTAGTACGAAGGAGGACATTGTACAGAGAGCATCACAGCTGCTCTGCAATGTAAGCTACACCATCGAAGCTCATTTTGAAATGACAGAGAAAGCCAACGCTTCTGATAATCCCGGAAAATTTAAGGACATTATCATGAGACGGCTGCGTAAAGGAGAATTTTATTATATGCCATACTTCGGTTGTAGAGAATTCTCGGCGCATTTTGCTCTCTGCGAGGAAGAAGAAATTCATACCGCCTATGATGTAGTAGAAGAAAAAGATCTTGGCATCATGCTGTTTGACATGGATTACAGTGATCCGGAAAATATCCAGCCTATGTTTTTCCGGGCAATAATGCGTCACGGCGTGGTGGATCTGAGAGATTGCGAGGTGCTGCGATGATACTACAGGCACTGGTAAAATACTATGAAAATCTGGCAGAACAGGGGAAAGTATCCAGGTTGGGATGGTGCCATGCGAAAGTGTCCT
>ENA-ORCN01001804-ORCN01001804.1-human-gut-metagenome-genome-assembly--contig:-NODE-1804-length-13360-cov-6.741173_pt1 | contig 13360 bp, 15 predicted proteins | sample MGYA00242984_ERZ507984 | MGnify/ENA primary metagenome ERZ507984 (study PRJEB26167, sample SAMN06115395) | human gut metagenome | host: Homo sapiens | place: China:Hubei | collected 2016-05-19... | reverse complement strand
GTCTACCAGCTTCGCCGGGACATGCTCATTTCCATGTCCGAGATCGCCAGATTTTCCCGCCGCACGTCCGACATGGTGGAAGCGTGGGACAGGGAAGGTATGCCGGGGGTACGCGCATGAAGCTTATAGAGCCGCAGGCTATCCGGTTGCTGTCCAGCACCGTGCCGGAGAACGACGCCCCGGCGTGGAGCGCGGGCACGGGGTATCAGATCGGGGATTCCGTCATCCATGAGCACAGGGTCTACAAGGCCGTGACCGCCAGCACGGGGAAACAGCCGGACCAACACTGCGAAGGGACGGACGCGGCATGGCGGCTCATGGGGCCGACGAACCGTTACGCCATGCTCGACCAGTACGTGTCCACGCAGACGGTCGCGGCTGAGGACGTCATGACGTTTGCGGTGACGTTCAACCGTTGCACGGCGTTTGCGCTCCTGAACTTCAAGGCCACCAGCATCCGGGCCGTGGTGAAGGACGGCGACGGCCTCGTCATGTACGACCGCACGGTGAACACGTTGAAAGACGTGGACGGCTACTGGAATTACTACTTCCTGCCCCTTGAGCGCATCGTTGATCAGGCCGTGACCAACATTCCCATGTCGCCTGTGGCCACGCTTTATGTCTCGCTCACACAGGAGGGAGGCCCGGCGCTCGGGCAGGTCATCGCGGGGCAGGCGTGGCCCATCGGCACGACGCAGTACAATACCCGGCTCGGCATCCGGGACTATTCCAGAAAGGACACCGACGAGTTCGGCAACACGCGGCTGGTCAAGCGGGCCAACGCCAAGCGCACGAGCCTGCTCTTGTACCTGCACCCGTCCCGGCTTGACAGCGTGCGGGAAATCCTCGCCCGGATGCACGGCCTTCCCGCGCTCTGGCTCGGGGACGACAACGAGGGGATCGGCTCCTACCAGTCGCTGACGGTCTGGGGCTGGCTTGAGGACTGGAGCGCAACCGTCATCGGGCCGAATGAAGTGAGCATGAACATTGACGTACAGGGGTTGAAGTAATGGCAGTAAAGCAGCTTCCCAAGATTTCGGATCTTCCGGAACCGCCGGACAGACTTGTGGGCGATCAGGAACGGTTTGACGTGCTGACGTTCAACAGTCTGAAAGCGCAGAAGAAGATGGTCAACGAGGATCTGAACAAGACGCTGATCCCCGCGTTGAACCAGTTCGCCGTGGACGTGAACGCCAGCGTCAATACGGCGGCTCAGAGCGAACGGAACGCCCACGATTCGGAAGAGGTGGCGAAAACGAAGGCGGGTGAAGCCGCTGGCTCGGCGGGTGCCGCAAAGGTTTCGGAAGACAACGCGAAAGTCAGCGAGACGAACGCCCTTGCGTCGAAGAACGCGGCGGCCCTTTCCGCCGAATCCGCCGAATCCGCCCGCATAGCGGCGGAAGCGGCCCGCGACGAGGCGCAGGATCTCGCCAATGTCGGGTATGCGTCGGAAAGCCACGCGGGGCTGGCGAAGGTCGACGGGAAGACCACGCAGTCCGACGCGGGCGGCACGATCACGGCGAAGGACGTGGCGATAGGGGGGAACCTTGAGGATCTGGTGAGCGCGCGGGGGATATTCGATACGCTGACCAAGGGTTCCGTTGATTGTAATACGCTTACTGAGCAAGGCGTTTATGCCATCAGTCTTGCGGGAACCGTAAACGGGCCGGGATTTTCAGCTAAACTGGTCGTCTTCAACGGTAAAGGGAGTGTTTTTACTAACCAGATGGCCATAGCATCCGGCGCAGGAACCTCTGGTGCCATTCGTGTGGCATACAGATCAAAAAACAATGGAAACGTCTGGTCTCCATGGTCCGAGGGGATCTTGAGCGGGCGCGTAGGCGACGGCATCACCGTCAACAACGGTATCATCTCCGTCCCCGAATACGAGGGCGCAACGGCATCGACCGCCGGGACGAGCGGCCTTGTGCCGCCCGCAACCGCCGGACAGCAGGAAAGCTTTTTGACCGGAGGCGGGGAGTACAAGCCCGCGCTCACCAAAATTTCGGACAGCGTGAGCCTGGCGGATTCAACGGCGGCGGCATCGGCCAAGGCCGTGAAGACGGCCTATGATCTGGCGAACAGTAAGCAGGCAAACCTTGGGTTTACGCCCGTGCAGCAAGGAGGCGGTGCAGGGCAGGAAGGACAAAAGATCTATATCGGGTGGAGCCCCAGCGGGCTGAAAGCTCAGGCAGATGCCCTCAATCTGGGAAACATCGTCACGACATCCGCCGGATGTACAAAAGCTCCCAGTGCCGCCAATGCAGACAGATTGCGCTTAACAGAGGGCGGTGAAACAGCATGGAGTTGGACGGGGCAAGGAGGACAACCCGGTTGGCTGTGGGAAGGCAATGACGGCGTCAATATGTACGTCTACAATCCTTCCAATTTCAGCGTAAATTATGCAAACAGCGCAGGGTCAGCTCTTATAGCCGCTCCAGCCGTGCAATGGGTCGTCAATCTCTCAGGTCCACAAATCACAGTGCCGCTCGGTGGTACATATAATGTCGTGTGTATCTGCTTCAACGACAGTGGCGGCAAAGGCGCTGTGAAGCATTATCCGAATACAGCGGGGGGAACAGTGATTCCGAACGCCCCGACAGATTACTTTGTCGCCGGGCTTTGTGCTCGTGTTGCATAAAAAGAGGGTAAAATGATTGATTTTTCGCAAATCATCCACCGAACCGCTGACGATTCCTATGTCATCACGAAGAATGGTATGCCCTACCACGTCTACCCCTATGCCGCCGAGTTCGCGGAAGAATGGGACGCCGTGTTCGCCTACGCCGAAGCACACCCCGAATGCGTGACCGAGGAGCAGCCCTACGTCCCGCCCGTACCGACGCTCGATGAGGCCAAGGCCGCGAAGCTCTCCGAAATCAACGCGGCAGCGGACAGGGCCATAGCCACGGCGACCTATCCCGACCGGGAGATCAGCACGTTCGACAAGCAGGAAGCCGAGGCCCGCGCCTATGCCGCCGATCCTACGGCTTCAACGCCACTCCTTTCGGCGTTGGCGCAGGCTCGGGGTGTCCCTCTGCCCGACCTCGTGGAACGGGTACTCGCCAAGGCCGACGCCTTCGCCGTGGCGTCCGGTTCAATTATCGGACAGCGGCAGGCGCTGAAAGATCGGCTTGATGCCTGTACGACGCTGGAAGAGGTGCAGGGGATCACCGTCAACATCTCCATGCCGGGCGGGGGAGAAGCATGACCTACGGCAAGCGAACGTTGATCGCCGTTGACCAACTCATCAATACGCTTCTCGGGGGCTGGCCCGACGAAACCCTGTCCTCGCGCTGTTACCGTTGGGCGCGGGACGGCGTGCGGGCATGGCCCCGACGCGTGGTGGACGAGCTGTTCTTCTGGCAGAAAGAGCACTGTAAGAGCAGTTATGAGAGCGAGAGGGAAGGCAAGCAATCGCCTCCGTAGTTGAGGAGGCAGGAATAAACAGGATTGGAGAATGCGAACCAGGCAGGACGTGGAATGGATTCCGCGTTGAAGGCGGGAAGGCAGGCGAGGGTGTGAAGTTCGGGCGTATCCGGCGCATCACCGGGTAACTTGTCGGCACGGTGGAGCGTTTCAATGACGCGAAGCGAGCAGAGGTCATGGATCGAGTGAAGCACACCGTCTAAACAAAAAAATTCCCCCCCGGTGGTGTGCCCTGATGAAGGCATATCACGGCGCGAACCGAGAGGGGGAGTTTCGCATTCACACAGCATACCGATGCTCACTTTTTTGAGGCGTTGGGAAGACGCTTTTTGCCGTCTGCACCAAGCTGTTTAGTACAGGATATTCGTTACATATTAAAATAATTAGATAATATAGATTCACCGAAGGAAGAGAGCCTCTCTTGCCGGGAAGGCACGGACGGTATCAAGACAAAAAAACGGTTCCACACGCGGCGTAGCCGGATGCGGAACCGTTTTTTCGCGCGGAATGCACAAGAAGCCACTCCAACGGGGGCATTCGTTCTCAGGCCGGTATGGAAGACAATCTGTGCCGGAAAAGCCTGCGAGCACAGATCCGATAACGTCGAAAGTCTTTGGAAAAGGAGGGACGCGAGCCGCGCTGACAGGTTTTGGGAAAGGGGCTTTGCTGAAGAAAGCCCCTTTCCCGGTGTCTCTAACTTTTCAAGTGTACCCGCTCTAGTTCGCGGCAGCGGGAGCGATGGCGAAGCCCTTGGTGGTCCCGCCGGTCGAAGACGGCGTACCGGCGATCTTGGAGAGGAAGGTATCGCCGAGGGTTTCGATGTGTTCGCTGATATTATCGAAATAATTCAAGTGAATCTGCTCTTCGCCGATGATCGTTTCAAACAGTTTGGCGGTCAGGATATCGCCGTTGTCCACACAGACTTTGCGAAGCTCGTTGTACACGAAGATGGTGTCGTCTTCACTGTCGCTGTCGCTGCTGTAAATCGCTTTGACTTCCTGTCCCTTGATCACCTTCCCGGCAACTTCGGAAGTAGGCTCGCCGCCGAGTTCTTTGATGCGCTCGGCGAACATTTCGCAGTGGCGCATTTCATCGATGGCGATGAGTTTCATATTCGCGGCAAGTTCGCCATAGTCCATGTCGTCCAGGTTGTAATGCTGGTTCATGTATTGATGAATCGCATGTAGTTCCATGCTCCGCGCCTTGTTCAGCGCTTCAACGACGTTGGCCTTGCGGGTTTCACGATCAGACATGGCAAATCTCTCCTTACAAGTGTTTGTACCAATATACGTCACCGGGAAACGCCTGTCTATATAACATGGGGAATACAGGAAGCGCCGCTCCGGCTGAAACGGGTATTTTATGCGCAAGCGGCACGCGGCACAGTGAATCCCGCCATACAGCACCCGGCACCAAGGTGACCGGGCCGCAACGGTTAGGCAAACCGGAGGCCATGTTCTGGACGAAAGCGCTACGGGCGTGCTACAGGCAGGAAGTACTCTTTTTCCCCCGGAGAAACATATGTTGGATTATCCCGAATATACTCTAGGCATTCAAGCCCGTTACGGCGAAGCGGGGACCGACGGCAAGATACGCCTCGGCGCGTTGGCGAACTGGTTTCAGGAGGCGGCCGGACACAACGCCTCGGCCCTCGGTTTCGGCGACGAGCGGCTTTTCGCGGAAGGGAAGGCGTGGATACTCACCCGGATGACCTTTCGTATCAAGGATCTGCCCTCGCCCGGCGACAAGGTGAACATCCGCACGTGGCCCGCGAAGCTCGAACATCTGGGGCACAGAGGATATGAAGTGTACAACGCTTCCGGTGAACTGATCGTCGCCGCCGTGAGCGCGTGGACGGTGCTGGATCTCACCACCCGCCGCCTGACGGCCCTGCCCGAAGAGCTTGCCGCCGTCTATCCCGTGAACACGATTCCTTGCATCCCCTTCCCGTCCCGTACCATCCCACGGTTGCGCGAGGGGATAGGCAGCGCCGACGTGCTGGTACGGCGCGACGACCTCGACATCAACGGACATGTCAATAACTCAAAGTATCTTGGCTGGTTGCTTGAGTGCCTGCCGTGGTCCCCCGGTGAAAGCCTCATCCCGTCCCTGCTCGACGTGACATTCCGCGCCGAATGCTTCCCCGGCGATGCGCTCACCTCACAATGCGTCCCCCTGCCCGACGAAACCGACGCCACCGCGCCTGACGGGTTCCCGCAAGCGCCGCATGGCCTGCTGCATGTGATCCGCCGCACCGACTCGGGCGATGACGTCTGCCGCGCCGTGACGCGCTGGACGCAAAAAGTCCGGCTGCCTTAATGATGTGTTCCAGCATGGCCGCCCCCGATAACCTGACCAACTCCGAAAGGCCGTTTCAGACGGCCTTTTTACTGCGCTTTGAAGTGGATTTCCGGTTCTCAAGCACATTTCACATGAAACGGCTTAGAGCCTTTCGAAATGAGAATCCCCTGACCCAAACGCAATCCTTTGACAGTATAACATATTATAAATTATGAATAAAAATCTATCATTCGACTGGACGATTCTTGGAATGGTCTATCATTCAAAAGGGATCCGCTCCAGTCCCCATTCGGCCCCTTCCGCAACCGCAAGCAAGGTATCGTTTCCGTTCCATACCAATACCGACCCAATGCCGACCATTTACCGCTTGCACAAAACCGACCAATTCCGCACTGTGGGGAAATGTACGGGCATACAGTGGCATCCGAGACATTTTTCCGCATCCAACATGGGCTCCATACAGTGCCTTTCAGCATATACCGCGCACAGGTCCATGTATCCATCCGTTTTCACCCAATATGAACTTAATGACCCGTTGTGAAAAAAGAATATCAGTCCATCATAAAGCGCAACACATTTTTTGCTTGCACACTCGATTCCGAGAGGATACCTCTCAATAAGTTGAAACAACGGCATAAATGGCTTGATGTGACGCCATACGCCGATTCTGGACGATCTTATGCGGAGAAACCTTTTCCATCGCGCACATCTGTCATCTTCCGGTTTTATCTGCATATCACAGTGTATTTTATACTCTTTTCCCTATTTCAATTTTTTGAGGACAAAAGAAACAAAAATGGTCTGAGTGGTCTATTTACGGTTGACAGAATCTTTCAATGGTCATATTGGCCTTACCAATTCAGTGAGGAAAGCATCATGCCCAAAACAGACTCTTCCGCCGGGCGTCCGCGCCGGAGCTATCAGAAGCTCACGGAACGCCTCCGGCAATTCATGGCGGAAGGCCATTTCCGCGACGGGGACAAACTGCCCCCGGAACGGGCCCTTGCCGAGTCCTTCGGCGTTTCCCGCAGCAGCGTCCGCGAAGCCATCCGTGCTCTTGCCGAAAAAGGGCTCCTCGAAAGCAGGCAAGGGGATGGGACGTATGTCCGCGTGCCCGACATAGAGCCGCTCAAGGAGGCCATCCTTGAAGCCGTGGATTCCGAGGGCCTGATGTTCGACGAGGTGACGGAATACCGCCGCATCGTGGAGCCGGGCATTGCGGAAATCGCCGCCGTGCGCCATACATCCGAACAGCTTGACCGCCTCAAGATCATCGCCTGCGATCAGCAGCGCCGCCTGCTCGTCGGCGAGAACGACGGCGATCTCGACGCCAGATTCCACCTCGCCCTCGCCGAATGCACGGGCAACAAGCTGCTCATAGACACCGTCGCCCGGTTGAACCGCATCTACGCCAAGGGGCGCACCCCTGAGTTGCGGGACACGCCGTGGCGCCAGTTCTCGGTTTCCTCCCACCTGCGCATCATCGACGCGCTTGAGCGGCGGTCCCCGGAAGACAGCCGCAAAGCCCTCGAAGAGCATATCGATACGGTTATCCACAAACACCTTTTCGCCACCGTGAGGGACTGACATGCTGATTTCACTGGTTGTTTACTGTTTGCTCGGGGCTATTGCGGGCGTTCTGGCCGGGCTTCTCGGCGTGGGCGGGGGCATCGTCATCGTGCCCATGCTCGTCTTTGCGTTCGGCTGGCAAAACTTCCCCCCGGACGTGCTCATGCTCATGGCCCTCGGGACGTCGATGGGCAGCATCATGTTCACGTCGATTTCCAGCTCGCTGGCCCACAGCCGCAACAAGGGCGTCCAGTGGGATGCCGTGCGGAACATCACCCCCGGCATCCTGATCGGCACCTTCTGCGGGTCGTTTCTGGCTTCCCACGTTCCGGCGCGGTTCCTTCAGCTCTTTTTCGTAGCCTTCCTCTTCTTCGTGATCACCCAGATGCTCAGCGGCAAAAAGCCCAAGCCGTCCCGCCACCTGCCCGGTCTCGGAGGCATGAGCGTCGCGGGCGGGATCATCGGCGTGGTTTCGAGCCTCGTGGGCATCGGCGGCGGCACGCTCTCCGTGCCCTTCCTGCTCTGGAACAATCTGGACATGCGCAAGGCCATCGGCACCTCGGCGGCCATCGGCTTCCCCATCGCCCTTGCCGGATGTTTCGGCTACATCGTGAACGGCTGGAACGCCGCGAACCTGCCACCCTATTCCTTCGGCTACATTTACCTTCCGGGGCTGTTCGGCATCGTCATCGTCAGCATGTTCACCGCTCCGCTGGGCGCGCGCCTCGCCCAGACCCTTCCGGTCCCCAAACTTAAGAAATGCTTCGCCCTCCTGCTTATCGTCGTCGGCATCAGGATGCTGCTCAAGGCGCTGTAAACAGACGGCACCAAAAGGCGGGGAACAACCCCGCCTTTTTATGGGCAACACCCTCTCTTTTCCGGCCCCCCTCAGACACCCGGCGTCAGGGGCCAGAGGATGAACACGGCGACCGTCCAGAAAGCATGGGAAAGGATGCAGGGGACGAGGCTGCCGGTTTTCCAGTAGAGCCAGCCCCAGAACAGGCCCGCCGTCAGGGCGGCCATGACCAGCATGAGGTTCCCTGAAAAAACGTGGACCCCCGCGTAAACGCACACCGCAAGGAGCCATCCGGCCTTTCCGCCGAAGCGGTGTATGAACCAGCGCTGGATGAAGCCGCGCCAGAAAACCTCCTCGGCGGGGCTGGTGATGAAAAGCAGTACCAGCGCCATGGCGAGCGGCGAACCTTCATGGCGGATATCGTAGATGGCCGACACCTGATGCGGCGCAAAGCGGAACAGCCATCCGGAAAGCGTATTGCCGAGCGCAAAGATCGCATAGAGGAGCGCTGCCGAAACGAGGCCGATGAGCACGGCCCGCCCGGTCCACTCCGTCCGTTTCATCGGAACGCCCGCGAACCAAAACGAGAGCAGAGCCAGTACCGAGGCCGCCGTGCCCATGCCGATCCAGAAATTGACCCAGTGCAGGCCGAAATTCACCCACCAGAAGAACGCGGCCAGTGCCAGCGTGCCGCACACCTGCCCCGCTGTCGGGATACGCGGCGTCATGCAAATATCCCCCTGATCAGGCCCTGCGCCAGTTCAAGGCCGCGCGGCAGCAGTATTCCGGCGATGAGCAGCAGTCCGAAGAGGAAATGGTGCCTCGCGGATACGCCGTCCAGCGATACGAGTTCGGATTCGGGCAGAGGCCGGGTTCCGAGCTTCCGCAGCGTACGCCACAATCCCGGCGCGAGCACGAAAGGCAACAATCCGGAAAGCGGCAAGACGCCGAATGCGGCGAGAAGCAGCAGGACGCCGTACGCGCCTGCGCACAGGGCCGCGTACAGGTACAGGGCTTTCCTGCGGCCCAGCAACATGGCGAGAGTCGTGATCCCGGCCTCGCGGTCGTGCGCGATGTCGCGGATGTCGTTGGCGTGCATGATGCTGGTGACGAGGCACGCAATAGGCAGGGAGGCGAGAAAGGGCCGCCAGTCAAGGGAGCCTCCCTGGATGTAGTAGGCGGGAAGCGCCATGAGCGGCCCCATGAGCAGGAACACCATAATCGGGCCGCAGGCATGGTATTTGTAAGGCCAGAAGCCGCTGGTGTAGCCGTAGCCGCCCGCAATCCCCACGAGGCCGAAGGCGAGGATCGGCCAGCCGCAGGCGAACCCGAGCACGATGCCCACGGCAAAGGCCACGCACAAGGCGATGAGGCCACCCCGCCGCATGGCTTCGGGGCTGATAAGGCCAAGGAGGATGGGCGATTCGCCGTGGGCGGAAGCTTCGGTATCCACGCCGCTCCGGTAGTCTCCATAGATGTTCAGCATATTCGTGCCCGTCTGAACCGCGACGCCGCCCAAAAGCGTGAGCAGGAACAGCCCGGCATGAGCGGCATCCGAGGCCCACGCCAGCGCCGCCCCGAGCGTCAGAGGAATCACGGACGCGGTGAACGACCAAGGCCGCGTCGCCAAAAGCCACTTCTTCATGGAACTCTCCTGATGGACAATGAGCCGCCCTCAAAACCGGGGAAAGCGGCGGAGCAACGCTTACCCCTTTGAGGGGGGCGCATTCGTTCTTGAATCTATCATCTTTCTGTTATTGTAGAATACGGTCGCAGTATACACGGTTTGTTTTGTTTTACCACATTTTTTTACCGTGCAGGAAAGACTGCTGGAACCCTCTGCGCCCCTCTTTTTGCGCATCCCGGCCTTCTTGGGAGAGTTGGCGTTTGCATCGCTCACGTATCTCGACGCAGTCGCGTTTGGCCATTTGTTCGAGCTGCCAATATAACGTGATAGTATCAAAACGCCATATCGCTTCCATGAACGGATGCATCCCGGAACCACTATGCAACGGCAATACTGTATCTCTGCAACAAAGAAAGGCTCTCCCCGAATTTGAAAGGAACGGCATATCCTCTCAAAAACGGCATCTTTTTCCTCATCAGGCGCTGAACAAATCCGTTTTTCTCCTGTCCCCAAATATTTCCATAGCAAAAAAGGTTGCTAGTAAGCCTTGAACGGCTCTTTTACACATCTTTTTACAGAGTTGCAGATAGTTCTTCTGAGGAGACGTGTTTACCCTGAGCCCGTTCGATCAAGAAATATGTGCCACAAATGGTCGTTCTTTCCTTGTTATAGTGCCACGGAGGGAGTACCGTTTGGACAATGCATCCATTTTCTTCTTGACCCCTATAGCCCATCTTTCTATTCTCTTTACATATCAAAACGGGTTGCACGGAAAAATCATGAACAAGCGTTACGGCATCCCCCTCCATTCCATTGTTTTGCTCGCCCTCTTGCTGGCGACGGGGGGATTTGCGCGCGTTTTTCCCGTGCACGCCACAAACGGGTCGGCCCGCTTCAATGCGCCGGAATACATCCAGCCTCTCCTCATACAGGGGTTATGCCCTCCGGGTTCCGACGAGGATTTTACATCCTTCAAATCAAAAGCCCCACCGCCGGACCCGGGCACACATCTGGCGGCGTCCACCTCTCCCCCTGTCCCTCCTCTGACGCAGGGCCGCCTGTGTTCTCTCATCCCCGAGTGCCCCCGCCCTTCATGGCGCGGCCTCCTGCCCTTCCCCCTTCCCCCTCCTTCCCTTTGATCCCCTTCCCTTCGTCGTCTGTGCACCCCGCGTGCGGGCCTCCCGTGCCTTCCCTTTCCCAAGGATAGCGTGCGGGCAAGTTGCAAAGAGCCATGCCAAGCATTCCTCCGGTCGCGTCCAGCGTATGGGCCGGGAGGGGCGCCTTCGCGGATAAGGCTGCCCTTCCCTTGCACCCGTTGAACGGCACCCGAAAGGGAGCAGCGGAGAGCCCGTCTACACGCCTGAACAGGGCGTACCACTCTCAACCCCGTGAGGCGACACATGCAATCAAGAATCCCCACCTATATCTTCTCCCTGTTCATCCCCCTTGCGCTCGTTATCGGCTGTTTCGGCTTCTATAACCGTGTGGAACCGCGCATTTTGGGATTTCCTTTCATCTACGCCTGGATTTTTGCCTGTTTTTTCCTTGTATCGGCCAGCATGTGCATCGGCTGGCTCCTTGATCCCCAGTCAGACAGGAACAAGAAACGGGCTTCCTCTTCTCGCGCACCGAAGGAGAATGCATCATGACCGCTCTCGTTTTCGTAGCCCTTATAGCTTTTTCAGTGGTACTGGCTTTTATGGCGAAACGCGGCGTCATTGCCGATTCGATGGATGACGTCATGGTCGCGGGGCGCTCTTTCGGCGCATTTATGGTCTTTTTCGTCACCGTAGGCGAAACCTACGGCATCGGCACCATGATCGGCGTACCGGGCGCCATCTACTCCAAGGGCGTCAGCTATTCGCTGTGGTTCCTCGGCTATATCCTGCTCGGCTTCGTGGTAGGCTATTTCATGAACCCGGCGATCTGGCGCATGGGCAAGATTTCGGGCGCCATGACCATGCCGGACTGCTTCCGTTGGCGCTACGGGAGCAAGGCGCTGGAAGTGCTCGTCGCCGTGATCTGCATCGTGTTCCTGCTGCCGTGGATGCAGATGCAGTTCGCGGGGCTGGCCACCATCCTGCGCTACATCGGCTGGGACATCAGCTACACCGTGGGCATCGGGATCTCCGCGGCGATCGCCTACCTCTATATCGCAGTGGCGGGCATCCGCGCCCCGGCATGGATCAGCATCATGAAGGATATCCTCATGATGGCGGCCATCGTTTCCGGCGGGCTCGTCGCCATCCACAACATGCCGGGCGGGATCTCGGGCATCTTCGATATGGCCATCGCCCATTTCCCGGATAAAGTCGTTATCGACGCGGAGCCCATCACCAAAAACGCCACGTTCGTCTTCTCGACCATCATCTTTCAGGCGCTCGGCTTTTGCGTGACGCCGCTCCAATACCAGTTCATATTCACCGCAAAATCGGAGGATACCATCAGGCGCAACCAAATCATCATGCCGTTGTACATGTTCATGTACCCGTTCCTGATTGTGGCGGCGTACTTCGTGCTGGTGACGGTGCCGAACCTGAATGATCCGGACTCGTCGTTCATGGCGCTGGCCGCAGCCAACCTGCCCGAATGGACGGTAGGCATGGTGGCGGCGGGCGGCGCGCTGACCTGCATCCTCGTCATTGCGGTGAGCGCCCTCAATCTGGGCGGGATTTTCAGCCGCAACATCTGGGGCGTGTTCCGATCTTCCGTGTCTCAGAAACAGGCCGTCCTCGTAACGAATATGGCTACAGGGGCGTCTCTCCTGATCAGCGTGGTATTGGCGGTGATGCTGCCCAACCTGATGCTCGGAGTCATCAACATCGCGTACTTCTGGGCGACCCAATGTTTCCCGATGGCGCTGGCAACGTTCTTCTGGCGCGGGGCCACCCGGACGGGCGTATTCGCCGGCCTGCTGACGGGCGTGGTCGCCGTCGTCGTCCTCACGGAAACGCACGTGACCTTCTGGGGCCTGAATCAGGGATTTGTCGCCATGATTCTGAACGCGCTGGTCATGGTAGCGGTTTGCCTGTGCACCAACCCGGATGAGGCGACGAACGAAACCAGCAACGCCCTGTTCACCTGTGCCGCTCAGGAAGAACCCGAAGCCGTGGATCTCTAGAGCCCATTCCTTTTGAAACGGCACGAAGGCATTGGGGAAGGGGAATTTTTCTGAGGAAAACCCCTTCCCCTGGCTTGCCGGAGCGGTTCGCGCGCCCCTTTCCAAAGGCTTTTCTGCGTGTCGAATCCTGTCCGCAGCGTTCCTCCCCATCCCTCCCAATAGCCCTCCCCGTCCGCTTCGAGAAGAAATCGACGCGGCAATTCGCTGCGGACAGGGCTCTTTCTTCCTCACTCGGACATGGACAGTACGCCGTTAAGGGCGCATCCTCGGATGAGCTTTGTCTTTGGCGGCAACTCCCATGCCTAAGCATACGCCGCAGAAGGTGGAGGTTTTCCCATCCATGCCGATTGACTCGACCGGGAAACCATGCTGAACTTTTCGCAACGCCTTCTGGAGAATCCGCTATGCCAATGCCCGCTATGCCGTCATTGTCCGTTGCCCGTCTGAGTTCCGTTTTCGAGGACATCGCGGGGGCGGCCCTTAAAAATGCCGTAGATGATTCCAGCTGTGTCTTCAG
>ENA-ORCN01001802-ORCN01001802.1-human-gut-metagenome-genome-assembly--contig:-NODE-1802-length-13370-cov-17.733845_pt1 | contig 13370 bp, 8 predicted proteins | sample MGYA00242984_ERZ507984 | MGnify/ENA primary metagenome ERZ507984 (study PRJEB26167, sample SAMN06115395) | human gut metagenome | host: Homo sapiens | place: China:Hubei | collected 2016-05-19... | reverse complement strand
AGCCTTTATGCAATCCTCGGCGTTAACTAACTCTGACAACCAGTTGGCGAACGAGTTGTTTATGCAACGTGAAAATGTCTTCGTCAACCTTGGAGGTTACTTCCTTGTAGAACTTGTTATGCCAAGCTGACTCATCGTCGTACATACGACTCTCTCGCTTGCACATCAGCCCTGAAGGAGAACTGAACAAGTTGAATTGCTTTGTCTTTGGACTCTTTTGGAAATTTCAGTGATACCTAAAAATTTCTTTGCGGTTTTTCGCGCCCTAATCAATATCTCCTAAAAAGACTGGTTATTTCATAACCATAATGTTATGATTTTTTAATTAATTTGCGTAATATTTTTTCCCATTTTTTTTCAGTTACAAATGATTCTGGAAGATTTGGCAAAAAAAACAAAAAAATATTTAAATAATCGATAAACTCATAAATGACGAAGCAAAAAAAACAAATTATACTTGATAATATTTTTATTATTTTGTCCATAACAATATTGTTAAATTTTAGTAAAGGTATGTAAGCATGATAACTTACGGTGTAGAAGGTCTCAGCACCGTTGCAATACTTCAAAGAAGCAAAATGTGAATATTTTTTGCCTCTTCCTGTTGATTTTACAGGAGGGTTATATCCTTGTCTTGATAATACATACATATGTTCTTATTTTGGTGTTATAATAAAAGAACGAAGATTGATAAAGTTTATTGCTTAGGATTACATCATTTTACAAATGAAAACACTATATGCTTGTGTCGGAAAGGTATATATGAGCTGATGGTAGAGTCGTCATCAACAACAATGGCCCTGATTTGATAAACTCAGCAGGAATACTTGCTATTCATTTTTTATGATGGGGTTATGTTCACAAGTTTGAGATTTCATGTAAAAAAGTCCTAATTTCTATGTTTCTCTTCTTGCAAATTATGGGATATTAAGAAAAATATCGTATCTTTGTCCCCGAATTGAGGCGTTCTTTGCATATTGCAAAATACAGAAACGAGCAGAAGGTCGCTCGTTTCCATATTGTTACCTATATAATATAGGCAAACGCCCAACTTCTTGATTTTCAATCAAAGTCCAATTTAGAGCGAGTTAGTTTTCTAAGGTGTGGTTAAATCTTTGTGAAGCGATGTCAGCATGGTTAACAACCCATACAGGTTTCAGGTGTTTACTGAATTTCCCCGGTAAAAGTGGTTACACTTTGCGGCAAAAATTCCAAAGTACTTCCTGTAATTGTACCTTCCGACCATTGTTTGTCGGCTGTGGTAATATAATTTCTCAGCGAACCTTTTACAACTTTACCATTTTCAAGCAGAAGCTGAGACGTTAGCTGCCTGTCGGTGGGATTGACCACAACGATGGTGAATTGGTTGCCATAACGGAAGGACGAAACTTTTACTTCTTCAGGAAGTCCGTTCGGCTGGTTGCCCATACCTCGGCTTCCACGTGGAATGTAACGCGTATAGTTCCCAAACGTGTCGTATCGTTTGGTTTTGATGAAGCTGCCCTCTTGCTGATTCAAGACGATCAGACTTTCATTGGTCTTGGTGGGTTGTGCTCCCAACCACCAGATAATGGCACTGACTTGTGCCTCCATCAGATACTCATGGAAAGCAGTAGCCCAGCGCAGCCCATCCTCCATGGAAACATCCAGCGGGGTGATGTCACTTATTTCGGTAACCCACATCGGGATATTCCGTTTTAAAGCCTCTTCAAAAGGAACGATGGGAGTGCGTCTTAATTCTGCCGGAAGTGGAATTGTATCGGGTAATACATAACCATGTCCGGCGGCGATGATGTTCTTTTCAGGCATATCTGCATGAGTTTGCAGTACGTTGTTGACAAAATCGGCCGAGGAAATCATTTTGAGCCGGTCGAATACGGTTGACCATGCTGGGTTTTCACCAAACAGCACCTTAACTTTCAGGTTCCGTTTTTGCAGGGTAGGAAGCAGGTTATGCTGGATAAAGTCGCCCATCTCTTGAGGAGTCCATAAACAGGAATTCCAAGGAGCCGCATATCCCGGTTCATTGGAGGGTGAAACTGCATAGATGGGAATTCCGGCTTTGTTATACGCTTCACAGAAATCGGCTAAGTAGTCAGCATAATGCTGATAATGTTCACTTTTCAGCTTTCCTTGAGATGCCGGATACAGTTCGGTTGCCCGATTCCCGTCTTTCATCCAGGCAGGAGGACTCCAGGTAGAGAAAGTAAACCGTACTTCCGGATACTTCTGCTGCACATGCGAGGTGAGCCAAAATTGTCCCCGGCGCAGTAAATCATTCCGTTCTACTTTTTCGGGGTGCTGAGCCACGTGTAAACTGGTGTCGGAAGCAGTGGCAAAGTCTGCTTGAAGCTTACCGGTGGCATAGTGAGGAAAAATCTCTCCCCGGAGGATGTTGGCATTTAATCCGTCAGGCGCGAAAAGCGCATCAAGCACTTGCTCCCGTTTGGGAAAAATGAATATATCGTCTGCCCAATCTGCTTCGCCCACGCCAAATCCGTCGATGGTTTGGCGCAAGTCGTTGCATCGGAGGGTGATGGAACCGGCCGGTTGTGCAGGGAGCGAAAGCACTCCCTGCAGCATGCCACATGCCAGTATTAATTTTGCATATCGCTGAAATTTCATACGTATTGTTTTTTATTGAACCGAGCCGACATAGGTTACCACGCTCATAGCGGGAACGGTAATCGGATACATGTTTGATTCATCTTTAGTTATTGTACTTTCTTTCCAGTTCTGTTCGGCATCTGTGATGTAAGCCTTTAACTCCCCGATTGGTCTGCCGCCTTTCACTTGGATGGTAGTTGTGATTGGTTCTTTTGATTTGTTTACTGCCACCATTACATATTCCTGGTTGTTTTTGAATGCGGTCAGTAACAGTTTTCCGGTAGTAGAGATAGGCTTGTCGGTACGGATTTGCTTGCTGCCTACTTTTACGTAGCGCGTGTAATTGCCATACGTATAGAACCGTTTCGGAATCTGGAAGTTGCCTTGTTCCAGTTTGATGAGGCTTTCATTTGTATCGGTATATCTGGCTCCTGTCCACCAGCATACAGCATTGACATGCGCATTGGTGAGGTATTTATGGAAGACCTCTGCCCAATGGATAGCGTTATCCATAGAACCGTCATAATTGTCGAGCGCAGAGCTGATTTCTGTCAGCCATACTTTCAGCCCCTGGTCTACAGCCTTGTCATAAGGTACGATAGGGAATTCATAAGGAATGCGTGGAATGTTATATCCGTGACCTGCTGCAATATCAGCATATTTAAGTACATCAGGATTAGCTTCCATTACGTTTTCTGCATACTTCTTGGCTGAAACTACATTGAATGTTCCGAGTACCAGTGTGGACCATTGAGCCAGTTCTCCGAAAATGATTTGCGGGTTTACTGCCTGCTTTTCGAACGTTGGTCCCATGTAGTTGGCTATAAAGTCGGCAAGCTGTTCGGGCGACCATTTACATGAGTTCCAGTTCGCCTCGTAGTTTGGCTCGTTGACCGGTGATATGGCATAAATATCCATTCCGGCCTCCTTGTAGGCCTGTACGAACTGAACCAGGTAATCGGCAAACATTTGGTAATATTCTTTTTTCAGCGAACCATGTGAAGCAAAGTTATCTTCAGTGATGTAGCCGTCTTGTTTCATCCATGCGGGAGGACTCCAGGTACTGAAAAACAGCTTATCTACATGATATAATTGTTTGGCTTGTTGAGTAACCCATAATTGCCCTCTTCTTTTCAGTTCGTTGGCTTCAGCTTGCTGGAAGTACGGGTCGCCAAGCGGCATGTCTGTTCTTACATCCGTATCAAAAGAAGTGTCTCCTTCCTTCATCCAGTAATGCGGGAAAATCTCTCCACGGAGTATACTTATATTCAACCCATCTTTGCCGAAAAGTAAATCCATGACTTCTTTTCTTTTGGGATGGGTGAAAATATCGGCGGCACAGTCGGCTTCAGCTATGCCGAAGCCGTCTAATTCCTGTCCCTCCTCATTCCATTCTATCACCACATTTTTTGTGAACAAGCCGCGTGTTTCGGCAGTTGGTTCATCCTGGGTCATAACCTCGGGCTCATCTGTTTGTGAGCAAGAGAAGAGCAGACCCAACAGGGCTGTCAGATAAAAAGCCTTTTTCATAATGTTGTTTTTTAAGGGTTATAGTTCACTGTTTAAGTGTTGTCTTTGGATTACTTGGCTACGTCCCACCAGATACGGGTGTTCAAGTTGTCGGCTCCCTGTTGCTGTACAGCCTGCTCAACGTTTGCTTTGTTGATGGTATATTCATCAATGGCATACGGCAAGCGTCGGGGTATCTGTCCGTTGCTTTCATTGCCGGCATAATGGGTAGGAGTCAGTTTAGGATATCCACATCGACGCCAGTTGGCATAACTTTCATACCCATTCATGAAGGTAGTAACCCAGTATTCATTACCCAGTACCTCCAGCTTTTCTTCTTGCGAAGCTGCATTTGCGAAAAGATTCTGTGCCAGATAGTCGTTTACTTGCTGTTCGGAGATACTCACGCCGTAAGCCTCTTTCTGTTCCTGCATGGAGAGGCAGATGGCTTCTTTATAGAGGGCTTCCGGGTCGCCTGCTACCCAGTTGCGCAGAGCAGCTTCAGCCTGAAGCAGCTTGCTTTCGCTGGGCATAAGAAGCAGGGTTGGTGCATCTTCGCGCAAGATTACGTTCGTATTGAAGTTTGAGTAATCTTCAAGCTTGCCGGTATAGTCAGAATTGGTACTGATGGTATTTTTATCATAACCGTTAGGAAGACCTTTCTGGATACTCGGGTCGGCGTTGCCGTCTTTCAGCGAGCAGAATACAGCGATACGAGGGTCATTTGTAGCTTGCAGATGATTCATGAAGGTCTGGCTAATTTTCACCTTTCCCTGTCCGATGTAGTTATCTTTCTGGAAGCGTAAAGCCACCGGATTTTTGTCTTCATCGCGTCCGCCGGCAATATGCTTCAACCGGCACATATCTTTTGCTTCACTCATGATACCTCCCTCGATGGCTGCCTTAGCCGTAGCTGCAGCTAATTCCGGTTTTACTTTGCTCAGGCGCATTCCGAGGCGGAGCAACAAAGAGTTACCGAACTTTTTCCATTGGTCGATGTCGCCGTTATAGAATAAGTCGCCTTCAATAGCAGGCTTATCGGCATTGAGCAGGCTGATACCTTCTTTTACCTGATCTATCAAATCGGCGTAGATAGATTCCTGTGTATCGTATTTCGGTTTGTAGATATTCTGACGGAATCCGTATCCAGCTTCAGTATAGGGTACATTTCCGTACAAGTCGGTCATCCGTTGAAAGAGGAAGGCTCCCCAAATCTTGGCTACTGCCTGCATGTTCTGGTATTCAGGTTTCTGTGCAGCCTGGTATTCCATTTCACGCCAGTTCTTGATGGCTGTACTGTAAAAATCAAGAAAATATGAAGTTGAGGGAGCCTGCATCATATAATACTTGTCGCCCACACCTGCTTCGGTACTTTCCAACGAAGCGGTTTGCTGAACCATCATCATGCAGCAGCCAATTTGCATATTTTTGGTATGGCCGTCTACGCTTGTATTCAGCTGGGTATAGGTTAACAGCGGACCAGGAGTAATGACCGTACTTTCATTGGGGTTCAAGTTTTTTTCTTCAAAATCGCAGGCTGTCAGGCACATGCCTGCAGCACAAAACAATGTTGCTTTTAAATATCTTGTTAACATAGCTGTCCGTTTTTAAAATTTCACATTCAAGTTAAAACCAATGCTGCGAGTAGCCGGCATTCCGTATGACTCAAATCCCTGACCATTGCCAATGTTCAGCATGGCTTCCGGGTCAACCAAAGGAACATCGTCATAAATGTTCCAGAGGTTACGTCCTACGATGGCTAAAGAAAGAGCAGACATACCCAGTTTCTTAATCCATTTCTGCGGGAAGGAATAGCCGAATGAAAGTTCTCGAAGTTTCACAAAAGAAGCATCGTAAACAAACTCCTCAGTGATTCCTGCCATAGCCATGTAATACTTCATGGCGTCAGCTTTTACATCATTCGGTGTTACTCCGTCGGCTTTGACGCCTTGTCCCAGTACACCGCCTTCACGTCCGGGTAAAGTGCCTGCATGGCGACCGAAGCTGTACATGTGTGCATTAGTCATGGAATAGATGTCACCGCCGATTTTTGCATCGATCAGGAAGCTTAATGTGAAGCCTTTATAATTAAAACTGTTGCTGAAACCTAAGGTGTATGGAGCAACCGATTCACCCAGTTTTTTGATACCACCTTTCATGGGAAGACCATTGTCGTCGAACATGATTTCACCTTTATCGTTCCGTTTGTAAGATTCCCCTTTAATGATACCGTAAGGTTCGCCTACTTCGTGATAGATGAAAGCCGGACCGCAGTTGTCACCGTCATGACCGGTACGGGCTGTTTCCAGGATGAACTCATTGATATCGTCGGTAATTCGTTTTACTTCATTCTTGTTATAAGAGAAGTTCAATGAACTGTTCCAAGTAAAATCCTTTGTTTTGACCGGAACGGCAGTCAGCAAGAGTTCCACACCATGATTATGCACTTTACCTGCATTGATGCGAACGCCTTTATAACCAGAAGCAGAAGAAACTCCGGCATCTACGATATCGTCCTTGGTGTTACGTACGTAATAAGTAAAATCAATACCGATGCGGTTATTGAGGAAGCGGGCATCCAAACCGATTTCATAAGCATTCGAGGTCAACGGTTTCAAGTCAAGGTTCGGTACGATGGATTGTCCGATATAGCCGATAGGATGACCGAACATTTTCTGATTGAATGCGTAAGTCAACCCCAAGTTATAAGGACCTACGGCACCACCTGACTGTGCCCATGAACCACGAATTTTCAAGTAAGGAATCCATTCGGGCATGTTAAACGCTTCGCTGATGATGAATCCGGCACCTACTGAAGGATAGAAAATATGGTTCGAACTGTTCTTTCCTTTGTATGACAAAGCAGAGAACCAGTCATTTCTCCCGGTCAGTGTCAAGTAAACCATGCTTCGGTAAGAAAGTTCCAGCTGACCAAAAATAGAGTTGATATAGCTTTCCGATTTAGAGGTGCTTCCGCTTGTTACGGTATTACTTCCCATGGCTTCAAAACCGGGCTGTATGAATCCTTGTCCGGCAGCAGTGGTTTGGTTATACCAAGTTCCCATGGTGTTCCATCCCAAGAAAGCATCTACACTGAACAGGTTGTTGCGGAAGGAATTGGTATATCCCAAGATAGCTTCGGCATTGAACTCACCATTGTATATAGAACTGCTGGTGATTGATCCGTCGTTATCTACCGCTGTTCCGTAGGGAACGATGTTTTCGCTGCGGCGGTTAATCATATCGCCTCCGAATTTTCCGCGCAGATACCAGTTCGGAGTGAAGTTATATTGTGCTTCGATAGAACCGATTACACGGTCTTTGCTGTCTTTGTTGCTGTGGTTATAGGCAATGAAGTAGGGGTTGCCGATATAAGTCTGACCTGTGGGCAGAAACTCCATACCCTTGTCGTCCACTCTCTTTTCCAGCAGGCGTACATCGGTGTTGGGTGAAAGCATGAATAAAGTAGCATTGGCATTCGAGGTCAAGTCGCCTAATCCCGGACGGTTCTTAGCACGTTCACGTACATACATCACGTTTGCTTTGATGGTGAGATGCTCGTCAAGTTTAGACTGTACGTTCAAGGTGATGTTGTTACGTTCCAGTTTCGAGTTAGGCATGATGTCGTGGAAGCGTTGGTCACCGGCAGCTATACGGTACTGTACTTTTTCTGTACCACCCGATACGGCCAGGTTGTTGGTCAGCGCCCAGGCATTCTGGTAGAAGTTCTTGAAGTTGTCTTTGCCGGAAGCGATATACGGGCGGCGTACGCCATCAAACTGCATTATGTCTTTGCCGTCTAACTTACTTCCAAATGACAACATATTGATTTGTGAAGCCAAACTCGGGGCAATTTTTTCTATCAATACCGGGAGCATGGATTCTGGGTAGCCTTGTTGCTGTATCTGCTGCATAGCTACACCATAAGCCATCTGTTCGGCATTGGCACCGTTCGAGCCGGCTCCATATTCCCATTGCAGGTCATCGTTTTTGAACATGATTTGTTCGTTGGTATAAGAAAGGTTATACTCCACTTTCACTTTGCCTACCGAACCGCGTTTGGTTGTGATGACAATGGCACCGTTCGAAGCGCGAGAACCATACAGAGCAGCAGCTGTTCCACCTTTCAATACAGACATGCTTTCAATATCTTCACTGTTGATTGATGAGATACCGTCACCGCCATCAGTACCACCCCACATGCCAGTCTGTCCGTAGTTGGTGTTATCCATTGGAATACCATCGATGATGTATAAAGGTTGGTTTGAACCATTCAGTGAGCCGTTACCGCGGATGATGATTCGGCTGGAACCCATTACCCCTGAAGCCGGTTTTGATACATTGACACCTGCCACTTTACCTGCCAGACCTGTTGCGAGGTTGGCTACTTTCACGCGGTTCATGTCTTCACCTTTTACTTCGGTTACGGAGTAAGCCAATGCTTTCTTCTCTTTGCGGATACCTAAGGCGGTTACCACAACTTCATCCATTGCTACATCGTCTTCTTTCATGGTGATGTTCAGAGGTTTGCGCCCGGCTTTCACTTGTACCGATTCATATCCAATGTATGAAATGGTCAAGACCTGCCCTTCTTCTGCCTGAAGGCTGAAGTTTCCGTCCATATCGGTAATGGTACCGGTAGCAGTTCCCTTCACTTGGATGCTGGCTCCAATAATGGCCTCTCCACTGCTGGCAGAAACCTTTCCTTTTACAGATATGGGTTCTTTTTTCGTTTCTGTTTGTTTTTGCTTTGTTTTACTGCTGACCAATACCGTATTCCCCTTACGCTCAAAGCGCAGTTGAGTCTGCTGGCTAATGGCATTAAGTGCTTCGCTCAGAGGTGCTTTTGAAAGATTTAAGCTAACCGGAGGTTCCTGGCGAATCGTTTCATGGTCATAGAAAAACTTTATTCCGATTTGTTTAGTTATTTGTGTAAAAACTTGTTCTACATTCTGGTCTTTCACTTGTAAGGTTAAACTGCTTTCATTTTGTGCATAGGTCTGTAGAGAAATAACAGATAAGCATACGAATAGTAAAAAAGCAGCAAAAGGAGAGTAGTGTGTGCCTTCCTTTTTTAGAATAGAATTCATATTCATAAGGCTGTGATTTAATGGTAAAATTTAGGTTGTAAAAGCAGCGGATACGCTGTCAACTCATCGGCTGGAGGCCGTGGCAGTGTATCGGATGAGATAAAAGCTTTCCTGAGTTAAACTTTTACTTCTCTTGGTAATTAGGGAGATGATTTCATAGGCATTCAGGCAATAAAGGTTGATATTTATTTATAAAATGTAATTTGATTTCCATCCTTTTCGTAGTTGATACCGCAGATGTAGTGTAGTGACTCCAGAACCGACTCTAAGCTTTGGTTATCATGCTCGCCAGAGATGAGATTCTCAAAAACTTCTCCTTGGCGGAAAGATATTTTGCAATGGTATCTTCGTTCGAGTTCTTTTGCCACATCGGTCAGTGGGGTTTGATAAAAATGCAAAGCCCCATTGCGCCATGCTGCTACTTTATTCTCACTTCTTTTTAACTTGCTGTATTCACCCGACTGCTTGTTCAGGTAGATTTGTTCTTGTTTTTTCAGCTGGATTCGGTCTTCGGGCAAAGTTACTTGTACTTTTCCGTTTTCCACTTCTACCGATTGAATCTGGTCATGAGCATATGATTTCACATTAAACTCTGTGCCTAATACTTCTACTTGAAAATCAGAGGTCTGAATTAGAAAAGGCTGCTCAGGATTTGATTGGACCTTGAAGTAGGCTTCTCCAACGAGTTGTACTTCTCTTTTATCTCCGATAAACTGGGAAGGGTATTCTAATTTTGAGCAGGCATTTAATATGATTTGGCTGCCATCGGGGAGGGTCAATTCTTTCTTCTCCCCGAAGCCGGTTGTTGCTTGAGCTACTGTGATGTGTTGGATATCCCATTGTTGTTTCATAGTAATGGCTCCCCAAATCACAAGAATAGATGCAGCGATACCCGTAGCCATATAGAGTATCCGCTTGGTGAATGAGCGTTTTTGAGACTGCATACTCTCAAGCAGGTGCTGAGCTTCTTTCTTATACTGCTCTTTGATTTGGTCTGAAGGTTCGGGCAATGATAAGGCTTCCTCCCAAACTTCATCTGCCAAGTCGTCCAGAATGCCCTCTTTATCGGCACGCAGTAGGCTTTCAGCCATTTCTTTTGCTTCATGACTGTTATAGGCTCCGTTCAGGTATCGGCGTATTTGCTGTTTATCTTGATTTTTTTCCATCTTCTTATCTGGTTTGCGATTTTATAATAAATACACCGCTGTAAAGAAGATGGGGGGATGGATTAACCTTTTTTAAATATAATGAATAAAAGGATGGTGAGCAAGTTGGAATTGACTTTACCATATTTGATGAGGTAGTGTCGGATGGTGTATAAACATGAAGTAATATGCTCATGAACTGTATTGACTGAGATTCCTAACTTTTCAGCTATTTCTTTATAAGAAAGCTGTCCTTCCCGACTTAACCGGAAAACTTCCTGCTGCCTGGGTGAGAGAGCCTCGAATGCTTTTTGTATGATATCCTTCAAGTCTTGTGATAGAAGTTCGTTTTGTGTATCTTCTGTATAGTCAATAGCATTTTTAGCAGATGCTCTTCCAAAAGCTGTTGATGCTCCATGCTGCGAAGCTGGTTAAGAATTCGGTTTTTGGCAATGGTGTATAAGTAGGCAGAGAAAGGCTGGTCGGTTCGGATGAACTTTCGGCTGAGCCAGACATGAAGGAAGGTTTCTTGTACTATGTCTTCGGTATAGGCAGACGATTTTAAGAATTTGAAAGCAAAGAAGGTGAGCTGTGCTCTGTATAAACTGTATAATTTACAGAAAGCCTTCTCATCTCCTTCTGTCAGTAGGAAAACAAGTTTCTTCTCGCTGATGTGACTATTCGGTTTCATGTGATTTTAGTCCTAGTATAACGTGAGTTCGAAATAAGAATAAATATATTTTGCTGATAATTAGAAACATAGCGATAAAACCATTAAATTTATAGTGTCCAATTATAACATTTAAACGATTATCACTATGTTTCCAGAGTCTAAAGTTACAGAGATTTATTGTATGGCCGATGATTTTTGCAAGGAATTTGCGTTGCAACAGGAAAAATATATGATTGAAGACAGTAAAAAGAAGCATCGCAACAAGCCCAACCGCATGAGTGATGTTGAGATTATGGTTATTCTTATTCTGTTCCATTCTGGCGGTTTCCGCTGTTTCAAGCATTATTATAAGGAGTATGTGTGCAAACATCTGAAACACCTGTTTCCGCGTCAAGTATCCTATAATCGTTTTGTAGAACTGGAGAAGGAGATACTGCTTCCTCTGACCATCTTCATAAAGAAGGTATTGATGGAAACCTGTACCGGCATCAGTTTTGTCGACTCCACTCCTTTACGTGTCTGTCGTAACCAAAGAATTCTGATTCATAAGACATTTGAAGGTCTTGCAGAACGAGGGAAATGCTCCATGGGATGGTTCTTCGGATTCAAGTTGCATCTGATAATCAATGATAAGGGTGAAATTCTCAATTTCATGTTTACACCTGCAAATGTAGATGATCGTGAGCCATTGAAACAGGGTAAGTTCGTGGAAAACATTAAGGGAAAACTATGTGCAGATAAAGGATATATTGGGCAGGCTTTGTTTGAAAATCTCTTCCTAAACGGTATTCAGCTTGTTACAAAGGTTAAAAGCAACATGAAGAATTCACTCATGAGTATAGCTGATAAGATTCTGCTTAGGAAAAGAGCCTTGATTGAAACGGTCAATGACGAACTGAAGAATATTGCTCAGATAGAACACTCCAGACATCGTTCTTTTAACAACTTTATAGCAAACTCCTTGTCGGCTATTGCGGCATACTGCTTTTTTGAAAAGAAGCCCGCCATTGATGTAAATTTTGTCAATGACGGACAACTGTCTATTTTCTAATCTTATATCGAACTCACGTTAGTATAGTAAGGTGTTATAAGGGTATGCAAATGTAGTGTTTTATTTGGGAAAACAAATAATAGACCTGATTTTTTAGAGCCCTTGAACTGTTAATACAATAGTTCGTTAAAAATTCGCCACGCCTAAGCGGCTCTGGCAGTAAATAAAATGAGTTCTTTGAAAAGTTTGTCAATAACTTGCATGTCTGGGTTAATCCCGAACACGCAAATAAATCGTTCAAGCATATAAGCATTGTGTATGAAAGACTCGCAGGAGGATATGGAATAGGTTATTCCGAGCCTCTTACATGCCGCTTTGGCCAAGTTGACAGCAGCAAGCGATGCATTGAAGTGAAAATCCAACTTCCTGAAGTCGGTTGACTGGCAGTTGGTGATTCCTGCATGCTGCTTGCCATCTCTAAAGCAAAATTCCAACTGGAACCTGGTTCTGTAATAATCCAGCACCTCGCGTCCATCCATGGAATCGTCTGTAGAGAAGTAAAGCTGCCACTTGTCTGTCCTCCCGTCCATCGGATACCAGATGGCTAAGGAAACATACCTTTTGAGAGCTTTTGCATATACCCTCAATCCGTATAGCTTTCCCTTGTTCACCTCGTATTCCTTGCACCGGGTCAAATCCAAATTGGCAAAGTCAATCCTGCCGTCAAACCACTTGGGATGGCCACGTTTTCCTGTTTTCTGTTCCAATGTCGGATAGTACAGGATTACGTCATTCCGAAAGCGGCTGATGACATGGAAATCGTTCTCACACATAGGTGTTATGAATGTTTCCTTGGAAAAGAATGCGTCTGCAACCACCGTTCTGGACAGGCTCTGTAGCTTGTCTTTTCTACTGATAAGATAGCTGCTGTACCAGTCAACGAGGTTCTTGTCCATATTATCCAAGGTCTTACAATCCGGTGTCTGAATGGAACCTAAAGTCATGCATTCATGGTTGTCGATGTCAATGACACCGATGCCCATGATTTCCAGTCCACGCTTGTATTCTCCTGCACAACCAGACCAGAAGTAACCTATCCAAGGTGTCTTCTTGCCTGATTTGGGGATATAGGAAGGATCGATGGCGATGGCTTTTCTTTTGCCTGTGAGATGCTTGCTGATGATAGAGCCGTTGAACGCAAACCAGTCGAAAGTTTCATGCTCAAAAAGGTTACGATAAGTCTGTTCTGAGAAACAGCCATATCTGCCCAATTGAAGGAAATTTATACGATCCGGGATGGCCATGAATAATTTCATGGTGTCCATGAATGCTTTTTCAAAAGGTTTGTGTATATT
>ENA-ORCN01001800-ORCN01001800.1-human-gut-metagenome-genome-assembly--contig:-NODE-1800-length-13371-cov-7.441101_pt1 | contig 13371 bp, 8 predicted proteins | sample MGYA00242984_ERZ507984 | MGnify/ENA primary metagenome ERZ507984 (study PRJEB26167, sample SAMN06115395) | human gut metagenome | host: Homo sapiens | place: China:Hubei | collected 2016-05-19 | study... | reverse complement strand
AGAAGATGTATCGAATACATCTTCTTTTTTCTTTTTAGATACAAGGGACTGCGAAGCGCCCGAAGAAACCTTCCGGATTATGTTAAAAACCGGAGATATACAAAACGCCCAAATCTTTTTTGCATTCCGATTGTTTCAGAGGAGACAATCAAGTTAGTTATCCACTAAAAATTTATGCAATGAAGAAAAAACCTAAACATTCTATGGAGAAAGCCTTCTGGCTGAAAAATCTATTTCTGATAGCATGTTTGCTCTTTACGGCAACTCCCGGTTTCTCTCAAAACAAGACAGTGACCGGTACGGTGACCGACGCTACGGGCGAACCGCTCATCGGAGCATCCGTGCTGCAACAAGGCACTTCAAACGGTGTCATTACGGACATTGACGGAAAGTATTCCATCCAAGTGCCGCCCGAAGCCACTTTGGAGTTTTCCTATGTAGGCATGGTAAAGCAAGCCGTCAAAGTAGGCAACCGGAGTGTTATCGACGTGCAGATGAACGATGATTCACAGATGCTTGCCGAAACGGTCGTCATCGGGTACGGCAGCGCCAAGAAACGCGACCTCACCGGGTCTATCACCAACATAAAAGGCGATGAGATTGCCAACAAACCCGTAGTCAACCCGGTAGCCGCCCTGCAGGGAAAGATAGCCGGCGTACAGGTTATCAATTCCGGCAAGGCAGGAGCAGACCCTGAAATACGCGTGCGCGGTACAAACTCCATTAACGGCTACAAACCGCTGTATGTAGTAGACGGCCTGTTCAATGACAACATCAACTTCCTCAATCCGCAGGACATCGAGTCCATGGAAATACTGAAAGACCCGTCGTCCCTCGCCATCTTCGGCGTGCGCGGCGCCAACGGTGTCATCATCATCACCACCAAGAAAGCCAAAGAAGGACAGACGCGCGTCAATATCAACGGCTCGTTCGGCTTCAAGCGTGTAACGGACAAGATTGCAATGGTCGACGCCGCCGGGTTCAAGGAACTCTACAACGAACAGTTGAGAAATGAAGGCAATCCCGAATTTGATTTCACCCCGTGGACGGGCAATACCGACTGGCAGGATGAAATCTTCCAGACCGGATTCATCACCAACAACAATGTCAGCATCACGGGTGCTTCCGCCAGGCACAGCTTCTACCTCGGCGCCGGTTATGCCTACGAGCAAGGCAATATCAAGCACGAGAAGTATAGCAAGGTCACACTGAACATAAGCAACGACTATAAAGTTACGGATAACTTCAAAGTAGGCTTCCAGTTCAACGGCGCACGCATACTGCCCGCCGATACAAAAAGTGTGGCAACAGCTCTCCGCGCAGCCCCGGTAGCCCCCGTATACAATGCCGAATACGGCTTGTACACCACCCTGCCCGGCTTCCAGAAAGCGCAGATGAACAACCCTATGGTCGATGTGGACTTGAAAGCCAATACCACCCGTGCAGAAAACTACCGCGCATCGGGCAATGTATACGGCCAATGGGACTTCCTGAAAAACTTCCAGTTCAAAGTAATGTACTCCATGGACTATGCTTCCAACAGCAGCCGAACCTACACGCCTGTTATCAACGTATTCGACAGCAGCGTGGAAGGCAACGTCGTGACCCTCGGCAACGGTAAGACCGGCGTGAAACAGTCCAAGGAAACCGAAGCCAAAGTACAAAGCGACTACCTGCTGACCTACACCAATACCTGGGGCGACCACAGCCTGACCGCCACCGCCGGCTTCACCACCTATTACAACAAGCTGGAGATGCTGGGCGGAGAACGTACGCAGGGCGTAGGCCTGGTTATCCCCGACAATCCCGACAAGTGGTACATCAGCATCGGCGATGCGGCAACAGCCACCAACGAAAGCAAGCAATGGGAGCGCAGTACCGTATCCATGCTGGGACGTGTGCTCTATAACTACAAAGGCAGATACCTGTTCAACGGTTCGTTCCGCCGCGACGGTTCCTCCGCATTCTCCTACACCGGAAACCAGTGGCAGAATTTCTACTCCGTCGGTGCAGGCTGGCTGATGTCCGAAGAGGAGTTCATGAAAGACATCACCTGGCTGGATATGTTGAAGCTGAAAGGCTCGTGGGGTACGCTCGGCAATCAGAATCTGGACAAGGCCTATCCTGCCGAACCGTTGCTCACCAATGCCTATTCCGCCGTATTCGGCAAGCCGTCCGCCATCTATCCGGGCTACCAGTTGTCCTACCTGCCCAATCCCCGTCTCCGCTGGGAAAAGGTGGAAGCCTGGGAAGCGGGTGCAGAAGCCAACTTCTTCCGCAACCGCCTGCACTTCGAGGGTGTATATTACAAGAAAACCACCAAAGACCTGCTGGCGGAAGTTCCGGGCATCTCCGGCACGGTGCCGGGCATCGGCAACCTCGGCTCCATAGAGAACAAAGGCGTGGAACTCGCCATCGACTGGCGCGACCGGATTGGCGACTGGGGCTACAGCGCAGGCTTCAACCTCACTACCATCAAAAACAAGGTATTGAGCCTTGTACAGGAGGGTTACTCGATTATCGCAGGCGACAAGAGCCAGAGTTACACAATGGCCGGCTATCCCATCGGTTACTTCTACGGTTACAAGGTAGAGGGCGTGTACCAGACGGACGAAGAAATAGCCCGGTCGCCCAAGAATACCCTGGCCACCGTGACTCCGGGCGACCTGAAATTCAAGGACGTGAACGGTGACGGTGAAATCACCACTGCCGACCGTACCCTGATAGGCGACCCTACCCCGAATGTCACTTACGGCATTGCCCTCGGCGTAAGCTATAAGAATTGGGAGCTCGGCATCGACATGATGGGACAAGGCGGTAACCAGATATTCCGTACCTGGGACAACTACAACTGGAGCCAGTTCAACTTCATGGAACAACGCATGGACCGCTGGCACGGACCGGGCACAAGCAATACCCAACCCTTGCTCAACACGAAGCATACCATCAACAATATGAATTCCGAGTACTACATCGAAGACGGCAGCTTTTTCCGTATCCGCAACGTACAGTTGGCATATAACTTCGACAAGACCCTGATATCCAGAATCGGCATGCAGGCCCTGAAGCTCTACGTCAACATCCAGAACCTGAAAACCTGGAAACACAATACCGGTTACACTCCCGAACTGGGCGGTACGGCCATTGCTTTCGGCGTAGACGACGGCAGCTATCCGATGCCTGCCATTTATACATTCGGCTTTAATCTGACATTCTAAAAACAATTCACCGCAGAGCACACAACCCGGTGTCTGCTGCGATGAACCAAAAAATAATAATCATGAAACTGAAACATAAGATTCTAACTCTGATAGCAGGTACACTCACCACCTTTGCCCTGACATCCTGCAACGACTTCCTCGACCGCGACCCGCTGGGGCAGTTCACCGAAGACGATGCTCCCAACGCCCTTATCGGCGGAAAGATGTACAACGTATATTACCTGATGCGCAGCTATAACATCACTGCCGGAATACCCGCCTTCATGATACACATGGTACGTAGCGAGGACTCCGAAAAAGGCAGCGATGCCGGCGACGGCGCCGACCAGGCAGCCATGTGGGACGACTTCCAGTATACAGCCTCCAACGGTACGCTCAGTGCCTATTGGGGACAGAACTATAAAATCATCTACCAGTGCAACGAAATCCTCGACGACCTGGAGAACAGCGGAAACAAGGATGATTTGGAGAATGTACGTACCAAAGGCGAAGCCCTGTTCTTCCGCGCCTACTGCTACTTCAACCTTGTACGTGCCTGGGGAGAGGTGCCGCTGGTAACATTCAAAGTGAAAGAAGCATCCGACGCCAACGTGCCCAAAGCTGCTGTGAACGAGATATACGAACAGATAGACAAGGACCTGACCGAAGCCGAGAAATGCCTGCCGCTGACATGGACTTCCGAATACACCGGACGCATCACCTGGGGAGCCGCCCGCTCACTGCACGCCCGTACCTACATGATGCGCAACGACTGGGACAATATGTACGACGCTTCCACCGAAGTCATCAAGTCCGGCCTCTACAACCTGAACACGCCCGTAGATAAAGTCTTCACCGTTGAGGGCGAGAACTGCGGCGAAAGCGTGTTCGAACTGCAATGCGAATCGACCGATGCCCTGAAAAACAGTGATGTCATCGGAAGTCAGTTCTGCCAGGTACAAGGCGTGCGCGGCGCAGGCGATTGGGACCTCGGTTGGGGCTGGCATATGGGTACTACGCTGTTAGGCGGGGCATTCGAGCCCGGTGACCCCCGCAAAGATGCCACCCTGCTTTATTTCCGCCGGAGCATCAGCGACCCTGTCACTCCGGAAAATACCAACAAGCCTTACGGTGAATCTCCCGTATCCACCGCTATGGGGGCTTACTTCAACAAAAAGGCGTATACCGAACCCGAACTGCGTAAGAAATATACCAAAGACGGTTTTTGGGTAAACATCCGCATTATCCGCTACCCGGACGTATTGCTGATGGCTGCCGAAGCCGCCAACGAGAAAGGTATTCCGGGAGAGGCTATCGATTATCTGGAGCAGGTCCGCGCCCATGCACGCGGTGCGGACAGCAGCATACTGCCCAAAGTCACGTCCACTGACCAAAGCACACTGCGTGATGCCATTCGCCACGAACGCCGCGTTGAGTTGGCATTGGAACCCGACCGTTTCTACGACCTCGTGCGCTGGGGCATTGCCAAAGAAGTGCTTCAAGCTGCCGGAAAGAACTATCAGGACAAGAATGCCTTGCTGCCATTGCCGCAAGAAGAAATTGACAAATCGAACGGGGTGCTGAAACAGAATCCTGATTATTAACGATAATTAGTGGTTAGCGATTAGTGATTAATACCATACGGCATGATAATGCACCTAAAGCTGAAAGCTTTTTATCTACAAGGAGGGTGTGTCAAAACTCTTCTTTTGAAAATATGAACTTATAACTTGAAATTTGAGTATCCTAAAAGACTAAAGAAAGGGCCGTATCATTACTCAATACAGAGTTTGATACAACCCTTTTAAATATTATAGTTATAATCTGTAACTTTGAGGAGTAGTCATTTTTGTTTTGACACACCTCCTTTTAAAGGTTATAATTACAATCTGTAACTTTTCAGAGGCTCATTTTAGTTTTGACAGCCTCTTTGCAAAATGTATATCGCTTAACTTTCGGTTGATAAAGGAATGTCCTTATTCTTCCGCCTGGAATTTTCGGCTCACCTTCATCAGGTTGATGGAGTAGGTCACAATATTCTGTGCTTCCTGTATCATCGTCAGATACACCATGCTTACCTTAATGCTGCCGGACTGGCTTTGAATGCGCTGTAACTCTTCGCGTTTCAGGTGAGCGAGCTGGCCGTTCAGGTCGTTGGCTTTGTGTATATCTTCCTCGAAGTTATTGTAGTTGTTGTTCTCCAGCTTGTGGCGGCACACCTGCAGCAGGTAAACGATGTCTTCCGTTACATCGGCAAACTCGCCTTTCTGGATGGTGTCGAGCGGTTTGAAGTTATTGTCGATATGCTCCAGACACGGTTCGCAAAGACGTCCCACACTATATACCAGTTCGCTGGCAAAGTCATTGCCCTGGTAGTAGTAAAGTCCTTTTTCGAGCACCGTATTGTTGTCCAGGCGGCACATGGCAAGCGTACCGGTACGTTTCATCTGTTTAATCAGTTGTTTCTCGAACTTCACGGAACCCATTGCCCGGCGCAGTCCGCGCAGGTTTTCGTGAAGGAAAGCGGTAACGGTGCGTTCGAAGTTATCTTCCGTAAATTCCAGTATTTTGCCCAATTCCTCACGGGTGTGCTTGCGCAGCAATTCCAGAATCTCCATGTTGTCCGTGCTCTGCATCAGTTGCTTGATGGTAGCGTTTCCTTTTTCCTTCTCTTTGCGCTTCTTGTACATTACCTGGCTGCGTATCAGCATGAATACTGCCAGACCGATAAGGGCGATGATAGCAATTGTACCGCCGAAATGAATTACGAAGGTAACGAAGAAGCAGATGGTAAATGCCGCTCCGGCAGTGATGAACCAGCCGCCGATAACGCTCAGTACGCCGGTGATACGGAATACGGCGGAGTCGCGTCCCCAGGCGCGGTCGGCAAGGGAGGTACCCATAGCCACCATGAAAGTAACGTAAGTGGTGGAGAGCGGGAGTTTCAGTGAAGTACCCAGGGCAATGAGCAGGCCGGCAAGTACCAGATTGATGGAGGCACGTACCAAGTCGAACGCCGCACCGTCGGCAATGATGGCTTCGTCCTTTTGGAAACGGGTCTCAATCCAGCGTTTGCCGCTTTCGGGCATCACTTTGGAAAGTCCGTTGGCTATCGTCATACTGAAACGTACCAGTGTACGTGCTATGGGAGTGCTGCCGAAGCTCTCTTCACCTTCGTCCTGGCGGGAGAGGTCGACGGAAGTCTTGATTACATTGTGTGCTTTCTTGGATGTGCACAGCGCATATACCATGATGGCGCCCGCACCGATAAGGAAGTACCACGGTGTTTTGGCAGGGCCGAGCAGTGAGGTCATCAGGAAGCCGTCGGGACCTGCGGCAGTGCCGTTGGTCGTATAGTCGATGAAAGAGGAGTAACCGGCAAGGGGCACACCTATGAAGTTCACCAAGTCGTTGCCGGCAAAGGCGAGGGCGAGGGCGAAAGTACCCAGAAGAACCACTATCTTGAATACGTTTACCTTGCACCAGTGCAGCACCTGCATCAATATGGTGAAGAACACGAAGAAGCAGCCGATGAGCATAGCAGTGTTCTCCTGTATCCAGTGCTTGTTTTCGGGAGTCATGAAAGAGCTGTCCTTCAAACCTTTTATCAGCATGAAGTAGATGATGGAAGTAGCTGCGATACCGCCGAAGATACCGATGCTGTACTTCATCTTTTTGGTGTAGTTGAAGGTGAAGACGATACGTGCCAGCCATTGCACCAGCATACCGAAGAAGAAGGCGATGGCTACGGATACGAATATCGCCATGATAACGGACAATGCCTTGTCTGTGTTGATAAGATCGCCCAGTCCGAGCGTATCGCTGCCGTACACTTTGATGAGGGCGAGGGCAAAGGTTCCGCCCAGCAGCTCAAAGACCATGGATACGGTGGTGGACGTCGGCATTCCCATGGTGTTGAATACATCCAGCAGTACCACGTCTGTCAGCATCACTGCCAACAGGATGCACATGATTTCCGCAAAATAAAAATGCTCCGGCTGGTAGATACCGTGACGGGCAATGTCCATCATGCCGTTGGAGAGGGCAGCGCCGATGAATACACCGATACCTGCTATAAACAGTATCGTCTTGAAAGATGCTGCTTTGGCTCCGACGGCAGATTGTAGAAAGTTAACCGCATCATTACTGACACCCACGACGAGGTCGAAGACCGCGAGGACGAACAGGAAGATGACAATGCATAAGTAGATAGTTTCCATAACATGTATTTTATTTCCGGTTGCAAAGGAACGTGTTTCGTGTTGCAGGGAAATGTCATATATGTTACAGAAATGTTACAAACTTCTCTCTCAACTTTCCACTCTCAGTTCTCCGCTTTTCAGGTATTCGTAGAAAGTATATTGCGCCCGTACTTTCTCCTTTTGCGGACGGGCTGATTTCCAGCGGTTACGCAGGTGGTCGTCCACAAAGCAGGCTTTGCGCTTGTCCGAGAGCTGGATGGAAAACATGTCCGACAGTTCCCGTTTCAAATCCGGGTCCAGAATTGGGGTTACAGCCTCTATGCGGCGATACAGGTTGCGGCGCATCCAGTCCGGCGAACCGAGGAAAAGTTTCGGCTTCCCGCCGTTGCCGAAGTACCACACGCGGGCATGTTCCAGAAATGTATCCACAATACGTGTTACACGGATGTTACGGCTGTACTTCCGTCCGGGAATGAGGCAGCAGATACCCCGTACAATAAGGTCTATCCTGACTCCGGTCTGCGAGGCTTCGTACAGGCGGTCTATCATGGCGGGGTCTTGCAGGGCGTTCATTTTGAGTATAATCCTTCCTTGTTTTCCGCTTTTCGCCAGTTCTATTTCATGGTCGATGAGGCGGTTCAGTTCGGGAATCAGGTTGAAGCGTGCCACCAGCAGGCGGTGGAACACGGGATTTTCCTTGCCCTGAAAAGTGCGGAACAGGTTGTGCAGGTCGTTTACGAGTATGGGGTTGCAGGTGAACAGACCGGAGTCGGCATAGAGCGTAGCGGTCTTTTCGTTGAAGTTTCCGGTGCTGATGTAGGCATAGCTGGGCAGTTTGTGGCCTTGTCTGTCGCGGCGCAGCACAAGGGCTACTTTAGCATGTACCTTCAGTCCGGGCAGGCTGAACAGGATATTGATACCGGCAGCTTTCATCATCTCGGCGGTGGCAAGGTTGTTCTCCTCGTCGAAACGGGCTTTCAGCTCTACGAAAACGGTTACTTTCTTGCCGTTCTGTGCGGCGGCTATCAGGGTGTTGATAACTGCGGAGTTTTCCGCAACGCGGTATTGGGTTACCATGATTTCGCGCACGGTGGGTTCGTGTACGGCTTCGTACAGGAAATGGATGAAGTGCTCGAAAGAGTGGTACGGGTAGTGCAACAGCAGGTCTTTTTTCTCCACATACCGGAAGATGGACTCCCGCTCGTCCAGGCAGGTCAGCTTCATGGGCTGAGGCTTGCGGATGGGGCGCACGGCATTGTTCGGATTGGGCAGATGCCGCAGGTCTTCCATATTGAGGTGTTTGTCGCCCGGAACCAGTTCCTGGCGGTTGATGCGGAAGGCATCTACAAGGAAGTCCAGAAAATCGTCGGGCATGGCGCGGTCGTACACAAAACGGCAGACGGCTCCTATCTTGCGTTTTTTCACTTTGCTTTTCACCTGCTCTATAATTTCGGATGTGTTGGCGGACTCGTCTATCAGTATGTCCGCATCCCGCGAAATCTTGATGCAGTAGCTGCTGTCCACATCGTAGCCGGGGAATATCGTGTCGATATTGGCTTTGATGATATCCTCGATGAACATCAGGTAGTAGTTCTTCCCGTGCTTGGGCAGCTCGATGAAGCGGGGCACTTTGCTGTAGGGCAGCTTCATCACGAAGTATTGGGGAGTTCTTCCTTTGTTTGCTTGTCCCTCTGTGCCCTTGTCTCCTTTCGGATACAGTCGTATGGCAAGGTACAGGCGGTTGTCGCGCAGGAATGATATTACCTTGTCCTTGCTGACGGGTACGGGAGAGAGATACGGAAAGATTTCTTCCCGGAAGAAGCTCCGCAGGAATTCTTTATGAAAAGGCTCTACGTTGCGGCTCTGGTAGAAGATGATGTGCTGTTGCCGCAGGGCAGGCAGTATTTTTTGTTCGTAGATGCGGATACGCTCTTCCAGTTGGCGGTTCACCTCTTCGTTGATTTCGGACACCAGTTGCATGGCGGACTGCACACTCTCTTCATCGCTGTGTGCGGCGCCGGTGGCAATGGCCTTATGGTCGGCTACACGTATTTTGTAGAACTCTTCCAGGTTGGACGAGTATATGGATATGAAGTTGATGCGCTCGTACAGCGGCAGTGTATCGTCTTCGGCTTCCAGCAATACCCGGTAGTTGAATGACAGCCAACTGATGTCGCGCTTGAAATATCTGCTCTCCATAAATAAGATTAGGTTTATTTTCCAAATATAGCTACCTTTGCACATATAAACAAATGAAAAATGACAAAAGTTGGTTTACTGTCGGATACGCACGGGTATTGGGATGAGAAGTATTTGCAGTACTTCGAGCCGTGTGATGAAATATGGCATGCAGGTGACATCGGTACGTTGGAAGTGGCACAGAAGCTGGCGGCTTTCCGTCCGTTCCGTGCGGTGTACGGCAACATAGACGGGCAGGATCTGCGCCGGCTCTATCCGCAGGTGCTCCGTTTTACGGTAGACGGCGCCGAGGTGCTGATGAAACACATCGGCGGCTATCCCGGCAAATACGATCCGTCCATACAGGGAAGCATCCTGGTGCATCCGCCCAAGCTGTTCATCAGCGGTCATTCGCATATATTGAAGGTGAAGTTCGACAAGACACTGGGCATGCTTCATATAAACCCCGGCGCAGCGGGCATTTACGGCTTTCATAAAGTGCGTACCATGGTGCGTTTCGTTGTGGATAACGGCGTGTTCAAAGACCTTGAAGTCATAGAGCTTGCCGGCTGATTTTGACTTTATTATTTTGTCATGTCAGAACTTTTTCAGAACTTTGTGCCCTGAATAGCAACGAGAGCCGTGGGGCATTGTCCTCCTTCTTATTTTATTCTACATTTGAAGTCAATCCAATAAAGAACTGAAATATGAAAGGAATTATTCTTGCAGGTGGCAGCGCCACTCGTCTCTATCCATTGTCAAAGGCTATCTCCAAGCAGATTATGCCGGTCTACGACAAACCCATGATTTACTACCCCCTTTCCACATTGATGCTGGCGGGAATACGTGAAGTGCTGATTATCTCCACTCCGCGCGACCTACCCATGTTTCGCGATTTGTTAGGAACAGGCGAGGAGCTTGGCATGTCTTTTTCTTATAAGATACAGGAAAAGCCCAACGGACTGGCACAGGCTTTCGTGCTTGGAGCGGAATTTCTGAACGGTGAGCCGGGATGCCTTATTTTGGGCGATAATATGTTCTATGGTCAGGGCTTTTCCGCCATGTTGAAGCGTGCCGCCTCTATCGAGAAGGGTGCATGTATCTTCGGTTATTATGTAAAAGACCCGCGTGCATACGGCGTGGTAGAGTTCGATGCCGACGGCAAGGCCATTTCTCTGGAAGAGAAACCGGCACAGCCCAAGAGCAATTATGCGGTTCCCGGTTTGTACTTCTACGATTCTACTGTAACGGAAAAGGCCGCCGCCTTGAAGCCTTCTGCCCGCGGTGAATATGAAATAACCGACCTCAACCGTCTTTATCTGGAAGAAGGAACGCTGAAAGTGGAACTCTTCGGACGTGGATTCGCCTGGTTGGATACGGGTAATTGCGACAGCCTGCTCGAAGCAAGCAATTTCGTTGCTACCATACAGAACCGTCAGGGGTTCCGTGTGAGCTGTATTGAGGAGATAGCATGGCGCAAAGGCTGGATAGACGTAGATCAGCTCCATCGTCTCGGTGAACAGCTCGGAAAAACCGAATACGGCAAATATCTGATGGAACTTGCAGACTCGTACCGCTGACAAGAAACATGTGACTTCTCTATTTCTTAATTTTTAATTCTCAATTTTTAATTTATGAAGACTTATCTTGTAACCGGTGCTGCCGGTTTTATCGGAGCTAATTATATAAAGTATATTCTGGCAAAGCACGACGATATAAAAGTTGTAATATTGGATGCCCTGACCTATGCGGGCAATTTAGGTACTATTGCCAAGGACATCGATGATGAACGTTGCTTCTTCGTGAAAGGCGACATCTGCGACCGTATCCTTGCCGATGAACTGTTTGCCAAATATAAATTCGATTATGTGGTGAACTTCGCAGCCGAAAGCCATGTAGACCGCAGTATCGAGAATCCGCAACTGTTCCTTATGACCAACATTCTGGGTACTCAGAATCTGCTGGATGCCGCCCGTCGTGCATGGGTGACGGGCAAGGACGAGTCAGGCTATCCTACCTGGCGTAACGGAGTGCGCTATCATCAGGTATCTACGGACGAGGTTTACGGTTCGCTGGGAGCGGAAGGCTTCTTCACGGAGAAGACCCCACTGTGTCCGCATAGCCCGTACAGCGCTTCCAAGACCAGTGCCGATATGGTGGTGATGGCCTATCATGATACCTACAAAATGCCTGTCACCATTACCCGCTGTTCCAATAACTACGGCCCGTATCACTTCCCGGAAAAACTGATTCCGCTGATTATAAAGAATATCCTTGAAGGCAAGAACCTGCCAGTGTACGGTGACGGCAGCAATGTACGCGACTGGCTGTACGTGGAAGATCACTGCAAGGCCATCGATCTTGTGGTACGCAAAGGCGTGGAAGGTGAGGTTTATAACGTAGGCGGCCATAACGAAAAGACCAATCTGGAGATTGTGAAACTGACTATCGCTACTATCCGCGGTCTCATGGAAGAGGAGCCGAAATACCGTGCAGTCCTGAAAAAGCAAGTGAAAGATGCCGACGGACAGATTGACATCAGTTGGATAAACGAAGATCTGATAACGTTCGTGAAGGACCGCCTCGGTCATGACCAGCGTTATGCCATCGACCCCACCAAGATAACGGATGCCTTAGGCTGGTATCCCGAAACAAAATTTGAAGTGGGTATCGTTAAGACCATCGAATGGTATCTGAATAATCAGGACTGGGTGGAAGAAGTTACCAGCGGCGATTATCAGAAGTACTACGAAAGAATGTACGGAAAGAAATAACCGTTACAGAATAAAGGCAAGGCTTAGCAACAAGCCGAAGAACAGCATATTACGTGAGGTTTCACCTAATATGCTGTTCAGTTTTTTACCGCTTCGTATGGCTGCCATTCTGCGCCAGGTCAGCACATGCAGGCAGAGGTAGACGCAGGGAGCCCAGATAAAGGCAAGCGGCTCTATTTTGCCGGTATAAACAAACCATAGACTGAGCAAGGCAGCTGCCACACCTAATCCCAGATACAGGTAACGGCCGAAAGGTTCGCCGAAACGGACAATCAGCGTACGTTTGCCGCTGAGGGCGTCCTGTTCCCGGTCGCGGTAGTTGTTTACGACCAGCAAGGTGTCTATTACCAGGCCGCAGATGAACGAGGCTACCCATACGTCGGCCGTAATGACGTGGGCTTGTACGTAATAAGTTCCGCCTACGGGGATAAAGCCGAAGAAAACCAGTACGAGCAAGTCACCCCAGCCTTTGTAGGAGAGTAGGGTGGTGTATAGGAAAGCGAATATTACGCAGAGCAATCCCAGCAGTATCAGTTCCCAACCGCCGTGAGGCAATTGTCCCCAGCACTGCTGCAAGAGTGTGCAACCTATGAGGCAGGAGAATATGAGCATGCCTGCTATCCCCCGTTTCATGGCTGTGGGAGTAATCCAGCCTTGTGCGCAGGCACGTTCGGGGCCGAGGCGGTCTGCACGGTCACTGCCTTTCAGGTAATCGTAAAGGTCGTTGATAAAATTGGCGGCAATCTGCATGCCGCAGGCAAACAGCGCACATAGCAGCGCCGGTATGATGTTGAATGCTTCATCGGCAAATGCCAGGGCGGAACCTGTCAATACGGGAATAACGGCTCCCGTCAGTGTCTTGGGACGGGCAGCAAGTATCCATGCGTGGAACGAGTTGGTAGCTATTGCTTTCATGTCGTACTTTTAGAAAGTTATACTACAAACTTACATAAAAACCTTGGATTTTTATGCCAGTCCAATAAAAAACAAGACCACCTCCCTCTCTTTCGCCTTATT
>ENA-ORCN01001781-ORCN01001781.1-human-gut-metagenome-genome-assembly--contig:-NODE-1781-length-13475-cov-5.699881_pt1 | contig 13475 bp, 4 predicted proteins | sample MGYA00242984_ERZ507984 | MGnify/ENA primary metagenome ERZ507984 (study PRJEB26167, sample SAMN06115395) | human gut metagenome | host: Homo sapiens | place: China:Hubei | collected 2016-05-19 | study... | reverse complement strand
ATATAGTGATCTGCGTGGACTGACAATAACTGCTCTGGGCGTGAACGGAGAAGTTATTTGGACAGCATCTATTCCGGCTACGGACGAAAACAAAGGCTTTACCCATCTGATAAATGATGGTTGGGAAATCACAAACATCGAATAAGTCAAGAGGTGCAGCTCCAGTCTGGGAGCTGCACTTTTCTCTTGCGGAAAGTACGCTATAATATTTTTGAAATCCATAGAGTTGAAGAATCATCGCTGCAAGCCAAAGCCACATGCCCATGTAAAGTAAAAACGGCACTTAGACTTTTCAGCCTAAGTGCCGGTAGGTACTCACCCTTGTGTATTATATGGAAAGGAACAAGGAATGTCAAGCCATAGCGATTCACGGCTATTTAAGATTTGATGTGGAATTAGGGAAAACAGACATGGTTGCCCTATAAGTGAGCTTTTGCGTTTTCCTCTTACAAATAAGAATACCTTTCATTCATCGACCCGAAACCAGAATATGGGGCGGCGGAATAATACCGCCGCCCCACATCTGTATTGTACCGAGACGATTATTTGTTGTAGGTGCGGAACAGGAAGGTCACGATTTGAGCACGGGTGCAGTCATTATCGGGACCGAACAGCCCGCCGCCGATGCCGGTGGTGATGCCGTTTGCTGCAGCCCATGCCACCGCATCCGCATAGTACGCGTTTTTGGGAACATCGCGGAACTCCGCTGTACCCTCTGCCCTGGCACTTAGCGCACGGTAGAGGAAGGTCACGCTTTGCGCCCTCGTACAGGTAGCATCGGGTGAGAATCTTCCATTGCCCGTGCCAGTCGTGATCCCGTTCTCGACTGCCCAAGCCACCGACCTCGCATAGTAGGCACTTGCGGGTACATCAGAGAAACTGCTGGCATTCTTCGGCTCCGGACTGCCCGCTGCACGCCACAGGAAGGTGACGATCTGCGCGCGGGTGCAGGGAGCGTCGGGTGCGAACAGACCGTTGCCGACGCCGCCGGTGATGCTGTTTTTCGCAGCCCATTTGACGGCCTCATAGTAGTAGGCGTCCGTGGAAACATCCGCAAAGCTCTGTGTTGGAGCTTCCTCAACGAAGCGGGCTCTGACAGTCACATCGCCTGCAGGCATGATGAAGCTGTACTCGCCGCCCCACTTTCTGAGATCGAGTTCGCTGCCCTTCTTGTCCATAACCATAAGCATTTCCAGCTCATAGCCCCTGTCGGGATAGACCATGATGGTTACTGTGGAGCCCTTGGCAGCAGACGAAGGCGAAACGGTAATGCTGCCGTTCATAGTCCTTTCGACCATGATGTTGTAGGCCGGGTTAAAGATGCCTCCGCCCGAGCCGCCGCTGCCACCCGAGCCGCCGCCCGAAGGTGCAGCATACTTCACCCAGCTCACGCCGAAGGGCGACAGACTGGTCACACGGAAGTGCAGGCCATCCGCCTGCTTCGTGTGCGAAACGAGCTCCAGTTCACCGGCACGGGCAGCAGTCGTAAGCATGTGGACTATCGTAAAGGTATCCTTGCTGTCTGTGCCGTTGGGATAAGGAAGCACCACCTCCACACCGCCTGTGGGGAAATTCGCTTCATCGACCTCGACCCAGTTGCCCTCGGCGTTCTTGTATCGCAGCGCAATGTCATAGAACGCACGGTTTTCCGCCGTTCCGATCATCATGGTCTCAAGCCGGAGCTTGATCTTATCCGCCGTATTAAGGTCAGGATGACTCTTCAGCACCTGCGGCACGGTCAGCTCGCCTATGACCAGCTTGTGCGCGGCGATGTCCGCGCTGATATTGCCAGTCACGCCGGTGAGTGTGACGGTATAGCTCCCGTCCGCGTTCTTCCGCGCGGAAACCGTCTCACAGCCTGCTGCGTTGCCGCTGCCGGTCAGACAATCGTAGCCGTTGACGGTCAGCTTGGAGAAGTCGCTGTACTCAGCGGCTGGCCTGACCGTGAAGGTCACATCACCGCCTGCGCGGATCTCGGTATCCGGCAGAGTGTCCGCAGGCAGCCTTTTCACATCGGAGATCTCATAGCCGGGCCCGCCCGTCAGAATGGGGAAGCCGCTGTACTCGGCAAAGGCCGCCGTGACCTCCACATTCCTGCTCAGGCTTTCAATGGTCAGTGTGTTGGACAGGCAGTGATCCATAGTCACGCCAAGGGAAGACATGTTCTCCCGGGTGACCGCGATGCCGTTCACCGTCCAGCGGCCGGTCATCATTCCGCTGCTCGGTACTGCGGCGAATACCAGTCTGGAGCCGCCGGCAACGCTGGCCTGCTGCCCTGCGGACAGAGCCAGCTCCGTGCCGTCGGCAGCAGCGCTCAGCGTGCCGCCAACGCCGTTCACGGCGTAGGAAACATCATAGAGGACGGCTGTGGCGAACACAACGGTGACCGTGTGCGCCTGCGTCACATTTTCCAATGTGTAGCTGGTCTTGTTGGAAGAGTTAGGCACGGGAACACCGTCCACCCGCCACTCCTTCACATAGCCGTACTCCGCGGGAACGGCGGTAAAGGTGATGCTCTGCCCGTAGGTCACGGTGGCGGGGCTTGCCTCATGACCCTCGGCGGTGATCGTGCCGCCGCCGGAAGCATCGTAGGTCACCGAATAGGTAGTGGTATTCTCTGTAAATACGGCTTCAATGGCGTATTCCATTGTTGCCTCCTGCCCGGTGGGAACCGTCCAGCGCAGCGTTGCAGTCTCGTTTGTAAGGGTCTCGCCATCGATCATCCAGTGGTCGAACACATAGCCGTTATGCGGCGCGGCAGTGAAGGTGACCTGCGTGCCGCCGCGGATGCTCGCCGCGCTGCCGGAGTACCCATCTGCGGTCACGGTGCCGTGCTCCGCCGTCCAGCTGACGGTGTACTCCACCGGGCGGAACGCTACGGTGATGACCGCGCCCGCGCTTCCGGCGGTATAGGTGTAGGTGCTGTCCGTTTCACCGCTGACCGGCGTGCCGTTCACCGACCACTGCTCCACCTCGTAGCCGGTATCCGGCTCGGCGGTGAAGGTGACGGAAGCGCCTTCTGCCAGTGTGAAGCCGGAGGCAATATTACCAACCTGCTCCGTACCGCCCGCCATTGCGCCGGTGATGCGGCCGTGCTCTCCGGCGGATGCCGTGATCTTGTCGCCCAGCGGCATGAACTGTACCATAACGGTCTTCTCCTCGTCAACACCTCTGAGCACCAACTGCGTCCCGATGAAGGCCGCGCCGCTCTCCTGGTACACCTCGCCGTTCACGCGCCATTCCCGCACACGGTAGCCGTTATCCGGAGCTGCGGTAAAGGTCAAATCGGAACCCTTATAGACCTCTGCGTCCGAAGAGAGGCCGTATGCATACGCCGCCATATTTTTGCGGACCGTGTTTGCGGTCAGGGTGCCGTTGTCGCTGCCGCCGACCGCCGCCACGGAGTAGGAGATCGCATACTTGTCCAAGGCTGCAAAATCCGCCGAAAGCGTCTGATCTGCCCTGACATTGTGGATTGTATAGGTATGATTATCGCTGTTGTCCACCGCTGTCCAGGCTTCGTCGGGATTGTTCACAACATAGCCTGTATCCGGCTTGATGGTAACGGTCAGGTTCGTTCCGGGATCCACATAATCGGTAGAGGTTATGGTGACAGGCTCGCTGTTTCTTGTGCCGCGCACCTCGATCGTGCCGTTTTCCGTGGGCTCGATCACCACGACCGGCTTCTTTGCCACGGTGACAGTGACCTCGGTATCGGCGGCCAGCTTCAGCTCCGCCGACCTGCCGCCTGCCGCAGGCGTTACATTTTCGCTCCACGAAACGAGATCATAGCTGCCGTCCAGCGTCAGCGTGAAGTCCACCGGCGTATTCGCCGCATAGGAGCCTCCGCTCGTCAGTTCCGTGCCATTGCTGGAGGCTGTCAGGGTCGCCTTGTCCCCGTCCTCGGCTGCAAGGCCGAGGATCTTCCAGCTGAGACGGTGGGTGTTGGCCACGGCGACCACCGCGCGGACATACAGCGCTGCCGAATCGCTGCCAAAGGCGGTGTCGTACAGCGTGAAGCTACCGCCGGAGCCGCCTTCCGTCCAGGTCTTACCGTCCGTGGAGTACTCCCAGCGGTTGACCGTGTTGAAGCTCGTGTCCGTGAAGGTGACCGTATAGGTCAGCGCCGTGCCCTGGGGCAGAACGCTGCCCGCAGCCACAGCCTTGCCGGTCCGCGCCCAGGTGATGGCGACCGTGCCTGCAGAAACCGGCTTCTCTTGCCCATCCGTCAGCGTGGGTTCAGCGGCGGTGAAGGTTTTTTTCGTCACAAAGGAGACCGTGACTGTGTATTCCGCCTGATCCAGTCCGGAAAGGGTCAGTTCTTCCTCGCGGTAGGGCTTACCGGCGCCCGGCCATGTGTAGTCCGTACCGTTCACCGTCCACTTTTCCACCATATAGCCGCTCTGCGGGACTGCGGTAAAGGTGACGGAGGATCCGTAGGTGACCTTTGCGTTATTTGCGATCGTGCTGCCGCCGCCGGTCCTGGCGGTGATGGAGCCTTTTTCGCCCGCGCTGTAATGGATCACGGAGAACTGGTTGGTGAATTCCACCTCGACCTTGAGCTGCCCATCTCTGGTATCGCGGTCGATGCTGAACGCGTCGATGCTCAGCGTCTGCGTGGCCAAGCCTGTGGTCGCTCCGATGCGGTATGGCGAGCCTTCTCCGACCTCCGTACCGTTCACCAGCCAGCGGCTGACCTGATAGCCGGTCTCCGGATTGGCCTGGAACACAAGCGGCTCTCCCTGCTTGCGGTGCTCGCCGGAGGAGAAGTTCGTCTGGTTGCTGCCATAAGATCCGAAGATCGTGCCATGCCCGGTGGCGGCCACCTGATAGTAAACCAGCGCCGCATCAGCCTCGCGGCGGAGAGAGTTCGTCTGCAGCGTGACCGAGTACGCACTTTGCAGGCGTCTGGAATGCTCCGATTCCTTCCACTGCGGCGCAAAGGTGAATACGCCGGTCCTGTCCGGGTTAGAAAAATATTCGTTGATGTCGGAAACGGTCAGGCTGTTTGTCAGCGCAGCCCTGTCGCGCTCCAGAGCGCCTTCAAAGTCGAGCTTGATGTCCAGCAGTGCGGTGGGCGCGGTATCCCAGGCCGGGCGGATCGTCAGCCTGCGCGGTGTAACGGTCAGCACGGCGGACGCAAGCTCCCTGCCGTTGCTGTCCTTTGCCGAGAAGGTATACTGTCCGGCGGTCTGTGGGAAGTAGCCGGCGTCGATGCCGGCCGCCGCCGCGCCGGGGGCTGCCGCCTGATAGGAGACGGTTTCGTCTGCCTGCGTCCACGCCGCACCGTCCCACTTCTGCGTCTGAAGCGTCAGATCTGCGCCGTATTCCACAGATGCGCCGAGCGCCTTGCCGTTTTCGGTCAGCAACAGACGGTACAGAGTGGTATTCTTCCCTTCAGTGTCCTTGCCCAGCGCAGCGTAATACACCGGTGTTTTCGAGCTGGAGGCCGCATAGCCGCCATCCGCGGTCACAGCCGCCTGGATGGTGTATACGCCCTGGGTGGGAGCTGTCCATTCCATAGTCATCCTGCCGTTCGCATCCGTCGTGACTGCGATTGAAAAGCTCTCCCCGGTGGCGGTGTCCGTGATAACGAAGGCCGCGGGCTTGTTTGCCAGCTTTTTACCGTTGCTGCTCGCCACCTCGGCAGTGAGCTTCAACTTCGAGCCCGATTGCTGCTTATAGGTGTCAACGGAAACCTCAACTGTTTCGCTATAGGAAACAGGCATCAGGCTGCTCAGAGGATATGCGGCGTCGCCGATCAGCAGCTTTTCCGCCGGATCGACTTCGGTCACGGTGTAGGAGTCCGTGTCCGCCGACTTTTTCAGGAGGAAGAAGCATTCCTTATCATCCTTCTCGCCGAAGAGCACAATCTCTGCGTCATTCTCACTACGACGGAAAACGGAATACTGCGGCTTGTTGGATTCGTCCAATTCAGCTTCCCTGCCGACAGCGCCGCTGTTGTCATTGAAATATTTGCCGCCGCTCTCCCAGTAGAAGGTCGGTTTTGCGGTCGATCCAGCCCAGTGGGCCACAGCGAAGTAGACCGTGCTCGTCTCGCCGGCGGTTACTTCCTTGCTCAGCTGACCTTCGGCATGGGCTACGGCAAAGCCTTCCACCGCGGCCGTTCCGTTGAACGCAGTATATACGGGAGAAAGCGCTTCCCCTGTCACAGTATATTGATTGTTGCTGTCCGGACCGGTCAGCTGGTAATAATGGGTCTCCGTGATCGTGGCGCCGTCCCGTGTTGTTTTGCTCTCGATCACGCCGATGTACGGGCCGCTTTCTCCCGCCCGGTACACGGTGCCCTGTGCACCGTCCTTCTCAAAGGGGGCTGTTTTCTGAACGGTCTGCTGCTGTGTATTGGTCGTTTGCTCCGTCCAGTCCGCCCCGCCGTAGTATGGCTCGCTCTGCGTTCCGTTCCCGCCGTCCGCGTGTATCACGGTTACAGCGCTAACGCTGGTGGGCAGTGCGCCGATCGTCAGCGTGGCCGCGTTGCTGTAATAATACACCGCAGAAGACTCCTCCAGTGTGTATGCTGTCACCATCAGCCGGTACTGGGTGCCGTTCATTGCGGCCGCTGCGTCACGCACGGTCAGTGTCGAGCTGGTCGCGTTGCGTACATCTTTCCACGCAGGCGAGCCAGGGTTGCGCTCCTGCCATTGCATGGTAAGGGTAGTCTTCGGATCGCTCTTGAGTACTGTGGCCGAAAAAACTGCATCCTCTCCGGGGCGCACCGTTTGATCGGCGACCGTACTGACCTGAACATAGTTCGTGCCGTTTTCCTTCGGCGTGGTAAAGCTGATAGAGCTGCTGTCCACAGACTCCACGCCGTTGGTGCAGCCGCGCGCCACAAAGGTGTAGGACACATCTCCCGCCAAATCGTTCAGCTCAAAGCTGTTCTTCGTTCCGGAAACGGCACCAACAAAAGCATACGGCCTTGCGGTGTTCTCCATCACGCGGTAGATATGATACTCCTCCGCCGGACGGCTGCCCGCACTCCAGGTGAGCGTTGCGCCGGTGCTGGTAAGCGTTTCTACTGCCAGATCTCTGGGCGGAGAGGACGGCGCGGAGACATCTTTCACCAGATAGCCCAGCGCGGGGACCTTTTTCCCATTGAGCGTCATGTTCCACATGGCGAAGTTCCACGAGAAGCCATAGCCGTCCGCCTTGGGGCTGTTCACCGAGCCGCTGTGCTCCGTGCCTGTGCCGTTCATTTTGGAGTGGCTCTTGGTAAAGGTATAACCGGCTCCGCCGCCCACCTTCGCTCCGCCAATCTTTTTCCATGCCACCACATTCACAGACAGTTCGTACTCAAAACTCTTCTCTGTCTCCTTGGTAACGGTAATGGTCTTTTCGATGTTGCCCTTACCCGTCAACTCGGACCAGCCGCTGTTGGACTCGAGAGGGGTAGAGCCGCCTGCGTTGGTGATTTGGCTGACGTTGGAGCGGTAGCTGAAGGGGTTGCCCGCCTCTGCCAGCCGATCCTCGGCAATGGGTTCTAATCTGTAGGCGACGGCTTCTTCATTGTATTCCTCCACAGAGACGATACTGGTGTGGGGTGGCAGGGTCTTCATGACCGTCATATCTTTGCCGTCGGAAAGATTTTGGTAGGTATAGACCAGTACGGGAACACGGTACACCACCACTGCGTTCTCTCCGGAATTGTTTTCATAGTCGACGCTGTGTTCAATGGAGCGGCTGACATTGGTGGCCCAGGTGAAGTTGTTTTCGATGGTGGTCTCAAAACCGGCGCCGGAGTTTTCGACCTCGACCTCGTACCCCACCAGCACGGTAGTGTTCAGGCCGTGGCTCTTGCCGCCGCCGCTCCCGCTGCTGCGGCTTTTGCCGTAAGCCGTGCGGCCCTCGCCCAGATCGTCTCCCAGCTCCTCAAAGTAGGGCACGGCCTCCAGCACGGCCAGCACGTCGTAGTCCGTCCACTGACGCTCCACGCCCACATAGCGTACCAGGGTGCTGTCGCTGTCATAGTTGAAGTCGGTCAGACACACATAAGCGCCAGATTGCTTGCTGATGAACCAACCGTTCGTTTCCGAGTGCCTGAACTCATAGCCGCTGTTATCGCCCTTTGGCTGGTAGCCGATGGTATACAGGGTGCTGTAATGGTTTCCGGTGCCGCTCTGCTTGACCAGCGATGCGAAGACGACCTGCTCGCGCCCCTCGCCGTTGCCGTCAAAGTTGCCCACGGCCACGGCCTGCACCTGCTTGTTGGTGATCTTGGTTGATCCAATGTATTTGTCGGTGTGATTGAAGGCACCGTGAGTGTACTTGTGGGCGAGGGTGCCGCTGCCGTCGTTGTCCTCCCACGCGTACACACTGCCCGAGAAGAACACCGCATCCGGCTGCGCCCCGCCCTGATAACGGAAGCACTTCACGATCAGCGGACTGAGGACCTCGTCGCCGCTGTACAGACCGTGAGTGGTCAGCGTATTCGTGATATGTGTCTGCCGGTGCAGGAACTCATACTGGCCCTGAAAGTTTTTCTGCACGCCTGTCCACACTTCGGTCATGCCGACGCACCGAACCATGGAGAAGCCGCAGGTTTTATTGTTGATCGAGATATTATGGTTGCCGGAGTAGTCGATCATGCCCGCCGTGACGATCTCCGGGAAATCCGTCCCGTTGGAGGAGTCGTCACTGGCCAGCACATTGCCCACGGAGGAGCTGCCCCAGACATAGCGGTGCAGCTTGCTCGCCGGGGACACATCTCCCACCGCAACAGGCCCATCGCCCGCCGAGGGCGCGTATTGGAAGGTCTTCGTCCACACGCCCTCCAGCCTGTCGTACAGGAACACCTGCGTGCCCAGATTCTGGACACTGTTGTAGCCATTGGTATCGTTCAGCCCGGCGGTGATGACCAGCTCATCGTAGCCGTCCTTGTCGGTATCCGCCGCCGTCAACTGCACCACCGGCACATTCTGAATATGATCTGCCTTCAGGTCGCTGACACCCAGCAAATCGTACACGTTTCCGATCTCGACGCCCTCGGTCAGCGTCGGGCTGCTCCCTTTGCTGCTGATGGTGTATTCCATCAGCTTGGCATCTCTTTTTCCCTGCGTGGGCGGCACGTAGACGACCACGGAATCCACGCCGTCGCCGTCGAAGTCGCCGCAGGCGATGGCGGCGAAGCCGCCCAGCTCAAAGGCAAGGCGGTTGATCCAGCTCCGGTTGCCGCGGGACACCGTGCTGGTGTGCACCGCATTGTTGTTCCGGTCCCGCAGGGACAGCTCGATCCCTGCCGCACTCAGACCGATCATGGCGATGTGCTCCTGGCGTCCGCTGCCGGTATTCACGCCGTCGGTGGCCGCCACACGGTAGCTGGCTTGCGCTGAAGCCGGGAGGGAGTTGAACGTCACGCGGTACCGGTTCGCCAGATTCTGGAAGGCCCCCATCATATCTCCCGCCTTGGAGCCGTCCCCGTTGTAGTCATAGGTGTGGCTGTACAGCGGTGCTCCGCCCCAGCTGTAGGACAGCATCAGCTCCGACTTGACAAACAGCGGCACGGCGCGGCCGCTGCTGCCGAAGGGGGCGTCCGCCACCGCGCTGATGTAGTCAGCGCTGCCCGCTGTCAGTCCTGTAGCCGCCGGCAGACCGAAGGCTCCCTTGCCCTCGGAGGCAGCCGCAGTGCCTTCTTCCGCCCGCACCATGGCGGGCAAAAGCTGCACGCACAGGATGGCGCTCAACAGCAATGCCATAAGTCTTCTGCTGCAATGTTTCATAAGCAATTCCTCCTTTGCTTCGCAGGGTGTCACATAATTCTGCTTATTCTAATTTTACCATGCTTTTCTCGCCCGCGCTGTGTCGTTTAGGGGCGAATTCGTGTTGTTTAGGAGAACAGGGCATATATCGCTTGTGCGATTTGTGCTCCTTTGCTACAATGTTGGAAGAAAGGAGGACAGTACGGTGAGCACAAAAAACAGGAAAATCTGGGCTGCTGGGGTATTGCTGATCCTCACGGTCGCGGCGGCGATCGGGTTCCTGTTCCGCCTGTCGCAGCCGGATCAGGAACAGCGGTCGGTCTACCTGAACTGCACAGAGTCGGATCGCGGCGGCTGGGTATTCTTTACAGAGGCCGGCCCAGTGGAACCTGTCTTCGGCCTTGGTGGTTATATCAACGGTATTCCGGCGGAGGGGACCGGCCCTGTCGCGGCGGAGCGCGTGATGGAGGAACCGGGTGCGCGGCACTTTCTGCAGTTTGACAGTTACGGCGCTGGCCTGCAGGTGTTTCTGGATCATACGCTTCTCTATACAGACTTTCCGGCCGAGGAAAACCCGGTGGACAGCTTTCTGGAGGATGTTGATCCTGCCAGTATTTCCCACGACGGGCTCCGCGTTCCGCTGCCGGAGGACTGCGGCGGGAAGCGGCTTCGCATTGTCACCTACGGACCCTCCGGCGATGGCCTTCGCCAGCCGGTACTGCCCTCGCTGGTGGGACGCTTTTCCGACGCCGTGGTACAGACCTCCGGCGTCGTCTGGCCCATGGCGGCAGTCACGGCGCAGCTTTTGCTGGCGATCTGTCTGCTACTGGTGCTGCTGCTTGGCGCACACGATGGCGAGTTTCTCTGGAAGCTGCTGCCTCTGATCGGCTATTTCCTGCTGGCGGCGGCAGCCGGGGTCTGTCATACCTATCTCGAAATTTCGGCCGGGCTGAATGCTGACGCCGGGCTTCTGAACTGGGTCTACCTGATCTATATGGATCTTCTTTACTGCTATCTGGCCGCGGCGCTGCACGGCTGGAAGCGGTGGGTGCTGCTCTCCGGTGCGCTGCTCCATATCCTGCTTTCTGCGCTGTGGAGCTTCGCGGCGCTGCCGCTGCTCGCCAGTGCAGCGGGAGACTGGCTCGGCACCACCCTGTTTCTTCTGGCAGCGGCGCTGCTTCTGTTCTCCCATGAGCAGCCGCTGCGCCGAACGAGCCTGTTTCTCTGCGCGGTGGCGGGCGGTTTATTTGCGTTCTGGGGCGTGACCCGATTCAGCGGAAGCGGGATCTTTTATCCACTGACCAACCCGGTGACCACGCTGCTGGCGGGGTATCCCCATGCATTTTACGCGATCCTGTGCGGCTTTGCCGGTGCGCTGTGCGCCGTGCAGGTGGTGACGAACTTTGTGCGCGAAACACTGCTTCGCCAGCGCCGGATGCAGGCGATCAAAAGCAGCAGCCAGGCAACGCAGGAAAAGTATGAGCAGGCACAGGAGACAGTCCGGCGGACGGCGGCATTCCGCCATGAGTGGAAGAACCATATCGCCGCCCTGCACCTTTTGGCGCAAAAGCCGGATCAAGCCGGTCTTTTGGACTATCTGAACCGGCTGGATGGAGAATTGGAGCAGCTCTTCCCAAAGGTTTATACGGCCAATTCGACGGTCAACACGATCCTCCAGCGCTTCGCGGCCCAGGCAGACAGGTATGGTGTTTCTTTCCATGTCAGCGCTATGCTGCCGGAAACGCTGCCCATCGAGGAGGCGGATCTGTGCGGTTTTCTGTTTAACCTGCTGGACAACGCCGTGGAGGCCGCCGCCAAAACGGAACACGGCGAGATCGTCTGTTCCCTGCAGATCCGCCAGCAGCATCTGGCCATCCGATGTGAAAACACCTACAATGGGGTGCTACAAACAGATGAAAACGGACAGCTATGCACCACAAAGCAGGATGCCGGCAGCCACGGCTTCGGCCTTTTGCAGATGCGAACCATCGCCGAGAAGTACGGCAGCGTACTGGCTGTCAGCTATGATGACACCCGCTTCACCGTGATGACGGCTCTGAAGCTGCTGCCCGAAAAAGAGTCCCCCATAAGCTCTCTGTAAACACAAAATGCGGCGTCTCCCATCGGGAGACGCCGCATTCTCTTTATCCAAATGGCCTTGCCCTTACTTCAGTTTTGATTGAGATACCGGACGAACTGGTCCTGAAACTGCTCCATATAGCGCCGTCCGATGCTTAGATCTCTTCCATCTGTCAGGTATATTGTCCGGCTGCCGACCCTGCGGATATGGAAGAGGTTTACGATGAAGCTGTTGTGACAGCGGCAGAAGCGATCCTTCGGCAGATACTCCTGCATCTGGCTCAGCGGGCAGAGAATGAATTGTTCGCCATGTGTTGTGTGGAGTACGCTGCCGTGATCCCGGCTTTCAGCGCAGAGGATATCCTCTGCCGGCAGGACAAAGGTCCTGCCGGCCACCCGGAAGGTTACGGTGCGGGGCTGATGATATAACCGCAGATCCGTTTTGATCGCCTGCTCCAGATCTTCCCGGGAAACCGGCTTGAGCAGGTACTGGATGGGGCGGACGCTGTAGCCGTCCTTGAGAAACTCCGTGGAACCGGTGATAAACAGGATGCTGGTCCTGTCGTCCCGCTCCCGCAGCTCCTGCGCCAGCTTCATGCCGGTCTTGCCGTCCATCAGAATATCCAGACAAAGCAGTGAGAACTCCGCACCCGCTGAAAAAGCTGCCTCCAGTTCCTCGGCTGAAGAATAGGGCGTGACCGTATGCTCTACCTGCAGCTCCGACAGAATCGCCGCGCACTGTGCGCACAAGTCCTCACGGAGATTTTTTTCGTCTTCACAAACCGCCACCCGATACATCCTGCTCACCGCCCTTTCCTTAACGCTCATTATAGCGGATGGCATAGAAATTTGCAATGCCGCTGCGTTTCGCCGCCGCACCGCCTTCGGGGTCGAGTTTGCTAAGCACCTATTTATAAATTAAATGTTATTTCCATTACAATCCCGGTTCTATAAAATGCACGGCAGAAGTTTCCCAATATTTTTTAGACACGACTTTCATTACCATCGAGATTTAGCTGATACATTCGGAATATGACCGGAAAATCTTTTGGCTATTGTTACGATGTTTGATGCGGTGTTTTGGAAGGTCGTTGCTACCACCCCGGAGCCGGAGTGTTGTGCCATCTGCGAGGATGGGAACGGAAATCGCTACCACGCGCCGGTCCTTGTCAACCTCTCCACAGGTGTTCTGCGAGAATTGGAGATATACGACAGATATCCCCGCAGACCGTGGGAGGTCGCAGAGGAACAGCGTTGGGACGATTGGGTTTTCACATTCATTGACGGAAACGCAACCATGTCATGGAGCAGCGAGGATCACACCAATATAGCGCACATTGGTGAAGAAATCGGAAAGATCGCTCCAGCACTCTTCTGCCATGACTGCCGCGCGCTGCTGGCAGACACAGCCACAGAGGGATATGTTCTGCTGGATATGTATGACTTGGAGAACATTCAGGCATTCGTCATTGCGAACGGTGCGGAACACACCATCCGTGACTATACCGTGTCCATTTACAAAGACAAAGAAAACGGTGGTCTGGAGGTGGGGGTCACCGGCCAATCTTTTCGGAAATGATTAAGAAACGGCATCCCATAGCGGGATGTTGGTTCTTCTTACGAAACAGAGCGGCTTCCAAGCCGCCCTGTTTTGCGTTTGCCCCGAAACTCCGCGCTGTT
>ENA-ORCN01001780-ORCN01001780.1-human-gut-metagenome-genome-assembly--contig:-NODE-1780-length-13482-cov-14.340321_pt1 | contig 13482 bp, 10 predicted proteins | sample MGYA00242984_ERZ507984 | MGnify/ENA primary metagenome ERZ507984 (study PRJEB26167, sample SAMN06115395) | human gut metagenome | host: Homo sapiens | place: China:Hubei | collected 2016-05-19... | reverse complement strand
ACTGCGCTTGGGCCATTTGTTGAAACTCAATTCATACCTCCTGTATTGTCGTAGAGTCCGATGACGCTCACACAGGGGACAGAAAAATTTTCATTGCTTTTCCGCTGCCCGTTTGCTATACTTTGGTTAGTTGATTTGCGCGTGCCTGTGTGTGCGCCGAACCGCCGGACTGTTGCCGCAGTCACGGCGGTTTTTGTTTTGCGGTCGGACTGGTGTGCACCCCTCCGCCGCTTTGCAGCTGAATCTTTTACTTTCATCTGTGAGCTATCTTTTTCGCCTCCTCCGTGTTAAAATGATTTATATAGCCGTGCCGTTGGAAACGGCACATGGCAAAAGGCCGTGCTCCCGGGAGCACGGCCAGAGATGGAATGACCTTCCGAGCGAATTGCCGAATGGCAGAGAGCGCACATGCTCTCATGGGGTGCTCTGTCTAAGGCCATGCGGGTTCGTCAGCGCGGAGACCGTGCCGTACCGAACCGAAGGAAAGTCCACCCGGGTGAAATTGTCCTTCTACTATTACTTAGAGAAAAATCGCAAAATCGGAAGGTCCCAAATTGTAAACTTTTTGTGAACGCAGAAAGGGTGGTGAGCTCATGTCCTTCAAGGATACCCAGTCTTATAAAGAGCTTCAGGCGGATTGGCGCTGGATACACTCTATGGACCCGGAAGCTGCCGCTGCCGCAGACCAGTGGGTGAAGGAGCATCCAGAGGAGTGGAAGGAGCTGGAGCATATGCTCTACTACAGCGAAGCCAACTTCCACAAGCGCGTTGCGCCGGACACTCTGGAGGATGTGGATATCAAACAGCCCCGATCTTACAATCCGGAAGCGTTCCTGCCGGAGGAAGTACGCAATGCGATTTACAATGACAGACGTTGGTTTGACCGAAGCAAGTATCTGCCGGAGGGTTCTGATGAAGATCCCTTCATGTATTTGGACACCCAAATCTATGACGCCCTGCATGCGCTGACCGAACTGCAGAGGGAGATTTTGTTCCGCACGGTCATCAATGGCGAGTCCACTGAATCCGTCGCACAGGACAAACAGTGTTCGTCCAGAAACATCCGGGATATCCGAGCTCGTGCGCTTCGACAGATACGGGCCAGAATCAAAAGACGTGAAGGCTACGGCAGGCCCGACGTTGTCATCATTATTTTGCTGTTTATGCTGCTTGTTGGTGTTCCGCTTGCTTGCTGGGGAGAACAGCTTTGGGCCGCATATCCCTGGCTGGAGTCTGTGGCTGCAGTGCTTAGCGCATTGGTTATGGCTGTCATGTTCCAAAATTCCCTTCGCAGAGAAGCAGAAAGGCTGCTGCGCCAGCACTGGGCCAGCCTGAATGGGTCGCAGAGAAAAGAATAGTCGCTGCGAAAGAAGGAGCTGAGACCGCCAAGTCTCAGCTCCTTCTCGTTGATGGATTTGTTTTGTTCGTAGTAATATCTCAGCGGTAGGCAGTACATCACAGGGATTTCTTTTTGGGTTCAGAGTTCCAAATCTCCGAATGGATTTCTCTCACTGTGAACTTATTCCCATCAAAATATCCGATATAGCTTTTGTCTCGGTCTGCGCCAAACTCCCCAAATTTCTCTTGTGCATTTCCAGTTCTAATTCGGCGCTCTCGCATTATCCATACCAGACGTTTCCCAGCGCGTTGCAGCCTTTCGAAGAGTACAGGTCTATCTACAATTACATAATTTTGGTATGTTCTCCACTTCTCTCCTGCAATGCTATGTTCTGCAATTACCTTTCTCGAATTATCAAAAAACAGATATCCATCCGAATCGACAATGCCAAGGATATCTCTGATTGGTGCCGACGGAAGGTAAAAGTAAACATCTCCATATTCAGGAGAATTGTAGCAACAGTCATCTACGGCGGATTTCAGTTCGAACTGTGGAAATTCTTCAATGTTGGCGGAGTCGTAGCGTGCTTTCCAAGAAAACCAACAAACTTCCTTCGGTGTAATATAGCATGAGGAATGGATTCCTCCATACCAATCAGTCGGATTTGCAACGCGATTGTCAGCATTGCTTTTCTCTGTAATGGCTTCTGCGAACCCCAGGACATCATCTTGGTTAACCAAAATAGCATTCATAAAGAGGCAGGTTTCTACTCCTGCACTTCCGTAAAAACAGGAGTACATATCCAGTGCAACGAGGTCTTCTGCTTCTACTCTGTATGCTCCATCAATATTTTTGAAGAAAATCCATTTTTCCCAATCAAGAGTAGGTGCCTTTAACACATTTGTTATCACGTCTTTTGCACTGGAAGGAATTCCTTCCAAAACAGCCTTTTCCGGTTCGGGAATATGCCATGGTCTATCGTCCGGAATGTTATCAGGATTTATGATTCGTGCTTCCTGTACTGGTATAACAAAATCATCGAGCAGACCATAGTCAGTGACCGGAACATTTTCATCACCAAATAATAGTCGGTCACAAAGGAAACCGCTGATTTCATTACGAGCTTGCCAAACATATTTCTCGCACACCGTCATGACTGAACTTTGACTGCCATGCGTAGCAGAATGATGTGTACCTCGGATAGAACAGTCTACTCCTCCAACTATTCCCTCGCCAGACTCATCCTCATTGAAGTTATAAAACTCCTGCTCATTCCATCCCATTTCAAGGATATACGCAAAGGCCGCAGAAATAATAAACTTTTCGACCGTCATCCCAGCATACTCTGGTTGTTCCGTAATCACAGCGGAAACAAGTTTCTCAAATTGCTTTGTATTGCGCTGTGGGTAGCTGTTAAAGTCAGACTCGATATGGTCTACCAGTACATAACGAGATAAATCATAGTCGATTGCACTATATCCGTTCATGCGTGTTCCGCTAAGAGCATCTTTGTTCAAGGCGATACTATTGCCCGTAATCGTGTATGGCGGCATATATTCCACCACCGTCTGTTCATCCAGAATCCCCATTATTATAGCCCTTTTTATAATAGCTATCGAGTAGTAACGAACAGATATGTCTCTATTACCATCAATTCTATCTGGATGCAAAATGTTTTCAAGAATCCAATCGCTTGCGTTTTTGATAAGCGCCTGATCAGCACCATCATATATCAGACACATCAGAATAGAAAACAAATCACTCTTAATTTGGGGATCGTTGACAGCGGAAAACTTTAGGAATAGCTTGTAGAATTCTTCTGGTACCAGGTGCGCCCATTCCATCAAACGGTTTCGATAAAGCTTCCGAAGCGAATTGTTGACCGTGGATAGCGCCCACGCATAAACTGTTGGACACCCTTCATGCGTATCTTCGGGATCTAACAGGTAATTATCACCTTCAAGTGCGAAAGTCTCACTTTGATACCAACGTTTGCCTGTGGAATTTCTAAGGTAACCGGGAACCGACCAGAGGATATCCCTCTGTGCTGGCTTCTCAAATCCATTTAAGAACTCATCAAGGAGCATTACTCCCAGTGGGTGTTCACAATCCCTGGACAATGGTAGCACAAGTTGATTGACAATTGTAATTAGTCCATCGGCATTTTCTGACATGATTTCGAGTGTTCGCTCTTTGAACTGTGCTGCCGCGCTATGGTCAGAATGAAGGAGAGTTAAAAACTGTAGTTCCTGTCTTGACCAATCATCCATCACAACATCAATAGTCGGATTTCGAGTCAATAGGTACCCATACTTCTGAATCGAAATTATAGCCAGACTGTTTAGCGTATTCGTTTGGATTGCTTTACAGTCGTTGAAATCAATGTCTTTCGGGTGTTCATATTGAGATAAAATGTGCAACGCCGACGCATAGTCAAAGTACCCTTGTATGCCCGGATAATAGAAATATGTATCCGGAGCCAAGCCTATACCGTGTTCGCAATAGCAACTTAAAACGCCATATTCTTCGAGATAGTTAACCAAACTTTCCGCATATTCTGTGGCTGTTTTAAGTTCAGCGGCAAGCTTGTCCACCAGTGAAGAATGCTCTAAACGTTCAGCGGCAACAAACTGCTTCGACAGAAAGACGACTGCTCTTAAGACATATTGATTTTTCTCAGGTCGACCATTCTTTTCGCAATACTCGCCTTCAATCTTTTCGATTTTCTTGCGCCACAGAGATGTCATTGAGACTTCCGTGCGGTTCGAAAGGCTTACCGTTTGGTCTTGATTAAGCTCACAGAATAGCTTTAATGCCAGCGGAGATGTCAGGGAGTATTTAAGCCATCCGTTATTTTGCGTTTTAATATTGTAAGCACGCATATAGCTGTCAAACAGTATGTGCGTGGGAGCATCCCCCACATTACTCAATCGTTCAACTTTTGCATAGTCAATCCGCCCTTTAAAAGCGGTTGGCCGTGCAGTGAAGCAAAATCTGATTTGTGGGTAGCTGGCTGTAATGGCGTTTGTTTCCTGAATCCTTTCAACCCATCTTTCGTGTGTAGATGATTCGTCAAGGCCATCAACAAATATAATCACTTTAGGAGAGACCTTTGTTTCAGCCGAAAGCTGCGGCTCTTGGAAACGGTGGCGATCAGCCAAGGAAATCAGTGCCTGCCAGATTTCATCTTCATTCCAACTTGAAGAGAGGCCTAAATAATCGCATACGATATTCTTCCAAGTTGAATATGTCGGGATATTTCTGGCCTGAATTAAGAGAGGAATATGCAACCCATCAGATAAGAGTTTCTCCGACAGCGCACTAATTCCGTGTGTTTTCCCCGTTCCTGGTGTCCCGAAAAACAGCAGACTTTTCTTATGATGGCTCCGCTCAAAGTCCTTGATCAACGCGTAGAAATCAAACTCGCCCAGTTTCCGTAAGACCTTTGTAACATCAGAGGCATGAAAGTAATGAAGTGTAGAGTCTCTACTTTGATTAATGCTATCTGCAGCTGAATCAAAGTCCACATTGAATGCAGAAAGATCAATGTCACCATCGAGAGGTGTTTCATCTCTGTACCAGGCAGTGATTTTTAAGCACTCACTGGCTACTGCGCTTACCTTACCCATTGTTTCGGTGAGAATATCCGTTATTTCAGGACGGTCACCACAGACTACCAAGAACGCTTCAGCCGCAGAATGAAATCTCTCACACAACTCATTGATTTTTCGGAAAGTTTTCGTCTGATTCTCCCGCTGGACAATATCGCCCAAAAGCAGAGAGAGTGTTTGTGCTATATTTCCATAAGTATTCAGTTCTGGAACATATTTAGTGGTCAGCCAGCTACTTTTTGCCTTTTCGAAAGCATACTGCACACTTTCGTCTGACACTTCAGCATTCTCAAACCAAAACTTAAAAATACCAGATGCGGATGGTTTCTGCAGTTCAGCAACAATCCTTGACTCGTTCCATAACTCCACAGCTAAATCTGGATAATCCGCAACCACGCTTGTGATCATGTTTTCCCAGCGAGTATCTTCAGAATTCTCACTCCGAGCCGTCTTAGATGCCAAATCTCTGGGAACACATACAATATAACGGCTAATCTCCGGGCGCACTTTTTTCGCTGTTTTGATAGAGTTTTTGATTTGAGCAATCTGGCTACTGGCCATGCTTGTTGGAAACCACTTTGCCTGCAAGCCAATGATGGATCCATCTTTCAAAACAGCATAAGATTCTACGCCACCATCACCGCCAGCTCCGTTTACAACGCGGATGGAGGCGATAGCGGACTTGTATTCCTCTTTGCACCAGTTAGCAAACAATTGATTGCAAAGCACTTCAAACGCCTTGTCCGGCGCCATGCCGTATGTTTGGAAGTTTGTCCAATTCATTCTATCGCCTCCATCTTGCAGTGCGCATATGACATCGCTGTTGCTCCTGCTACTAATTGGAACAGGATTTTGTGCCTACATCCTTGATTATTTGTGATTATTTGTTATCCATAGAAATATCGCCTGTTGCAATTTTATTCCACACATCTCGATGTTCAAATCCAACGGCCTCATCCTCGGCCAATTTTTTCACATACGCAGGGAGAACAGCACCAGGATTTGTAAGCATACGCAAGTAATATTTAATGCTGGGGATTACTCCATTTGCAATTAACTGACAACCTAATAGCTTTTTGACATTTTCCACTTCTTTTAATACGTCTGCATCAGGTTCGTGCTGAGAATGTGTTGTTAAAATGTAATATCTATCGACTTGGCTTCCTCTTATTTTTTGCTTTGCAGAATCAACCATCGCTGCAGTAATTGGAAGTCCATGTTTGACCTCAATCGCCTCGAACGCGACTCCTTCTGCATCTACAACTTCAATGTCGCCAATAGCGCCCGTTTGAGCATCGGCAGCAGAATGTGCTTCAAGAGGCTTCAATGTTTTGCCATTAAATCGACTGAGTTCCTCCAACAAAACTGTATATATTGCGTACAGAGCCAGCACGGGCAATCTGGATGCTCCTTTTGAATCTTTGTACTTATAGAAGAAATGGGTTTCGAAAAGCTTTGTGATTTGCAATACGTCCTGAATTTTGGGAATTGCCAAAACTACTTTAGAGGCCTCGCGCAATTGAAGCCTTCTCCAAAGCAGAAACGCCAATGCATAAAGTGCGCTTTGCCCGTGTGTTTCAACTTGATCATAGCAAGTTAAAAAGGGGATCTTGATGGTTCCAATGTTCTCGTCATAATCCAGCATATATGGTTTTGGTCTTTCAAACGTTCTTGTTTGCCAGCCAGATTTTGCTCCATGGAACTCATGCGCATCCATCCAAGTGTAAATAATTCCTTCTGAAATTCCTCGGAAATTAAATCCTGCCGGACGGTCAGTTTTATCTTGGATTTGGACTTGATGATATCGAACATCGACCTTATCACCATAAACTGCCTTAATAGCAAGGCTTGTAATTAGATTGCTGTATCCTCCTGAAGCCTTTTCGCAATACTTTGCCATCAATTCCAATGCATCAATAAATTCTCTGTTGAGATTATCTGTTGCAAAATTTGGTATGGCTTCATCTTTTGTCACGAAGTATTCTTCTGCAATATCAAACGCTTCATCTAATTTTTCTGCAATTTTTGCATCCAGGTTCTTGGGCCTTGTGTTATCTTTTTTCGCCATGATTAAACCTCCCTTACAAAAAAGTTCATTTGCTTGTCATATGGAAGAGCAAAAGGATACGCAACCATATACACACCTTGAGGGATAGCAATGTTAGTTTCGTGGCACCTAACATCAAATCTATATCGCCGTAATTCCTTTGCTAATTCAATAAAACTATCTTTTGCAAATGTATTTCCCCACATTGCAAGTAAAGTCTCTTTGGGGAAATATACAGAACAGTTGTCAAAGCACATACAATGCTCTGCAAATTTAAAAATCGGCAACTCTGTTCTATTCTCAAAAGACAGAACCTCAAAAATCGGGTGAGGCTCAGTGAAATGCCCATATAGCTCAACCAACGAATGGAAATGACTTGCTTTCTTGACCCACGCATCTACAGCATTCCACATTGTTTGGACTCCATATTGCCCCTCTCCGCGAACAGTTACCTTTAGTTCAATTTTGCGATTTATGCCATCAGAAATTGCCAGACGCAACACGGCCTGTATTTTTGAACAGCTATCACTTCGCACATCTATCATGACCAGGCTTTCATCAGAGATAGTAACCTTCATATTATTATGCTTCTTGCTCAAAGTCGGGGTTACATGATCCTCAAACTCAAACAATTGGAATATGTCTGTTGGGTTGTTCTTACTTTTTTCCAACACCGCTTGATGGAGAGCTTTTGTGCTTTGCGCTTTCCGTCCCTTTCGCATATCGAAAGATAGCACATCAGTTGGTTGCAAGTATGTGATTCCAGACGGCACCCCAAAGATTTGTTCTCTAATTGCAAGCGCCATATAATATGCAATTTTAGGACAAACAGAGTTTCCGATTTGCCTTATTTGCGCAGATCGGTCTCCGTAGAACAGATGTTCATCAGGAAAGCCTTGAATACGCTTATACTCTGCCACTGTAAAATACCTGTTATTCCAGTGTAAAGGACCAGTATATTTTCCTGGGGAGGCAATTATTGTTTTAACGGGATAATCAGGATGTGCTTTATAAAGGAAGTCAGAAAACCGTGACCGATATGCAAAAATTGGCTCTGGATAGCCCCGTTTAGCTGTAAAATGCAAGTAATTGCTTCCCGGAGGAACCAGAGGTAACAAATCGGAATATTTTCCCCCCTCAAAAGAGGTTTCAACTTCGTCTTGCTCTGTGAACGGAAGTCCTGCTATTGTTTCAGCTACGGACACATAAGGGGTGCCTTCCACACTATCCATTCCATATATCGGTCGGGGATAAAGGAAAGGCTTATCCATTTTATGTCCAACAATGAACATTCGTTCTCGCTGCTGAGGAACACCGTAGTCTTCGGCATCTAAAATACGATGTTCAATACGGTATCCCAACGCAGAAAAGGCGTCGACAATGTTTTGAAAATCGCGGCCTTTGTTTGTGCCTAATATTCCACGAACATTCTCAAATAAGAACGCTTTTGGCTTTACTCTTTCTACGACTTTACAATAACTCTTAAAAAGATTCCCTCGCTGATCCAACTGTCCCGCTGCACCACCAGCTCTACGTCCAGATGCAGAAAAAGATTGGCATGGCGGCCCTCCAATAATCAAATCAATGTTATCAGGAAGAATATTCAAATCCATGGATGTAATATCTTCTTCGACTACAACCATATTTTTCGAGAGAGTTTTGCCTGCATTCATTTTAAGCGTTTCACAACATTCATGATTAAAATCTGTTGCAAAAAGAATATCAAATCCTGCTTTTTCAAAGCCGATATCTAATCCTCCACCGCCAGAAAACAAGCTTATTGTCCGAATTTTGTTCTCATTATTCATGTATATCTGCCCCTATTAGCCTTGTTGATAATGGTTTTCCACTCAGTAATTTTTATACATTTTAGTCTGCCGTATGTGGCATCCAATATAACGGACGCTTATGTCTTCAATCTATAGGTTCTGTTTCGATTTCCGCCTTCGGCTACGACAATTTCCTCCGCAGTCAGTTCAGAGAGGAGTTTCTTGGCTCGTGTACTTTTGACTCCAAGGAGCTCTGCAATATCGGCACTTCTGGCCGAAATATGATCAGTAAGGTATGCAACGATTTCTTCTTTCTGCCGGGCAGATTTTATCGTTGCTTTTTTATCGTCACTCTTTATCGCCGCTTTTTTATCGTCACTCTTGGAGAATAAGAGCGTTAATGTTGTCCGCTCCGGCTCGAGTTGCTCTGTAATCTCCGGAGTTGTCCAATTTTGCTCGCGCCAGACGCGGAAGATATTCGGAATGCCGCTGCCAGCACGCTCACCAATATCAATCAGGTTGAACATCTTCAGCATCGTTCCGTTCCGCGGATCAGAAACACCACCGCTTTTTGCGGCATCAATTTCGATGCGGAAGCTGCCCGGATTAGACATCGTAATGCTATTACGCTTTTTGACGATGACCAACCCCTGTCTGCCGTAGTAATCGGCATTCACCAAACAGTTGGCCAGCGCTTCACGCAGCGCCTGATGCACTGGGGTATCATCTATACGAGTACCACCGGCCATCTTGAAGGGCACCTTGATATCCTGGATCAGCTTGTTGTAGACCCGGAAATAGAAGTCATACACATTGCCGCTCCAGTCGCCGGAGGAAGATATGATACGGTCAGTCCATCGGGTATCAGCGTCATACTGTTCCCGATAGTCCAGAAAGTAAGCGTTAAATTCTCGCACAATATCGTATTCGTTGCCGAACATGAGAAGTCCTGCGGAGGTGGGATGCTTTTTCCCATCAGAGCCGATGCCCACAGCACCCAGCTTCAGGAGGAAATCTTCATCCTCCAGCGCCTCCCATACATGACCAGGACGGGAAAGGCGCATCCTCTGGCGATAGCTACGGACGCTCTCCTTGTTGAACACGGTCATGTCCATCTCATTCAGAATGAGCATATCCTGCGTTTTTACCGATGCATCGCGCACCATGGCCTGATATTCTTCCTTGGTGCAGCGGTAGTCACCCTCTCCGTTGCGGCGATATGTGCAAAGGGGATTACCGTCTACATAGACCGGCTTGTAGGAGCGTTCTGCCCGGGGAACATTGATGACCACAATGTGGTTGCCATCCACCTCCTGGACAAATACATCCTTGGAGGACAGGACATTCACGCTGGTCTTATTGGGGTTATTGACGATATCCCAGAACTCCTTAATGAGTCTGTCGGGGTCGGGCAGATCTACCGTGTGCAGGGATTTATCCGCCCATTCTTCCACGCCCAACAGGATAATGCCGCCGTGGGTATTGGCGAAGGCAGAGTAGGTTTCCCAAATGCTTTTGGGCAGACCGCCAAGGGCTTTCTTCGCCTCAATGCGGTTGTTCTCCCGATACTGCTCGATTTTGGAAAAGTCAATCATGCTGCTCCTCCTTCACCAATTCGATGATGTCGCAGAAGTCGCAATCCAGCACGGTACAGATTTTCGTCAGGATTTCTGTACTGACATGCTGATTCTTGCCCAGTTTGGCAAGGGCGGTCGTAGACATACCGGTAGCCAGACGCAGATCCTTCTTTTTCATGTTTTTATCAATCAGGAGTTTCCACAGCTTATTATAACAAATCGTCATCGTAACACCTCGTGTCAGAGTATACACTAATACAGGTTAATTCTAACACAGCAGCTTCAGTTTGTCTATTGAAAATCCAATTTTCAGATTCGTGATGTCCTTTCCAGACGAGAGATTTTGAATTATAAACTGGCAAAGGATAACCGCAGGAATGCTTTTTTGCTCTCCTGCGGTTATTTCTTTGTTTATGCGGCGCAATTTTTGAGGTCAGCCCATGATGCCGATTTTGTTGCCGTTCTCGTACATATCCTCGGCGTACTCGACTTGGTTGGGTCCCTGGCTTTCTATCCAGCCAAAGCCGGGGACATAGACCATATCCGCCAGTTCGTTATCATTAGCTATTGGCTCTGGTGCCGATTCAGACTGCGTAGGATGTACCGGAGCGGGTTCTCTCTGCATAGGAGGTGCAGATTTTTGTTCCGGTTCGAATTGCTTTTCTATTTCTGGTGTAGGGATGGGCAACTCCTTGGCAGCTACTTCCGGGGCTGATTCAGCTTCCGGCATTCCCGACTCTTGCTTTTCTGTTACCACTGGCAGCACCGGTTTCTCTGCTTCCGGAAGCGTCGGCTGTGGAGCGATTACGGCGGTCGTTTCGCTCGGTGTGGGTGTTTCCCCGACTTTTTCGGTCTGTGGCCACACGGCGGCACACAGGGCGAGACAGGCGGTGAATGCAGTAGTTACGATGAATCTCCTTTTCATTTCATTCATTCTCCTCCCAATGTAAATTTTCTTATGCCCTGCGGCGTTTCACCAGAGCGCATGAATTCGTTTGTGTCATCTTCGACTAACATAGAAATTATCAGAGCTGTCTCAAGCCCGTCGATAAAGCTATCAAGGTCTGCATCATTATTGAGAAGATTCTTGTCTTCCGCAATTTGAAGCAGGTTTTGTCGTTCGATAGCCGCCATCATTTTCACCATCGCATGATACCGCTCCACATTTTCTTCCTTTTTTTCAGGATCGGTCTGCGGTTTGTGAAATCGATCATACACCGCTCGCCATAGTTTATCACTCATGTAGTTTCCTCCTTATGATGTTCCTTTTGAGATATGAAACGAGTGTCCAGTCTCCCGGTTTGACAGGAGGCTAAGCACTCGTTTTTATAGTTGTTCAGTTCCATAGAGAGCTGCCACGCCAGCTCAAATCCGGAGATGAAACTGTCGATGGAAGTGTCTTCGGCAATGCGGTCCTTGGCATCGATAATCTGGAGCACCAGCCTACGTTCGGGTTTCTCCAGCACCTCAATCAAAGTCTTGTGGCACTCCTCTATTTCTTGCCGGGGAGCTGAAAGCTCTGGCGGAGTGTAGAAGCAGTCATATAGTTCTTTGATCAGCTTGTATTTCATGAGCATCGCCTCCTTGTGACACAAACATATACCACACCTTTTGCGGAATAGCTATCAGAATTTCAGAAGAGTATCCAGAACATTTGCCGCCTGCTGAAGCTCGCCCTGAGTGGCTTCGTTTGGTATATCTTCATCCGTTTGCACCTTGTGCGGCAGATAAGGTTCATAGTTCTGCCGGGTTATCGACGGCCGGTAATGTCCCAGCATCCGCGCCAGTTCCTTGGTTTCCATACCGTTCCGCAGAGATAGGACGGCGCAGGTGTGCCGGAGATCCGCGAATCGGATGCGGTCAAGCCCCACTTCCTTGATGATCTCATTGTGCATCCGGCGCACCATCTGCGGCGAGTAGGGTTTCAGCGTGGCCGGGTGCATAAACATGAGCGGACTGCTTGGGTGCTTGTCGTGTTCCCTGATTAGAAGGTCGATTACCTCTGGTGTCAGTGCTATCGTCCTTGTCTGATTGCCGTACTCCATCAGCTCTCGCCGTACCACCGCACGGTTTTCCGCAATGGTCATCGTCCGACTTTCGATATCGAGATCACTCCATTTCAGGGCGATGAGCTCGCTTTGGCGTAGGCCTGTCGTCAGCGCCAGCATGAACATGGGCAGATAGCCCAGCCGCTCGGCGGCGTCCAGATAGTCCTCCATTTCCAGAGGCGTCATGATATTCGCTTTCACCGTTGTGGACTTGCGGTAGCGGAATGCCTTGGCAGGATTCTCTGTCAGGAGGCCATCCCGCATGGCTTGGTCCATGCATTGCTGAAGCAGGCGGTGGATGTGCCGCATGGTTTCTTCGCCCAGGCCAGAGCTGCCGGGTCGATGATTGCCGAAGCGCCGCCGTTCCTCCAGAAAATCTCCAACCATCTCCGATGTCAATTCAGCGAGCGGTATATCTCCCAGGCCGGGGAGGATATGGTTCTTGAATACATAGTGGTGTGCCGCGTATGTGGTCGGCCTGCTCTGGGACTTATCGTAGGTTTCCTGCCAGAAGATGATGTATTCCCGAAGCGTCATATTCCCACCTCCATGAACTGGCGCTGCAGATCCCGAAAAGCCACCCATGGGAGCCGTGCCCGTCTCAATATCTTCTTGTGCAGATAGTAGAACTCGTATAGCTTATACGGCACCCCGGTTTTGGGATTGCGGAACACATAGGGCGAGTCAGTTTCCGGTATCTGCTTCAGAAGGCGTTCTGCTTTGGCGTTAAGCGTCAGCAACCGCTGACCCTTGAGGATGTACCTGTAGCGGACATAAAAATCGGCCCACGACAAGGTGATCAGTTCACATTGCCGCAGGCCGCTTGATAGTCCTGTGTAGATGAGAGGGAGCACGTCGAGCTGCTCCGCTGCGTTCAGGTAACGCTGGAGTTGTCCCAGGCGCAGAGGGGCTGCTTTGTATCCCTCTGCCTTTGATTCCTGGCAGAGCCGCACTGGGTTGTATGGAATAAACTGTTCCCGTGCCGCTTCGTCCATGCACCGCCGCAGAAGCAGGTGGACGCACCAGACACTTCTGGCACTGAGCCCCCAGTTCTGCAGGCTGTCGTAGAAATCCGTGACCGTCTGCTCTGT
>ENA-ORCN01001779-ORCN01001779.1-human-gut-metagenome-genome-assembly--contig:-NODE-1779-length-13495-cov-7.854375_pt1 | contig 13495 bp, 10 predicted proteins | sample MGYA00242984_ERZ507984 | MGnify/ENA primary metagenome ERZ507984 (study PRJEB26167, sample SAMN06115395) | human gut metagenome | host: Homo sapiens | place: China:Hubei | collected 2016-05-19... | reverse complement strand
TCGTCCCGTAGAGTTGATGATGAGGCGACGCTCTTCTTCCGTTTTTCCCAAACAGAAAATCAAGGTGTTGGCTCCCTTATCAGAAGAATTCGGCAACAATATTTTGGAATTATTGAAAAAAAATTCGGATCTGGATGGAATTTTTGCAACAAGTGATGTAATGGCTGCAAATATTATCCGTGCATGCAAAAAAATGGGAAAACGTGTTCCGGAGGATATCTCTATTGTGGGATTCGATGATACCTGGATTTCTACACTGACGTATCCTTCCATTACGACCATTCATCAGCCGGTGCAGGAAATGTGTGAATATGCCATAGAAGCGATTGTGAAAAAAGTAAAGAGTGAAAAGGTTCCATCCCAGGTTGTATTTCCGGTAGAACTGATCGACCGGGAGTCCACAAAGTAAAATAATGACGATAAAGGAACAGATATGATAGAAAAAGGAACCATAATGGAAAGTGAAGCAGAACTGTCATCAAAGGAACTACTGAAAATATATGATACTGCGTTGGCAGAAAAACTGATGCAAAAGCTGCTCCCCATGATTGAAAACTGTGCGAAGCAGACACGTTCCGAAAAAGTAGTCGTTGCAGTAAGCGGAGGCTCCGGATCCGGAAAAACAGTGACGGCATTGTTGCTTTCCTGCTTCTTGAAGGAAAAAGGGATAGAAAATTACATTCTGTCCGGAGATGCTTATCCGCATAGAATTCCCAAGTACAATGATGCGGAGCGGCTACAGATTTTCAGAGAAAATGCAATTGTGGGAATGCTGAAAGAGCAGACTTATACAGAAGAACGATGTACAATCATTCAGAAATTTCAAAAAGCCGGAACTGATGCGGATGAAAAACATGTCGGGAAATATCCATGGTATGAGTCCTATCTCAGAAACGGCAGAAAAGCTCTGGAAAATTATCTTGGCACGGAAAAGGAAATTAATTTTGAAGAAGTAAACAGACTGGTTCATGCGTTTAAAGCCGGCGGAGAGAAGCTATGGGTCAGACATATGGGACGCGAAGAGACAGAACTGTGGTATGAAGAGAAGGATTTCACCGGAATAAAAGTGCTGTTGGTGGAGTGGACACACAGCAACAGTCAATACTACAGCGGTGTGGATATTTCCATCTACCTTGACAGTACCCCCCAGGAGACATTGCAGAGCCGTCTGGAAAGAAACCGTGATCAATGGATAGACAACCCATTTACGATGATGGTACTGGATATTGAGCAGAAAATGCTGAAAAAGCAGGCTGAGAAAGCAAAACTTATTGTTACCCGGGACGGAACGGTGTTAGACCGGAAGGAATATGCGCAATTTGTTCCGAAGCTTCAGAAATAAAAAGGAAAGATGTTATGAACATAGGACCGATGTTGAATCTCTACCCGGATAGTCTGGGCGGAACCCTGGATGATGTTGTAGATTTTTTGAAAACGGAAGAGGCAGAGGGAGCATTTTCTTCCTGCTATATTCTGCCCAGTCTGTACCATACGGATCTGGACAGAGGCTTTTCTGTGATTGATTATTCTCTGAATAAGATGTATGCTTCCGGCGAAACATTGGAAGCAATAAAAAAGCTCGGGATTGAATTGAAGCTGGATTTTATTCTGAATCATGCTTCGGTGTTGTCAAAGCAATTCCAGGATATCATTGCAAAAGGGGAAGAATCGGAGTACAAGGACTTCTTCATTAATTGGAATGAATTCTGGAAGGACTGCGGAGAAATGACGGAGCAGGGATATATCCTTCCGGAAGAAAAGTATCTGAAAAAGATGTTTTTCCGGAAGCCTGGGCTCCCCATTCTTATGGTACGTTTTCCGGATGGGAGAGAGATCCCTTACTGGAATACTTTTTATCAGGAAGTGAACTACCCTGAGGTTAATGCTCCTGAACTGATGAAAGCTGCCGATCTGCAATATATGCAGGCGGAAATTATTGCACAGGAACTATCCATGGGCTGTCCGGAAGGGAAAAAGCCGGCGGATATTTTGCAGGAAATCGTTCTGGAGCGAAAAGCAGGAAGGCTGACAAAAGAACAGATTACAACGATCTGGAATTACATGGAGCAGCACCGGTATTATCTTGGTCAGATGGATCTGAATATCCAGTCGCCAAAGGTGTGGGAGTACTACCGTGAAGTATTAAAGACACTGGCAGGGTATGGTGCCAAAATTGTGAGACTGGATGCATTTGCCTATGCACCGAAGAAACCGGGAGAACGGAATTTTTTGAATCAGCCGGACACCTGGGAACTTCTGGACAAAATAAAACAGATTGCGGAACCGTACGGCATGGCACTTCTGCCGGAGATCCATGAAAGCTATAGTGAAAAAATATATGAGAAGATAGCAGAGCAGGGATATGTCACCTATGACTTCTTTCTGCCGGGACTCATTATAGATGCCCTGGAATCGGGGAACGGAGAACATCTGGCCGGATGGGCACAGGAGCTGATCGATAAAAATATCAGAACCGTGAACATGCTTGGCTGTCACGATGGAATTCCACTGTTGGATCTCAAAGGAATTCTGGCGGAGGACCGGATTCAGAAACTGATCGACATTATTGTCTCCCGTGGGGGATATGTGAAGGATCTTCACGGTCAGAAAAACATTTACTATCAGGTGAATGCAACTTATTTCAGCGCATTGGGCGAAGATGAGAGAAAGATGCTCCTTGCGAGAGCCTTGCAGATATTTATGCCGGGCAAACCGCAGATCTGGTATCTGGATCTGTTCGCCGGAAAGAACGACTACGAAGCGGTGAAAAAGGCAGGTCCCGGAGGACATAAGGAGATCAATCGGACAAATCTGACGACAGCACAGGTATGCAGTGGTTTGAGTAAGCCGATTGTAAAGCAGCAACTGGAGTTGCTGCGATTCCGGAATTCCTGCCCGGCGTTCTCGGAAGAAAGCCGGATCAAAGTAAGCAGTGAAGGATCCCAGATCTGCTTTGTATGGGAACATCAGGGCTGTACTGCACAGCTGAAGGCAAATCTGCAGGATTGTTCCTATGTGATTGAATTCTGCGATCAGGATAGAAAGAGAACACTCATCACAGAGGGATAAAATATCACGGCCGGAGACCGCCGGCTTGAATACAAAAGATAAGAAGAGACTGAGAATGTTGATTTTTTCGGCATTTGTCAGTCTCTTTTGCTGGAAAGAAGGTTTGCATTATGATATATTGAGGAAAAGGGATGTTTTTCATCTGAAGGGGCAGTATTATGAGTGAAGCATTTGAGATCGTAAAGACAGGAATAGATTTTTTCTGCAACCACCTGGTATTTTTTAATATGCTGTTTGCCATCGTGATCGTGTTTTTTCAGAGACGGGATCCAAAGAGTGTGTGGGCATGGCTGCTTTTGTTGTATTTTATACCGGTACTGGGGTTCGTGTTCTATCTGCTGCTGGGGCAGGATATGCATAAGCGGAAAATGTTCCGGATCAAAGAGGTGGAGGATCACATCAGTAAAGATATAAGACAGCAGGAGTATCGGCTGAGATCCCGGGATGTCCAGGAAATGGATGACAGTATCCGGGGGTATGAGGATCTGGTCATGTATAATCTGGAGGCCGGAGAAGCCATGCTGACGAAGGACAACGATGTGGATATCTTCATCGACGGCAATGAGAAATTCCGGGCGCTGATGGAAGATCTGCGGAATGCGGAGCATTTTATCCATATCCAATACTACATTATTAAAAACGACGTATTATTCAATCAGATCAAGGATATTCTGATCGAGAAGGCGGCACAGGGTGTGGAGGTCCGGGTTCTGTTCGATGCCATGGGCTGTCGTTCCGTGCGGCACAGCTACTGGAAATGGCTGAATGAAAAGGGTGTGCAGACCGCGGAATTTTTCCCGGCGATCCTGCGGAGGCTTCAGCTTCGTATCAATTACCGCAACCACAGGAAAATTGTGGTCGTTGACAATAAAGTGGCTTACGTGGGCGGATTTAATGTCGGGAAGGAATATATTGATCTGGATGAAAAGTTCGGACACTGGAGAGATACCCATCTGCGGATTTGCGGCAGTGCGGTACTGGGGCTCCAGGTGCGATTTATTTTAGACTGGAATTATGCGGTTGGAGAGAACCTGTTTTTGCGCCCGGAACTGTTCCGGGGGATCGAAGCCGGTACGAGGGATTTCTGTGATCTGCAGATTATCAGCAGTGGTCCGGATAAGACGACTCAGCAGATCCATGATAATTACCTGCGTCTGATCAACAAGGCACAGAAAAGCATTTATATCCAGACTCCGTATTTTATCCCGGATGAGGCGATCCTGAATGCCCTGATGATCGCGGTGAAGTCCGGGATCGAAGTGAACATTATGATCCCATGTATGCCAGATCACCCGTTTGTCTATTGGGCCACCTATTCTTATCTTGGCGATATGGTCATGGCCGGGGCCAACTGTTATACCTATAACAACGGTTTTCTACACAGCAAGGGCATGATCGTGGATGACAGAGTACTGTGTTACGGAACAGCGAACATGGACATCCGCAGCTTTGCGTTGAATTTTGAGGTAAATGCTGTGATATATGATGAAAAAAAGGCGTGGGAAATGGTGGAAATATTTCACAGGGATCTGGAAGTCTGCCGTCAGATCACCCGGGATTATTACACGGGAAGGAACCTGAAGATCCGCATAAAAGAGCAGGTGTGCCGGTTATTGTCACCCTTGTTATAGCCCGGTGGATGTGTTATAATGGGCGGTGCTATGATGCATTTCGCATGGTAGGCACAAAATGAAAGGTATAGGAAGTATTAGAATGAAGAAAAAGACATTAGGATTTCTGGCAGCGGTTTTAAGCATGTGTATGCTGGCGGGCTGCGGAGCAAAGGATACAGGAGACGGCACGGATGCAGCGACCGGCGCCGGAGCAGAAAGTACTGCATTGAAGGATATGGATGTGGACAAGTATGTGACACTGGGCGAGTACAAGGGGCTGGAAGTATCCGTAGACACCGTGGAAGTAGATGAGGATGAGTGGGACAGTCTGGTCAATAATGTATATTATGAAAATATTACCGCAGAGAACGGCGGGATTATGGATCGTGCCGTGGAGACCGGAGACACCGTAAACATCGATTACGAAGGCAAAAAGGATGACGTGGCATTTGACGGCGGTACCGCACAGGGATACGATCTGACCATCGGTTCCGGAAGCTTTATTGCCGGATTCGAGGATGGACTGATTGGCGTGATGCCCGGAGAGACAGTGGATCTGAATCTTACATTCCCGGAGAATTACGGAAATTCCGATCTGGCAGGACAGGCCGTGGTATTTACGGTGACGGTAAATTATATTCAGCCCGCACAGGATGGGGAATTCAGTGATGAAGTCATCAGCAATTTCGGTATCGATGGTGTGACGAACGAGGAAGAACTCCGTCAGTACGCTTATGATTATCTGAATGAGAATGCACAGCAGAATTATGAAACCAATGTACAGCAGGCAGTGATGGATGCGTTTATGGCAAATAACACCTTTACTTCCGTGCCGGAGGCTCTGGTACAGAAATATTCTGATGCAGCGGAGAGCAGCATTACCTCCATGGCATCTGCTTACGGTGTGGACGGAGATACGTTCACGCAGTATTATTACGGACAGGATCTGGCATCTTTCCTGGCTACCTATTCTGAGGAGGCAGCAAAGCAGGATATTGCCTTGCAGGCAGTGGCGAACAAAGAGAATCTGAACATCAGTGACGAAGAACTGGATCAGATGCTTCAGGACCGCACAACAGCAGCCGGTTATGACACCATCGAGGAGTATATCGGCGAGACCTCCAAGGAAGACTACAGAGAGTATTTCCTCTATGATAAAGTGACAGATTATCTGGTAGAGAACGCAAAGATCACCAACAATTAAATTTTAAAAATAGTATGTGACCGGCGAATAGGATGCGGGCCGGTTCAGATAGAGCACGTCGCAGCGTGCGGATAGGAAAAATTATGGAATTAACAGACATCAGAGAACTTCACCGGGAAAAGGACGTCTATATCGGCAAGGAGATCACCGTAGGCGGCTGGGTGAGGAACAATCGTGACTCCAAGAACTTCGGTTTCCTGGTGATCAACGACGGAACCTTTTTTGAGCCTTTACAGGTAGTATATGGCGATGGACTTGCGAACTTCCAGGAGATCTGCAAGATCAATGTAGGTGCAGCAGTTGTGATCCGCGGCACCATCGTGGCTACCCCCGAGGCAAAGCAGGCATTTGAAATGCAGGCAGCGGAAGTGATCGTGGAAGGACCTTCTACTGCGGATTATCCCTTACAGAAAAAGCGTCACTCCTTTGAGTATCTGCGTACCATCTCTCATCTGAGAGCACGTACCAATACTTTCCAGGCAGTGTTCCGTGTCAGATCCCTGATCGCTTATGCAATCCACACCTTCTTCATGGAGAGAGGATTTGTCTATGTGCATACTCCTCTGATCACCAGCAGTGACTGTGAAGGTGCCGGTGAAATGTTCCAGGTGACCACTCTGGATATGAACAATGTACCTAAGACAGAAGACGGCAAAGTGGATTACACCCAGGACTTCTTCGGTAAGCCTGTAAACCTGACCGTAAGCGGACAGCTGGATGTAGAGACTTATGCTTTTGCATTCAAGAACGTATATACTTTCGGACCGACTTTCCGTGCCGAGAATTCCAACACCACCCGTCATGCGGCAGAGTTCTGGATGATCGAGCCGGAGATCTGTTTTGCAGATCTGAAGGATGATATGATCCTGGCAGAGAGCATGTTAAAATATGTGATCCGCTATGTGCTGGAAAATGCGCCCGAAGAGATGGCATTCTTCAATCAGTTTGTGGATAAGGGACTGATCGAAAGATTGCAGCATGTGGTCAACTCGGATTTCGGTCATGTGACCGGCGCTGAGGCGATCAAGGGCCTGGAGAAGCACAACGATGAGTTCGATTACAAGGTATTCTGGGGATGCGATCTGCAGACCGAGCATGAGAGATACCTGACCGAGAAGGAATTTAAGAGACCTGTATTCGTAACCGATTATCCGAAGGAGATCAAGGCATTCTACATGAAGTTGAACGAGGATGGCAAGACTGTGGCTGCTATGGACTGCCTGGTACCCGGTATCGGCGAGATCATTGGCGGCAGCCAGCGTGAAGACAATCTGGAGATTCTGGAGAAGCGTATGGAAGAGCTGGGACTGAATAAGGAAGATTATCAGTTCTATCTGGATCTGCGCCGCTACGGCTCCGCACGTCATGCAGGCTTCGGACTGGGCTTCGAGCGCTGCGTAATGTATATCACCGGAATGGGCAATATCCGTGACGTTATCCCCTTCCCTCGTACTGTAAATAACTGCGACCTGTAATTATATGGAGTCATTTTACCTATGAAGAAGAAAACTGCCGGCAGAAAAGTAAATAGAGCAAAAAGAAAGTTTTTATGTTATTTTCTTCTGGCAGCGGTGACGCTGACAGCCACCGGCTCTGTCTGGGAATCTCCCGCGGAGACGGTGCAGGCAGCACCTTCCATGAGTGATCTGCAGAACAACATTAAAGAACATCAGAACCAGCTGAACAATATCAACAGCCAGATCAATTCCCTGCAGGATGAACAGGATCTGGTGCAGGAGAAGATCGATGACCTGAATGCGGAGATCATCAACACCATGACTAGTATCGGCATGAAGGAAGATGAGATCGCAGCGAAGGAAACGGAACTTGCCGACAAGCAGATCCAGATCAATCAGACCCAGGAAGAGTACAATATTGCCAAGGCGCAGGAAGAACAGCAGCATGACGATATGGTCAGTCGGATGCGCATGATGTATGAAAATGATTCTTCGGAGAATTATGTGAACCTTCTGTTACAGGGCGGTGGCCTGAGTGGTATGCTGAACCGGATGGACTTCGTGGAGAGCGTTTACGAGTATGACCGTCAGAAACTGCAGGAATACGAGGAGACCAAGGAACAGGTACTGGCGCTGTGGAACCAGCTGGAAGAAGAGAAGACCCAGCTGCAGGTCGATAAGGATCAGCTGGAAGCCGATAAGGCGGATCTGGAGAACCAGAAATCGGAACTGGATGTGATGCTGGCCAAGAAAAAGCAGGAATCCGCCAACTATGATGCGGAGATTAAGAAGGCAAAGCAGGAGGCTTCCGTAGCGAAGGCACTGTTGCAGCAGGAACAAAAACAGTTAAAACAGCTGCAGGCGCGGGCACAGCAGGGAAATACTGCCGCAGCCACCGGCACTTATGCAACGACCAATTATACCTCAGTCATCGAAAATGCCTCCGGCAGTGATATGGGAAAGCGTCTTGCAAAATATGCCTGTCAGTACATAGGTAATCCGTATGTGGCGGGCGGTACCAGCCTGACGAATGGTGCGGATTGTTCCGGATTTACCTTCCGCGTTTACAGTGATTTCGGTTACAGCATTCCCCGTACGTCCTATGAGCAGAGAAGTTGTGGCACCGGTGTGGACTACAGCAATGCACAGCCGGGAGATCTGATCTGTTATGACGGTCATGTGGCTATGTATATTGGCGGCGGGCTGATCGTGCATGCCAGCACACAGCGTACCGGTATCAAGATCAGCAATGCCAATTACCGTCCGATCCTGGCAGTACGACGCGTTGTGTAATTTCATATTTGACATTTGTAAAGTCCCTGTTTTCGCGGAAAACGGGGACTTTTTTTCTTTTTGAAATTATTCTTTCGTGAAATTTGACAAAAGATATCCTTGGTGAAATCGCATATAGACAAAGCAATCTATCTATGATAGGGTGGAGTTATCCGAAATCCGGATGGTTTCGGAAACTGTAAATCTCTGAAATAAGAATTCTAAATAGGCCGTTCGGCCGGGATTTCCAACGATTTTTTTAATAGTACCTTTTATTTTTGTACGCAAATTTACGGATAAGTTTTCTGCTTTTGCAGGGAGAAGATAATGGGGGATCAATGACATACGAAGAATTTAAGAAGGAATTGCGTTGGAATGTGCAGAACATGGAAACGGCACGGGGCAAGACCATACGCCTGCTGGAACGGCACATGGTATGCGGTGATCCGATGGCGGTTCATATCATGAATATTATGAACCGGTGTATGTATGGAAGAGAACAGATCATGATACGTGAAGATATGCTCTGCGCATTATGGATGCGTGGAAAAAGAGAATATATACAGCACTGGCTGATACGGCCTTTGTATGAGCGATACGGACAGGAAGGATGGCAGAGTATTTTACCGGAGATCTCGGCGGGCCTGACGGAGGACGATGAAGAAGAGGACATCGTACTCTCCGGGGAGAATCTGAGCTATGCTGTCTGCAGAAGGCATATGATCGTGCGTCCGGTGAATTATGAACGGTGCAGGCAGGAGCTTGGCAATGCCATCTATCGTAAGATTGGAGATGTGGCGCTGGTGCTGCATCTGTTGACCAGTGAGAAGACCGGAAGCAGTCTGACCATACAGGTGTCCCGGGGTATGGTACTGCCATGGAAGCTTACGGAAGACCAGTTGATCACGGAAGCCATGATGAACACCTGCCGCAAGATGCCGCCCAGATTGTTTCTGGGAGATGACAGGAGAAAGTTTTTTCCCTATGAGGAAGGCATTCTGCTGCCGGAAGAGGAAGGACATCAGACCTGGATCAGCCCCTGGAACCACAGGGAAGGACAGAGAGGATATCTCCTCACCACTACCGCCAGAATCCATGGGGCTGTGGCCTTTTTCTATCCCGGGGTAAAAGCAATCCTGGCGGAGAAACTGGGCGGGGACTACTATGTAGTCTTTCCAAGCGTACATGAAGCAATCCTGCATCCCGTAGACTGCACCGGTGTACAGGAGATCCGTTCCTCCGTACAGCATATCAATGCCGTCTACGGAGAAGGAGAGATGCTGTCTGACCGGATCTTCTGCTACCACAAGAACCGGAGATTGCTGCAGCTGCTGTGAAACTACATCTTAAAGTAATAACAAAAGCACTCCCGGTTAATGGGAGCGCTTTTGTTATTATAGTATATTATTTATAAGTGGATCTATTGTACACCGGGATTTTCCATCAGGAAATTCATGAATTTTCCCTCATCAGAGCTGTCTGAGCAGAATAACTCAAGTTCATCACCATGCTGACCAAGCAAAGCAGCAATGGCAATATATTGGGAAAGTTTGCTCTTCAGATTAAAAATATCACCGTCTACGGATCTTAAAGTAACCTCCCCTTTACAACTGTCAACAATAGCAAGAAATTCGTTTACCTGTTCGATTTTTGATAATTTCATAAGAACCCTCCATCTCGTATGTACGTGTAATATTTGTTAAAAACAAGGCTGTTATAAACATTATACCTTTTAGAGAAGATAATGCAAGTGATTATTTCGGAGTGAGACCATTATGGTGTGATTTCCACACCGGTGAAGTACATCGTGTCTACATCTCCGGCATATCCGGTCTGCATATACTCATAAAAATGAGTGGGCTCATCGTAATCATAGAACAGGAAACGTCGTTCTCTGGCATCACCTTCCTTGTAATCAAAGATGGCATCCCCCTGTTTGCCATCCAGAAGTCGTGTGTAGGCTTCCAGATAATCAGATTGGGAAATGGGAGCAGAGGAAATCTGTAGTTCATCATAATGCTCACCGACACCCTTTACGAACAGAATAGGATGCTGCCGTTTCTCGGAACTGTCATCATCCTCAATGTTGTATCCGTGGTCCGACAGGATCATAATGGCCGTATTATCATAGACACCGCTGTCTTTCAGTTTTTGCAGATACGTAGCCACGATTGTCATGCTGGCTTCAATGCTTTGTTCGTAGGTGCCGTTTTCAATCTCGTTCATCTGTGCATCCTGATGCCAGGGACTGTGGGCGCCTACCAGATGGATGAATCTGAAGCATTTGTCATCGGTCAGTGTTACCGGTGTCTTTTTCAGGTAGGTATAGAAGGCCTGATTGTCGGAAGAAAAGAGTTCGTAATCACTGATATCATCGGTCTTCTCCAGTGAATTGAATTCCGCCGGGATGGTGAGGCAGAAGCGCTTGAGATCAAAAGGCATGTATTTGAATCCGACCAGCTTGATTTCCAGTTTCATAAATTGTGCAATGGAAGAGATCGTGGGGGTCGTGTCGATCATATTTTCAAACCGGAGCATGCTTTCTTCCAGACGGTAAGCTTCCTCCTCATACATTCCCATGCGGTATCCTCTGGCTTCCAGATCATCAAAGAAAGGAGCTTCCCGATAGACTCTCTTTGCATATTCGATAAATTCTTCCTGATCCTCATACCATTCGCCGGAGAAGAGGTAAGGAACTGAATATGCGGTGAATGGATAGGCCGACATCGTATTATTATAATAAGTAAAATCAGAAAGAGTTTCCTTATATTCGGGATGGTGTTCGATCACCTGTGACATGATGTCTCCGTCTACTGTGTCCAGAACCAGAAGTACAAGGTTTTGATCGGTAGACATTTCCAGTTCCCCATAGGTGGTGTTGATCATAGAAAATTTGTGTTCCAGGCCCTGTTTTGTAAACCCTAGCGTTACAAGAGTCACCAACAGAACCAGACTGATCAGCCCGCTGACAGCACCTGCTGCATCTGCCACCTTTGTAAGCGACAGCTTTTTCACCGTCAGTATCACCAGAACCGTGACTGCCACCCAGAGAGCAACGGAGCCGATACGCAATCCGGAATACTGTGCCCAATCCACCGTACTTCCATCCAGATGAGGCAGATTGCCTATCATGAAATTGCCCTGAATATAAGTGCAGAGGAACGCAATCAGATAAACTGTGAGAAATCCATGATATAGCCTGGTATTTATCTTCGAAACGATGAAAGCCAACAGGAAGCTGACACCCGTAAATACCGCAAACATCAACAGACAGAGCGGGATCAGATCATAAAAATCAAACCAGAATTCATATTTGTTATTAAAATAAATTTCCAATGGAGCATAAAGAAACAACATAAATCCTGCCGCAACAGAAAGTAAACCGGCGGAACGCAGCCGGAGCTTTGACTCTTTCACAAAAAAAACCTCCCGTATGTTCAAAATGGATACTTGCAAAGTACAACTATTATATTTTGAAACAAAATAATTGTCAAATAGCGGCTTAATTGTCAGGATGCATAACCCCTCAGATACTTTCATACACTGTAAAAAAGTATCCTGAGGGGTTTTCCTTTGAAAGACTATATTGAAGAACGAGCTATAGGGATAGCGGGCTATATCATCGACCACAACGCCACGGTGCGGCAGACTGCCAAGGCCTTCGGCATCAGCAAAAGCACGGTACATGCGGATGTAACAATACAGAACGATACAAAAGTAAAATAATATGGAGAATTGAATAGAATTGAAACAAGGGCACTCTCGGGTAGATATCAGGGAGTGCTTTTGTTATAATGAAATCAGGTAACCTTGAGTATTGGTGAGGGGAGATAGAAAATGACAGGAATATATGATTGCTTTGGTTATGGCTCGGGATATGATGTCTCTTTTGAAGAAAGGTACAAATTGATTAGAAAATCGGGATTTGATTGTGTAATGTTGTGGTGGAGCAATCAGTTTGGCAGAGGAGACGGTTATCAAGAGGATGTAAGATTAGCCAGAAGAGCTGGTTTATTAGTAGAAAATATCCATGCGCCTGTGCATGAGCAGAATAATCTGTCACTGGACAATTTGAGTGGTGAAGGCGTATTTCAAAGTTATCTACAATGTGTAGCGGATTGCTGTGAATATGATATACCGACCATGGTGATACATTTGCCAAATGATAATAATCCTTTAAATCAAACAGGAATCAGACGGTTGGCAGAACTTATAAACAAGGCAGAACAAAAGAATATTCAGATTGCTTTTGAGAATTTAAGTAACATTAAAAATTTGAAAATAGTTTTAAATAAATTCACTTCAAATAATGTAGGCTATTGTTATGATAGTTGTCATCATATAAATTATGCACCGGATGAAGATTTGTTGGGAATGCATGGAAACCGGCTGATGGCAATTCATTTACAGGATAACGGCGGTAGTCATAATCAACATCAATTACCATTCGACGGCAATATTAATTGGGATACAGTTATGGAGAAAATTGCCTGTACAGGATACCGGGGAGCTACAACTTTAGAACCAATGAATTGGGATTATTCTCATTTAAATATTTGTCAGTTTTTGGAATTGGCTTATGAAAGGGCAAAAAGGCTTGATTACTTGCGAAAATAATGTAGGTGATGAAAGGATGGAAACAGACGGGGAGTTCAATCAGATTTCTGATTGATTCTGAGGGTTTGGGAGATACTCCCAACAAGCAAAACTGCATTTTGTGTGTACAAATGCACTGCTTGCCAAGTTGTGAATATAGAATTGATTGTAAACTTGAATTTAGAAAAAACAAGGCAGAGAAGAGGATGTTGAGCATTGTAAGCTTCATGCAATGTTTTAGGGTCATAAATATCAAAGTTAATTCCAAAATGGCTAAGGATTCT
>ENA-ORCN01001776-ORCN01001776.1-human-gut-metagenome-genome-assembly--contig:-NODE-1776-length-13499-cov-251.090225_pt1 | contig 13499 bp, 7 predicted proteins | sample MGYA00242984_ERZ507984 | MGnify/ENA primary metagenome ERZ507984 (study PRJEB26167, sample SAMN06115395) | human gut metagenome | host: Homo sapiens | place: China:Hubei | collected 2016-05-19... | reverse complement strand
GTACATCCATCGAGATATACACGGAAGAGAATGGGTGCTTACCGACAAAGGCGCATACATATATCATTCGAAAATTCCAAGCAAACTGCCTTTCAAATGGCTCAGAGGGGTAGGAGAAGATGAGTTCCTGGCAACTGAAGACGGTAAACTGGCAAAATATGACCTGCAGAACCGACTCACCATGATACCAATGCCGGAAGGCGTAACCCGTATCAACCAACTGAAAAATACAGGTTACCAGCTCCTGCTGACAACCAATCTGGGTGTGATCATCTATAACCCGCGCACCTTCAAGTTTGATATCATCAACGTACAGAGCCCGAGTCAGCCTCTGGCAGAGGTAAAGAAGATTTATACCGATGATTTCGGTATGGTATGGGCATTTACAGACGGCATGGGAGTAACCCTCATCAACCCGAAGACCGGACAGAAGCAGTGGCTCTTTGCCGATCAGGACGACCCGATGGACCGCACAACCTGCGAAAGCAATTTCATCACACAAGACGAAAACAAGACCCTCTGGGTAGTGCCAAGAGGAGGAACCTTCAGTTATTTTGACCGCAAGGCAGGAAAACTGGTTCCTTATCTGCTGAGAAGCAATTCATCGGGCAACTACCGCATACCGAAGATTACGAAATATGTACTCTCAGACCAGGGAATCCTCTGGCTGACAGGCTCTCACGACCTGACACAGGTAGTCTTCAAATATCACCCTTACATTATCAACAAGCTGGATGTGGGCGAAGACGAAGTGTTCTCGGTAAATGCATCACCAGACGGACATATCTGGACAGGCTATCACAATGGAGTAATCCAGGTACTCAACGCCTCCTACCAGCGTATCGGATACCTTTCGCCAAGCGGACAGATTGTGCCACAGCAGGTAAACTTCGCCGAAACGGGCATCTACTCTATCCACTTCGATATCAAGGGAAGAACATGGATAGGAACCAACGGAAACGGTGTATATCTGATAGACAAAATGCAGGTAAGACACTTTACCTACGATGCAAACGCCCCCGCTTCACTGCCATTTGACAAGGTATTCGACATCGTAGCCGACCGCACCGGACGCATCTGGATAGGTACCTATGGTGGCGGTATCGCCCTGGTAAATGAGGCAGCAGACGGCAGTATCAGCTTCATCAGTAAACGAAACGGACTGCCTTGGGAGAAGCAGCACTACGACCGCGTACGCCGCATCTGCTGCACCACTACGGGAACCATTCTCGTAGGTACTACAGATGGTCTCATCACCTTCAGTGATGCCTTTACAAACGCAAGAAAGATCAAATACCACAAGACCTACTACATACCGAACGATACAACAAGTCTGGCTGCAAACGATATGAACAATATCATGGAGCACACCAGCGGCAAGATGTATATCTCGCAACAGGGCGGCGTGATGGAAGAGATTGTGAGCAAATCGCTCCTGCAAGACAACCTGAAGATGAAATACTTCCATGCCATCGATGTTAACGAAGGCATCGTACAGGGCATGGTAGAAGACAACCAGGGAAGAATCTGGGTAATCAGAGAATCGAGTATCGACTGCGTAAACCCGAAAACGGGCCAGTGCAATGTGTTCGGACCTAACGATTTCGACTTCAACATGTCGTTCTCGCAAAGCCGTCCTTACCACGATCCGGCAAGCAACAACATCTCGGTAGGTACCCCGATGGGACTGATTACCTTCAATCCGGCTACGCTGAAGAAGAGCAACTACCAGCCTAAAGTCATCTTCAGTTCCCTCCATTATAGCGGAGAGAAGGAGTCGGAACCTATCCTGCACAAGGAAAAAGTGGTGATTCCTGCCAACAAGCGAAGTCTGACCATCACCTTCGCATCACTCGACTATCAGCGCAAGTATCAGACCAGATACCTCTATCGCATAGATGGTTATACAGCTCCAGGCGAGTGGATATCGAACGGAAGCAGCAATGTCATCGGCTTCAACCGTATCAATCATGGCGATTACGTACTCAAGGTGAGAGCCACCAACTCGCATGGTGTATGGAGCAAGTATGTGGCAGAACTGCCTATCGAAGTGCGCCCTACCTTCTGGGAAAGCATCTGGGGCAAGTTTCTCATGCTGCTCCTGCTCTTCGGTATCGTAGGCGCAATCTTCTATACCTACAACCAGCGCCAACGCGAGAACATAACCCACGAGATGAGCGTGCTGAAGAACGAATTCTACAACGATGCTGCCAACCGTCTGAGAACCCCTCTAACACTCATCGGAGCCCCGGTAAAAACCATTCTGGATACCGAGCCGGGTATCACCCGAAAGGGCAAGGAACTGCTGAGAATGGTAGTAGACAATGCCAACGAAATGCTGGTAATGCTGGACAAGGTTCAGAGATACGGCAACAAGGCAGACTTCCATACGAACAGCGGTCTGACCGAGGAAGATTACGACCTGGCAGAAAGAGAAAAAGCAAATGGCCAGATTGACGACCACAATGCATCTGACTATCTGGAAGGAACCAACAAACAGAAAGAAGAAAAGGATGCAGAGGCTGAACGCCTGGAAGAAATGGGCAAGGAACAGGAAACTGCACAGGAAGAAGCGGAACAAAAAGACCAGACGATACTGGTAGTAGAAGACAATGCCGACCTGCGCAAGTTCCTCTACAGCATCCTCTCGCCTACCTATAACGTGCTGCTCGCAGAGAACGGAAAGGCTGGTTTAGTGATGGTCCGCAAGGAGATACCAGACTTTATCCTCACGGACGTTACCATGCCTGTGATGGATGGTTTGTCGATGATTCACGAGATCAAGCAGGATACCACCCTCAACAACATCCCAGTGATGATTCTCTCGGCCAAGGCAAGCATAGAAGACCAGCAGCGAGGCTTTGATGAAGGTATTGTTGCCTATATCACCAAGCCATTCTCTACCACTTATCTGCTCGGCCGAATAGAGGCTATCCTCACCCAGCGTCGCAACATTCAGATGGATGTCATCAGAAAACTGAAGGAAACTGGCGATAAAGATGCCATAGCAGCCCTGCGAATACTGCCTGCAGCAGCTCCTCTGCCTGCTCTTAACCAGGCTGAAACTAGTGCCGAGAACAAAGCGGTTGACCCAAGCAGCGAGCTGGCATTTATGGCGGCACAGATTCAAGACAGAACCATGATGCGTGTCTTCTGGTTTGTTGTTGAAAATGCAGGCAACCCGGGACTCAAGATTGATGACATCTCGAACGAAATCGGTATGAGCCGAAGCGTACTATATAATAAGGTGAAAGCAACAACTGGAATGACACCGATAGACTTCGTTCGCCATATACGTATCAAGAAGGCATGCGAGATGTTGCGCAATACAGACAATACTCTGACCAGTATCTCCTTCGCAGTAGGTTTCACCGACCCTAAGTATTTCTCGAAGGTATTCAAGAAAGAAACGGGTATCGTGCCTACTGAATACCGAAACAGAACGCAGGGATAGCCCGCATAATTACAGATGAAAGCAGTCATCAGTACTGATGGCTGCTTTTATCTGTATTGACAAAAAAGTAATACATATACAGAACATATCTTCAGTTGTTGTCGGGCACAGCCTTCTTTGTTATCGTACACAGCAAAACGTTCAAGCAAGGAAAAAAGCAGAATAGTCATAAAATTGAGCCGTTTTGCTTAGTTTTTTGACCGAATATTGCAAAAAAGTATAAAAATGGGGGGGTATTTGATTAATTTTCCCTTTTTACTGAAAAAAAGCTGAGAAAAAGTTTGGTGTTACAAGAAAATGTAGTACCTTTGCAACAAGTTCTTAGAAAAGTTAAATGATAGATTAATCGTAAACCTCTTTTTCTTTGTTTTTTTGAGGAAAAAGAGGTAAAGAAAAAGGAATGCAGGGTTTGTGAAAATCCTGCATTTTTTATTTTTTTATGCTGTTTCATACTGATATTGTGCAGGTATATCGTCTACATATTTTATTCTTCTATATTCTATATCTAACCGATATCTATACTCAGGTATATGGTATCTGTTTACCCAGATATACAATATCTATCTACATTATATATATTACGCTCATTCCTTCATCTATGATTTTGTTCGATTTTTAGAATTTTTAAAAAAACTATTGAAGTATTCTAAGAGAAAAGTAGTATCTTTGCACTCTAGATCATATAAGTTGAGATCGGAAATATAGATAACACATACATAAAGATAAAAAAAATGAGAACTGTTTACGAATTTTCTGTTAAAGACAGAAAGGGAAAGGATGTTTCCCTCAAGGAGTATGCCAACGAAGTGCTGCTCATCGTCAACACCGCCACAAAGTGTGGTTTCACCCCTCAGTATGAGGAACTGGAGAAACTTTATGAGACCTATCATTCTCAAGGTTTCGAAATACTTGATTTTCCTTGCAACCAGTTTGGTCAGCAAGCCCCTGGTACAGATGAAAGCATTCATCAGTTCTGCAAGCTTACATACGGCACAGAGTTCCAGCGCTACAAGAAGATCAAGGTAAACGGAGACGATGCTGCCCCTCTCTTCAAATTTCTGAAAGAATGTAAGGGCTTTGCTGGTTGGGACGAGAGCCACCCTCTCTACCCTGTTCTCGACAAGATGTTGAGCGAGGCTGATCCTAACTACAAGGAGAGTGCCGATATCAAGTGGAACTTCACCAAGTTCCTCGTTAACAAGAAGGGTCAGGTTGTAGCCCGCTTCGAGCCTACCACAAGCTTCGATGTCATCGCTAAGGCTATCGAAGAGTGGTTGAACTTCTAATGAAAGATAAAAGTCTCGAACTGAGAATAGAATTTCTAAAATAAAAGAGAATAGAATCTCTAAATAAAAAGCCAGGTTGCTTTTCGCAGCCTGGCTTCTTTTATAATGTGATATTGTTATTTCAATATATCTCAAAGAATAATTGTCAACTGTTTGCTATAAACTATAAACTATTAACTGTTAACTATTAGTCAACCTTTGGCACATCCTTGAGGAACTGCTGGATTTCTTCATCACTTACTGAATAATTGTGCAAATCGCCATTAATATAGCTATCGTAAGACGGCATATCGATAAGTCCATGACCTGAGAGGCAGAACAGGATAACCTTCTCCTTGCCCTCTTCCTTAGCCTTCAGAGCCTCACGTATAGTGGCTGCAATCGCATGACAGCTCTCTGGAGCAGGAATGATACCCTCGGTCTGTGCAAAGAGCATACCCGCCTTGAATGACTCCAGCTGAGGGATATCTACACCATGCAGATAACCATCCTTCAGAAGCTGGGAGATAATCATGCCCGCACCATGATAACGGAGACCACCTGCATGAATGTTGGCTGGCTTGAAATCATGACCCAAAGTAAACATTGGCAGCAATGGAGTATAACCTGCCTCATCACCGAAATCATACTCAAACTTACCGCGAGTCAGTTTAGGACAGCTCTCTGGCTCTGCAGCAATAAACTCAGTATGGCGCTCGCCTGTGAAGTTGTGACGGAGGAATGGGAAGGCAATACCACCAAAGTTACTACCACCACCGAAACAAGCAATCACCTGATCAGGATACTCGCCTGCCATCGCCATCTGCTTCTCTGCCTCTAGACCGATGATGGTCTGGTGAAGTGCCACATGATTGAGCACGGAACCCAGTGTATATTTACAGCCTGGTGTTGTAGTAGCCAGCTCAACAGCCTCACTGATGGCAGTACCGAGCGAACCAGGATGATGAGGATCACGTGTGATGATATTTTTACCGGCACGTGTACTCATGGAAGGAGAACCCTCTACTGTGGCTCCAAACGTACGCATGATGCTGGAACGGTATGGTTTCTGCTGCATGGTAATCTTTACCTGATAAACTGCTGCCTCCAGGCCGTAGAGTTTTGCTGCATAAGAGAGGGCTGCACCCCACTGTCCTGCACCAGTCTCTGTAGTGACGTTGGTATCACCCTCCTGCTTACAGTAGTAGCACTGAGGAATGGCTGAATTGATTTTATGAGAACCTAACGGGTTGGTACTCTCATTCTTGAAGTAGATATGCGCCGGAGTACCGAGTGCCTCCTCAAGGGCATAAGCACGTACAAGAGGGGTTGAACGGTAGAAGGTGTACTTCTCCAGCACATCTTCCGGAATATCAATCCAAGCGTGCTCTGTATCAAGTTCCTGCTTTGAGCACTCCTTATTAAATACGTGTGACAAATCATCAGCATTCATTGGCTGGTGTGTCTGAGGGTTCAATGGTGGCAATGGCTTGTTAGGCATATCTGCCTGAATGTTGTACCACTGAGTAGGAAGTTCCTGCTCGCTTAAGATGTACTTTTTCTGTCTCATGTTTATATATATGTTTAAAATTGTTGTATGCCTGAACAAAGGTACAAATAAAAAATGAAATAAAGAATTTTTTTATGTGTTTTTCCACTATTTTTTATTTTTATCCAATAAAATAGTTCATTCTACAGGTATTATTTGTTACATAAGTGTATTTTCAGTGTCATTTTTATAAATTTAATCAAATATTACCCCATAAAATACCAAATATTACACCCAATATTATAATGAAAAATAGTATCTTTGCAACAGAAAAATTCAACATGCGTTGTGAAACGCTTATCATCATCTTTTACTTATACAAAAAATAAAACATTGGAACTCAATAGGGATATTGGGATTCCAATGTTTTTTTTATGCAATAAACTGATTACTTTTCATTACCTAAATCTATCTGCGATATCTGATTCAGCAGGTTTACAGCCTGCCCTACTGTCTTCACATCATTGATGCGAAGCATTCGCTTGTTGAATTTTTCCTTCAGAACACAATCTTGAATATGACTGGTAACGTAAGCGAGTATGCGGTTAAACATCTGACTTCTGTAGAACGGACTATTTACATTGCTTACAAACTGCATCTGCATATAGCCCTGCTTGAGAATAATCTTCTCGCAACCTAGCTTCTTGCCTACCCTACGCAGACCTACCACATGCATCAGTTCGTCTGCTTCATGAGGCACAGGACCAAAACGGTCTATCATACGCTTGCGGTAAGCCTCTATTTCCTCATCGCTCTCCAGACGGTCCAGTTCACGATAAAGGAGCATGCGCTCACTGTCACCCGGCACATAAGTCTGAGGAAAATACATCTCCAGATCGCTCTCTATGCCACAATCGTCAACGAAATCATCACCCGTAAGCTGGGCACCTTCATCCATCTTCTCCTGATAAAGATCACAGAACTCCTCGTTCTTCAACTCAGTAACAGCCTGAGAGAGAATCTTCTGGTAGGTTTCATAACCCAGATCTTCCATAAAACCGCTCTGCTCAGAGCCCAGCAGATTACCCGCACCGCGGATATCCAGGTCCTGCATGGCGAGATTGAAGCCGCTACCCAGTTCGCTGAACGTCTCCAGCGCCTCCAGACGGCGACGCGCCTCAGGAGTAAGTGCACTCTTAGGTGGCGCCATCAGATAGCAGAAAGCCTTCTTGTTGCTTCTTCCTACGCGTCCACGCATCTGATGCAGGTCACTCAATCCGAAGTGATGAGCATCGCTCACGATAATCGTATTGGCATTGGAAATGTCGATACCGTTCTCTACAATAGTGGTAGAAAGCAGTACATCATAATCGTAATTGATAAAGCCCATGATGATTTTCTCCAGATCCTCAGGCTTCATCTGTCCGTGACCGATTGCTACCCTACAGTCTGGGATATGCTTCTCGATGAGCATCTTGAGCTCCGGAAGCTTGGATATTCTGTCGCATACGAAATAAACCTGTCCGTTTCGGCTCATCTCGAAATTGATGGCATCGCAGATAACTTCACTACTAAACGTTACCAGTTCGGTATGAATCGGATAACGGTTAGGTGGCGGAGTGCGCATGATACTCATATCCCGGGCGCCCATCAGAGAGAACTGGAGGGTTCGCGGAATCGGAGTGGCACTCATCGTGAGTGTATCGACATTTACCTTGAGCTGACGGAGTTTCTCTTTGGTAGACACACCAAACTTCTGCTCTTCATCGATGACGAGCAGTCCCAGATCATGCCATTTCACGGTCTTTGATATCAGCTTATGCGTACCTATGAGGATATCAATCTTACCCTCTTTCAGGGCGTCAAGCACCTCTCTGGTTTCCTTCGTTGTACGGGCTCTACTGAGATAGTCTACCCTTACAGGCATGCCTTCCAGACGCTTTTTGAAAGTCTGATAGTGCTGGAAAGCCAGAACGGTAGTAGGCACCAGCACCGCAACCTGCTTGCTGTCACACGCAGCCTTGAAGGCTGCACGGATGGCAACCTCAGTCTTGCCGAAGCCCACATCGCCACAAACCAGACGGTCCATCGGTCTGCCGCTCTCCATATCCTTCTTTACCTCCTGAGTAGCCTTATTCTGGTCTGGCGTATCTTCATACAGGAAGGAAGCCTCCAGCGTATGCTGCAGATAATTGTCGGCACTGAAGGCGAATCCCTTCTCCCGTCGGCGCTGGGCATAGAGTTTGATCAGGTCGCGCGCAATGTCCTTGATTCGCTTCTTAGCTTTGTCCTTGAGTTTATCCCAGGCACCTGTACCCAGTGTAGACAGGCGAGGCGGAGTACCGGTATCGCTGCGGCGATATTTGCTGATTTTATAAAGCGAGTGGATAGAAACATCCACCTTGTCATTGTTCGTATAGACGATGCGGATCATTTCCTGATAGCTGTTGCCCGTAGGAACCCTAACCAGACCGCCGAACTTGCCGATACCGAAGTCTACATGCACGATAAAATCTCCCACTTCCATCTCCTGCAGTTCCTTCATGGTGAGTGCCATCTTGCCGGCTCTCGCTTTATCTGAGCGCAGGTTATATTTATGAAAACGGTCAAAAATCTGATGATCGGTAAAGAAGCAGCACTTCTTGTCATGGTCAGTAAAGCCTTCATGAAGCGTCTTGTCTACCGGTGTAAAACGGATGGCGTAGCGCTTCAGCTCTTCGCTTTCAAAGATATCCTTCAGGCGCTGTTGCTGCTTCTGGCTATCTGCCAATATATATAAGGTGTAACCCTGGAGCAGAAAATCCTCCAGAGTCTGACAAAGCAAATTGAAATTCTTATGGAAAAGAGGCTGTGGAGCGATATTGAAAGGTATCACAGCCGGACTCTCTGACGGAGCGACCTTGCCAAACTCGATACGGAGATGAGCCGCTACTGCCTTCTTGAAATCGAGCGGAGAAACGAGGTTGAGCTCGGTCTTCATGTCATGTCTGATGCGCTCAGCCTCTACCTCAGTAGCTCCCTCCAGCTGCTCGGTAAGGCTCTGCGATGAGAAGCCTTCGGTATAGATCTGACCGATGCGGTCGCAAACGAAAGAAAGGTCTTTCGCAACGACTGGCGTACTTTCGGAGAGAAAATTGAGGAAACACTGCTTGTTGCTCTCGATATGGGCGAGTTCGGGCACGATTTCTATCTCTGTGCGCTTCGCCTGCGAGAGCTGGGTCTCAACATCAAAGGTACGGATGGTGTCAATCTCATCGCCGAAGAAGTCGATACGGAACGGATATTCGCAGCTGTAGGAATAGACATCGAGGATGCTTCCACGCACGGCAAACTGGCCCGGTTCATAAACATAATCGGTTTCTTTGAGTTCGAAATCGCGCAGGGTATGAACTACATCGGTCTGAGCAATCTGCTGGCCTACAGTCAATTTCAGAATCCGTTCATCCAGATTCTGCTTAGCCACAACGAGTTCTGCCAGTGCATCGGGATAAGTGACTACCAGGAAATGTCCTCCCGAAGAGAGGCGCGCCAGCACCTCTGTACGTAGGATTTCGTTCGCAGCATCACGCTGCCCGTATTTCACGGCACGCCGATAGCTGGAAGGAAAGAAGAAGACCTTCTCCTGCCCCATCATCTGAGTGAGATCATGATAAAAATAGCCTGCTTCATCGGCATCATCCAGCACGAAGAGTACCGAACGCCTCATCTTCCCCTGCAGAGAAGCAAAGAAAATCGGAGCCGAAGAGCACAGCAAACCCTGGAGAAAAATGGAATGAACCGACTTCTTCCCCATCAAATCAAAGAGGGCATCCGCCTGTGGCGAACGCCCGTATGTTTTTTCTATCTTTTGGATTTCCATCCAAGTACTGATTAGTGATTACTGATTACTGAGTAGTGATTACAGAGTATTAATCCTTCTTCGGATATTTCTTGAACCAGCCATCCAGGCGCAGTCGCATCACGCCAAAGAAAGCCTCACCGAAGATGCCACCACTCATCTTGCTCACACCTTCACGACGGTTAACAAAGATGACAGGCACCTCCTTGATCTTGAAACCTATTCGATGAGCCGTATATTTCATCTCTATCTGGAAAGCATAGCCCTTGAAGCGGATAGCATCCAAATCTATGGTTTCCAATACCTTACGTCGGTAGCAGACGAATCCAGCTGTGGTATCATTCACCTTAAATCCGGTTACGATACGTACGTATTTAGAAGCGAAATAGCTCATCAATACGCGCCCGATAGGCCAGTTGACCACGTTCACACCCGAAATATATCTTGAGCCTACAGCCACATCATACCCCTCATCGTGAGTTGCCGCATAGAGACGAGGCAAATCATTAGGATCATGACTGAAGTCGGCATCCATCTCGAAGATGAAGTCATAGCCCTGCTTCAATGACCATTTGAAGCCCATGATATAGGCAGTACCCAAACCGAGTTTACCCGAACGCTCCAGGATATGCAGACGACCGGCAAACTCATTAGCCATCAAGCCCTTAACAATGGCAGCTGTACCGTCAGGACTTCCGTCATCGATAACGAGGATATCAAACTGCTTTTCGAGACCGAAGACAGCACGGATGATTTTCTCGATGTTTTCCTTCTCATTATATGTAGGAATGATTACTATGCTATCACTCATAACTTCTTCTAATTTTAATGATTCTGATACTAAATAATGTAATACAGATGCAAAATTACAACTTATTTTTGAAATAACAAGCGAAAAACCGAAATTATTGGTCCGGATTCTCTACAAAGCCCTGATATTTCTTGTCAAGTCCGTTCATAATCGCCTCATAGCTCTTATTCATCTGGTTCTTGATATTGTCAGCTCCCTTGCCAATCGGCTCAATAGGCTCATGAATAGTGAGCTTCAGAGGATGCCAGAAAGCCCAGTAGATGTCCTTCATACGAGGCTTCACATCGAAACTGCCATTGATGGTAAGCGGACATACCGGTAACTGCAGTTCATCGGCAAGCATGAAAGCACCGCGGCGGAACACGCCCATGTGACCCGTAAACGTGCGGGCACCTTCAGGGAATACCACCAGCGACATACCCTCTTTGAGCACCTCGCGAGCACGGTCATAAGAAGCGCGGATCTTAGAAGGTCCGCTCTTGTCTACAAAGATGTGGTGCGCATACTCACAGGCGATACCGATGAGAGGCACTTTGCGCAAGCCCTTCTTCATCATCCACTTGAAGTTTCTGCCCAGGAAGCCGTAAATCAGGAAGATATCGAAAGCGCCCTGATGATTGGCCACGAAAACATAACTCTGGTTCTTCTTGAGATGCTCACGTCCCTCCACCTTTACAGGCAGGAGGAGGATGCGGACCCAAAGCCAGGACCAATACTTGCCGGGATAATAACCCCAGAAATGACCATTACCCAGCATGCATCCCAAAACAGTAGTTACACTGGTTAAAACGCTAGCCAACAAGAGGATTGGCAAGCATATCACAAGCTGATACAGACGATATAAGTACTTCATTTTTTATTTAAGAATGAATAATTTAACACTCAACATTTAACATTCAACACTCCTTATTTTCTCTTCAGTGTGATGACCACGATTTCTGCCGTAGCCCCTATGCGGATTGGAACGGTACCGCCCAGCCCCGATGTGGTATAGAGCTGGCAACCCTCCTCTTCGAAGAGGCCGTAATCATAAGGAGTAAACATCGACGGACGCAAGCCCAGGATACTGATCTGCCCCGCATGCGTATGACCGCTCAGCGTAAGCTGCGGTGCTACGACCAGCGAATCCTTCCTGTCAGGTCCTATCACATCGCCATCCTCATCCTTCTCCTTATTAATAGTAGAAGGCCAGGTCTCGCGCCATTGCTTCGGAATATGCTGCAGCATCAGCACGAAAGAGCCCGGTCTGATGCCATACAGCGCCTTCCTTACGTTGGTGCGCTTTGGTTTGTCATAGTTCTCTGTACCAGCTACATAGATGCTGTCAGCGCCTCTATGCACCGCCACATGTTCATTCATCAGCAGGCGCCATCCGCAACTCCGCTGGAAGTCCTGCATCCGCTTCTCTAATGCAGCTATCTCCTGCTCGTCATCTACATCCATATAATAGGTGTAATCGTGATTGCCCAGCACACTCATCACGCCGTCTCTGGCTTTCAGACTGCTGAGCAGCGCCTGATACTCAGGCAGTTCATCGGGTGTAACATTCTGTAAATCACCCGTAAAGCAAATCAGATCAGGTTTTTCGGCATTAATACTGTCGATATCGCGCTGAGGCAGATGACCACGCCAGCCATAGTATGACCCGAGATGGATGTCGCTGAACTGAACGATGCGATAGCCCTCGAAAGACTTCGGCAGATTGGGTACATAGATGGTGATACGCTTGACTTGCATCTTAGGAAAACCTTCGGTAAATCCGTAGATAAAGCAGATGAACGCCACCACTCCCACTACCAGTCCGAGGAGCTTACCCCAGTTGCGATGTCCGTGAAGGAGCCGCATACAGCACCAACCGAAGACACTGAACAGGCTGAAGACAAACTGCGGAACCGCACATACTGCCATCATCACAAACCAGATGTCGATGAGCACCGGATTGCGTGGCAGGAAGTTGGGCTGCATCGTGATATACGCGCTGTAGGCGATAACCACGAAAGCCGGCAACCAGAAGAGCACCCGCTGCCAGAGACTCTTCAGCCGTAACTTGCCATACCTTTTATATATCCACAGATACGGCAACAGGGTGAATACCACTACGGGTATCAATATTCTTGCTATCATTTCTTGATCAAACTTGATTGAAGATACGTTTTCATTGCCTGCACGGGCACTCCTCTGCGCTGTGCATAGTCGCGAAGCTGGTCGTCTCCTATCCGTCCCAGTTCGAAATACCGCGACTTGGGATGTGCAAACATCAGCCCCGAGACACTGGCATGAGGCGTCATCATTCCGCTTGTGGTGAGCCGGATGCCCACCTGACTCATATCGATGAGCTGGTCGATGATGAAGTTGGCACTGGTATCGGGCAGCGAAGGATATCCTATAGCCGGACGGATGCCCTGATAGCGCTCCTGATGCTGGTCTTCGATGCTCAGCTGCTCGTCGGGAGCATAGCCCCAGATGCTGCGTCTCACCTCTTCGTGTAACTTCTCTGCCGTGGCTTCAGCCAACCGGTCGCAGAGTGTCTGTGCCATCATATTGAGGTAGTCGTCCGAGCGATATTTCTTCTCCAGACCGCCATCTACCGTCGTGCAGAAGATACCCAGCCGGTCTGTTATTCCACTGCCCAGAGGACGGAT